>Ga0316605_10001696_pt1 | contig 12696 bp, 10 predicted proteins | sample OWC_soil_day20_n_FD_207666 | JGI IMG/M metagenome (GOLD analysis project Ga0316605, IMG submission 207666) | Wetland soil microbial communities from Old Woman Creek delta, Ohio, United States - OWC_soil_day20_noCT | ecosystem: Environmental > Terrestrial > Soil > Wetlands | place: USA: Ohio... | reverse complement strand
GGCCCGCGGCGTGGACCTCGCGCTTCTTCGGGTCGTAGCACTGGTAGTTCGGATCCTCGAGGTCGCGGACGGGCTTGCCGTCGGTGAAGAACCCGGGCCCGAGCAGCGGGCTGTGGGTCTGCACGAACGAGATCAGGTCGCCGATGAACTCGCCGAGCGCGCCGTCGATCGCGGCGCCCGGCGCGTTGGCATCGAAGCCGTGTCCCCACTCGTGGGCGACGACATCGAAGATCCGCCCGGTGTTGTTGCAGCCGTTGCCCGCGGCGAAGAAGTTGATCGAGCTGCCGTTCCAGTACGCGTTGCACGTGCGCTTGTGGTTGACCTTCGCGAGGATCGGCCGGTCGAGCCACGTGAGCCCGGGGAACACCGGGGCGACGTAGCGGTTGGTGACGGTGGCGCCGCGGAACACGTCGCGCTCCTCGGGCGTCGAGCGCGCCTCGGTCCACTCGAGCGCGTACGCGGACTCGGGCCTCATCATCCCGATGAACGTCGCGTTGGGGCCGTCGAGGTTCTGGACGTCGACGTAGGCGCCGTGCAGGTTCGCGCTGACGATCAGGGGGCCGGCCGTGCCGGAGAACTTGAACGCACCGTCGCCATCGGAGGTCGCGGTGCCGCGCGACGAGTGCAGGCGCAGGTGGCTCGCGGGCAGCGGCACGACCGCATCGCCGACGGTGCGTTCGTCGACGTGGTTGGTCGCGCGGCCGGCGTAGTCGTAGCGGTGGGCGTCGTAGCCCGAGAGGACGCTGCCGCCGTGCGCGTCGACGTAGACCACGGCCTGGTCGGGGCCACGCCACGCGGTGACCTCCCACGCGAGGTGGTAGCGGATCGAGCCGGGGCCGCGCTCGGGGAGGATCACGAGGCGTCCGGCGTCTCGATCGCCGGCGTGTGCGGGCGCGAGCACGGCGCGCACGGCGGCGACCGCGCGGGCGAGGCCGATCTGCGGCGTGGTGACGAGCTCGTGGATCGGGTACGTCGTGCCCTGCACGAGGACCAGCCGCCCGCGCGAGATCGTCAGGCCGAGGTGGCCCGCGATCACGGGGACGCCGCGGTGGCGCTGCGCGAGCGAGATCGTCGACAGCTCGCGCTCGACGACGGCCCCGGCGGAGACGAGCTCGGCGGTGCCGAACAGATCGGCGTGCTCGCGGACGAACGCGAGCGCGGCGGTCTCGAGCTCGGCCTCCGAGCTACCGGCCGCGCAGAACGCGATCCCGGAGCCGCGCATCGAGCGCGGCGTGGCGAGCACGGGATCGAAGTCGAGCTCCCACGTGCCGCCGCGCTGCGCGAGGAACCGCTGGGTCGGCCCGTGCGCGAGCTGCGCGAGCTGGAAGCTCTCCGCCGCGGGCTCGAACCACTCCGACGGTGGCTCGCCGAGGTCGAGCCGCGGGACCGCGGGCGACCCACACCCGACGACGAAGATCGCGAGCGCACCGAGGCGTTGCATGGAGGCAAGCGTAGCCCGCCTGCGCCGCGCGCGCTGTCCTGCGGCACACGGTCGCGCTGGCAGGTTGCCCGTGGCGATTCCCGGAACCAGGGCTATGCTTCCGAACCCTGATGAAGCTCCGCCTCGACTTCCGGACCCTGGTCCTCGCGTCGACCTTGCTGCTGTTCACGATGGGCCACGGCCATGGCTGCTGCACCGAGGAGACCGCGGTGCTCGGCCCGGCCACCGGGGCGACCTGTCCGCCGGCGTCGACGCTGACCTACGCATCGTTCGGCCAGGTGTTCATGGAGAGCTACTGCACGCGCTGCCACTCGTCGACGCTGTCCGGCGCCGACCGCAACGGCGCGACCGCGTTCCACGACTTCGACACGCGGCTCGGCGTCCTCCAGGTCGCCGATCACGTCGATCAGGCGGCGGGCTCGGGGCCGAACGCGACCAACGATCAGATGCCGCCCGACGGCGCGATGCCGAGCCTCGCCGAGCGCGAGATGCTCGCCGAGTGGATCGCCTGCGGCGCGCCCTGACCTACAGATCGCGGCGGACGTAGAACTGGCCCTGCGCCGCGAAGTCGACCGAGGCGTCGAACACCTCGCGCTCGTCCGGCGTGCCGACGCCCCACGCCTGCTCGTCGAGCTCGCTCGGCTGGTAGTTGAAGTTGCCCATCAGGAGGGTGCGCAGGCTCATCCCGAAGTACGTGCGGCCGAGGCGCAGCTCGGACCCGACGCCGATGAAGCCCTCGGGCATGACCTTGGTGTCGCGCATGACCTTGTCCGCGCCGTACGGAACGGCGACCCGCGTCAGCTCGACGCCGACACCGAGCTGGACGTACGCGCGCAGCCAGGACGTGACGCTCGTGCGCGCACCGCCCGCGACGCTGAGCAGCCCGCTCATCCGATCGATCGGCAGGTCCATCGCGTCCGGTGGGGTCGGGAAGTCCGCCGACGTGTAGAGGTCGATCCCGGACTCGAGGAACACCGGTCCGTGGAGGACGCGGCTCGCGAAGATGCCGAGGCCGTTCATCCGGCACTCGGTCCAGCCCTCGCCGGGGCGACTGTCGCCCTCGCGCTTGAAGCCGTAGCCGCCGATCCGGAACCCGATGTCGTACGTGGCGGGGGCGGACCGCGATCGCACCGACGTGTCGGTTGGATCCGCCGACGCCGTCGAGACCACGGAGACCAGGGCGAGGGCGATCAGGGGGGTGCGCATGCGGGGTGGTCGAGCACGCCGCGCGCCGTGACCCGGCGGACCCAGACCGTCAACGGCCGGCCACGCCGGTGTCGAGATTCGCCACCGGCTGTCGGGTTTCGCGGCGGCTCACCGGCAGGTCAGCTGGATCACGAGCCGGACGACGACGGCGTCCGCGTGGAGCTTGCTGAGGTAGGAGTGGCTGCAGCTCACGCTCGGCTCGCGCCCGACGACCGACATCGCGCACGGACGCGGCGGGACCTCGAAGTAGACGTTGCCGTGACGCCGGTAGTGGACCGCGGCGCCGGGGACGATCGCCGGCGATAGATCGAGGATCAGCTCGACGTGGTGATCGGCGGCGACGCGATCGTGGTGCGCGAGGAGGTAGTCGCCGGGCACGAGCCGGAGGACGCGCGCCTCGGCGAGCTCGAGCGTGCGCTCGGTGACCTCGCTCGCGACGGTGATCAGCGCGGCGAGCAGCTCGGGCTCGCGCGGGGCGCGCAGCTCGTCGTAGCTCCCGCGATCGAGCAGCCGGTAGCGCGTGTAGCCGGCATGCTCGAACCGCGCGCGGAGCTCCGCCGCGCGCGCCGTCCCGATCGCGTCGGGGACCACCGTCGCGATCCGCGCGGTGAGGAGCTGCTCGAGGCCGGTCATGGGCGGAACCAGCCGGCGAGCGAGATCCGCAGGCCGCCGAGGACCTCGCGGACCTGGTGGAGCGAGAGGTCGCTGACATCGAACACGACGAGGCGATTCGCGCGCGGCTCGATCACACGCTCGCTGTCGGTCGCGACGATCGCGCCACGCTCGACGCGGCAGCGAAACAGCTCGAGCTCGCCGCCGAGCGGAGGCTCGGGCGACGGCAGGTAGTACGCGTACGCGAGGGCGCGCGCGAGGCCGTGCTGGTGATCGGAGTGGGGCAGCAGGTAGTGGCCGGGGCGGTAGGCGTACGCGCGCATGTCGACGCGGGTCACCGGCTTCGTCGTGATCGTCGACAGGGCAGGGGCGAGCGTCGCCGCGAATCCGTCGCGCACGGCTCGCAGCGCCGCGGTCGTCGGCTCAGCGGCCGTGGCCTCGAACGCGAACAGGTCGCCCTCGTAGCGCTCGACCGGTTCCTCGTCGAGGATCGCGTGCAGCTCCGCGAGCGCGTCCGCCGGGACGAAGTCGTCGATCACCAGGTGCGGAAATGGCTCGGCCGCGCGCCAGGTGGCCGCGAGCTCGTGCGCGCGGGTCGCCCAGCTGGGAGGCAGTCGCCACATCGCCGCGATCTGTACACGACGTGCCGTGGTCTAGGCGGCGAGATCTGCGACCGCGGTCACGATCTCGCGCAGCTTGCTCGGCTTCGCGAGGTGCCTGGCGAACCCGGCCTCGAGGGCGCGCTCGCGCTCGAGCGCGGGGTGGCTGCCGCTGATCGCGATGATCGGGATGCCGGCGAGCTCGGGATCGGCGAGCACCTCGCGCAGCAGCGCGTACCCGTCGCGCACCGGCAGGTGGAGATCGCAGAGCACGACATCGGGGCGCGCCGCAGCGAGGAGGGTCATCGCGGAATCCACGCGGTTCGCGGTGCGGACCGTGGCGCCCGCGGCGCGCAACGCCTGCTCGTACAGCTCGCAGGTATCGAGGTCGTCCTCGACCACCAGGATCGAGACATCGTGGAGGGCATCCGCGGGCAGCATGCCGACCTCGCCGTGCGCGAACCATGCCGGGTGGGTGGCCCCCTCCAAGCTCGGGTGGGAGCCGTGTCGGTTCAACCGCTTGCGAGATCGCCGCGCGCAGGCGCACGGATTGCCGTGCCGGAGCGCGCGGTGAGCCGTGGTGCGCAGGCCGTGCGCCGCGGCGCGGCGGCACCGCGCGGAGGGTTCCCCGACGAGGAATGACCTGCGGTTGCGGTCAGATGTGGCGATCTCGCACGGTGGCACGCTCCGAGCATCCGTCGTGGGGTGAACATGACCGGATCCATCCTGATCGTTGACGACGATGACGACACGCGGACACTGCTGTGCGAGGCGCTCCGCGGCCGCGGCTTCGACGCGCATGCCGTCGATTCGGCGCAGGCCTGCCTCGACCGTCTGCGCGCGCGGCCATTCGATGTCGTCGTGACGGACGTCCAGATGCCGGGCATGTCCGGCGTGGAGCTGTGCAGCCTCCTGCACGAGCGGCATCCCGACCTGCTCCCGATCGTCTTGACCGGGCTCGGCGCGCTCGACACCGCGATCGCCGCGATCCGCGCGGGCGCGTACGACTTCATCACCAAGCCGGTGAAGATCGACGTCCTCGAGGTCGCCGTGAAGCGCGCACTCGACCACCTCTCGGTCCGCCACGAGGTCAAGCGCCTGCGCGCGGCCGTCGATCGCGAGCTACCGATCGCCTCGCTCGCCGGCACGAGCTCGGCGCTGCGCCAGACGACCGAGCTAGTCCGCCAGGTCGCCGACAGCGACGCGACGGTCTTGATCACCGGCGAGAGCGGCACCGGCAAGGAGCTGGTCGCGCGTGCGCTGCACGAGCTGTCGCCGCGCGCGAAGGAGCCGTTCGTCGCGATCAACTGCGGCGCGATGCCGGCGCCGCTGCTCGAGAGCGAGCTGTTCGGTCACGTCCGCGGCGCGTTCACCGACGCCAAGACGGCGCGCGGCGGCCTGTTCCTCCAGGCGGGCCGCGGCACGATCTTCCTCGACGAGGTCGGCGAGATGCCGCTCGAGATGCAGGTCAAGCTGCTGCGCGTCCTCCAGGAGCGCACCGTGCGCCCGGTCGGCGGTGACACCGAGGTGCCGTTCGAGGCGCGGGTCGTGACCGCGACCAATCGCGATCTCGAGACCGAGGTGGAGGAGAAGCGGTTCCGCGAGGATCTGTTCTACCGGATCAACGTCGTCGCGATCCCGGTCCCGCCGCTGCGCGCCCGCGCCGGCGACGTGGTCGTGCTCGCGCACCACATCCTCGGCCGGATCGCGGCCCGCACCGGCAAGCCGCTGATCGGCATCGCGCAGGACGCCGCGCGCAAGCTGATGGCCTATGACTGGCCGGGCAACGTCCGCGAGCTCGAGAACTGCATCGAGCGCGCGGTCGCGCTGTGCGACGGCAAGGAGATCAACATCTCGACGTTGCCGGTCAAGGTGCAGAAGTTCGAGTCGGCGCGCCTCGAGATCGCGACGGACTCGCCCGCGGAGATGATCCCGCTGACCGAGATGGAGCGCCGCTACGTGCGGCAGGTGCTCAGCAGCGTCGGCGGGAACAAGACCCACGCGGCCCGCGTCCTCGGGATCGATCGCCGCTCGCTCTACCGGCGGCTCGAGGACGGCAACGCGGCCGATCCGCGCTCGTAGTCCTCGGGGGCGACCGGTTCGCCGGTCAGCGTGGCAGCGGCGGGATCGACCCGCACGCGGCGGCGCGCTCCAGCAGCAGCGTTCGCTCGCGGGCGTTGTGGGTCAGCGACGCGGCGCGCTCGAGCTCCTGTCGCGCCTCGGCGAACCGGCCGAGCTTCCTCAGGAGGTCGCCGCGCACCGCGGGGAGCAGGTGGTAGCCCGCGAGCGACGGCTCGTCGCGGAGCTGGTCGGCGAGCGCGAGCCCGGCGGCCGGGCCGTCGGCCATGCCGAGCGCGACGGCGCGATTGAGCTCGACGATCGGCGAGGGCAGCACCTCGGCCAGGATGGCGTAGAGCGCCGCGATCTGCGCCCAGTCCGTATCGTCGCCCGTTCGAGCGCGCGCGTGGCACGCGGCGAGCGCGGCCTGCAGCGCGTACGGTCCGCGCCCGCCGCCGAGCTCGATCGCGCGCGCGAGGCTGGCCAGCCCGCGGCGGATCAACAGATGATCCCAGCGTGCGCGGTTCTGCTCGAGCAGCAGGATCGGTTCGCCCGTCGGGCCGATCCGCGCCTGGGAGCGCGACGCCTGGAGCTCCATCAGGGCGACCAGGCCGTGGACCTCGGGCTCGGCGGGCATCAGGCCGGCAAGGATCCGCCCCAGGCGCAGCGCGTCCTCGCAGAGCTCGGGCCTCATCCAGTCGTCGCCGGCGGTCGCCGCGTAGCCCTCGTTGAACACGAGGTAGATCACCGCGAGCACCGAGGCGAGCCGCTCCGCGAGCTCGGTTCCGCGTGGGACCTCGAACGGGACGTTCGCCTCGGCGAGCGCTCGCTTCGCGCGGACGATCCGCTGCGCGATCGTCGGCTCCGGCACGAGGAACGCGCGCGCGATCTCCGCCGTCGCGAGGCCGCCGAGCAGCCGCAGCGTGAGCGCGACGCGCGCCTCGGGTGCGAGGACCGGATGACAGGCCGTGAACACGAGCCGAAGCAGGTCGTCCCCGACGTCATCGTCGAGCGCAGCGACCAGATCGGGAGACTCCTGGCGCGCGTCGAGATCGTGGCCGATCTCGTCGTGCTTGCGCTCGACGAGCTTCCTCCGGCGCACGTGGTCGATCGCGCGGTTCCTCGCGGTGGTCATCAACCAGGCGCCCGGGTTCGCGGGCACCCCGGTCGCTGGCCACCGCTCGAGGGCGAGCACCAGCGCATCCTGGGCGAGCTCCTCGGCGAGGCCCACGTCGCGCACGATCCGGGTCAGCCGGGCGATCAGCTTCGCCGACTCGATCCGGAACACCGCCTCGATCGCGCGATGGGCGGCCGACACGCTCACGTGCCGAGCAGACCATCAACTCGCAGTCACGCGCGATGGATGTCGCGGCCGATCTGCTCGTTGCGGGCGATGGTCTCCGGGCTCGCGTCCGCGAAGTCGCTCATCTCGAACAGCGGGCGGATCTCGATCTCGCTGTCCTCGTGCATCGGGTTGGGGCAGCGCTTGACCCACTCGATCGCCTCGGCGAGGGACTTGACCTGCCAGATCCAGAAGCCGGCGACCAGCTCCTTGGTCTCGGCGAACGGGCCATCGACCACGGTGCGCTTCGCGCCGCTGAACTGGACCTTCGCGCCGGCCGAGGTCGGTTTGAGGCCCGACCCGTCGAGCAGGACCCCGGCCTTCACGAGATCCTCGTTGAACTTCGTCATCTCCGACAGCAGCTTCTCGGTGGGCATCACGCCCGCTTCGGAGTCCTTCGTCGCCTTGACCATCACCATGACGCGCATGCTCATGCTCCTTGTCGAGCCGTTGTGTACCGCGGCTCCAACCACACGACGAACAAGCCCCCGGTAGATCGACAGCGACCTCGATCGTTCTTCGCGGACGCGCCTAACTCCGGATCATCGCTGGGATTGCACTATGCTCGCGGCGTGAGTCTCCCCGTCATCGCCGCGACCGTGCTGGTCGCGCTCGCGCTCGGCTACCGGTTCTACGGCCGCCTGATCGCGCGCCAGTACAACCTCGCGAGCACGACCGACACCCCGGCTCACCTCCGGCGCGACGACATCGACTTCGTCCCGACCAAGCCGTTCTATCTGTTCGGCCAGCACTTCAGCGCGATCGCCGCGGCCGGGCCGATCGTCGGGCCGATCCTCGCGACCCAGCAGTTCGGCTGGCTGCCCGCGATCCTGTGGATCGTGTTCGGCGTCGTGTTCATCGGCGCGGTCCACGACTTCACCACCCTGGTCGCCTCGGTGCGCCACGATGCGCGGTCGATCGCCGAGGTCGCGAAGGTCAACCTCGGCAAGCGCGCGTGGCTGGCGATGCTCGCGTTCATCTGGCTCGCGCTGATCTACGTGATCGTCGCGTTCGTCGACGTCACCGCGGGCTCGTTCACGACCAAGGCCCAGCCGGGCATCGTCTCGACCTACGACCAGGGCGGCGCCGTCGCGCTCGCCGGGATTCTCTACCTCCTGCTCGCGGTCGTGATGGGGCTCGTCGACCGCTGGCTCAAGCCGAAGCTGTGGATCCAGACGGTGATCTTCGTGCCGCTGATCTTCGTCGCGGTGTGGTTCGGCACCGAGCACTCGACCTGGCTCGCGCACAGCTGGCAGCTGTGGGTCGTCCTGATCCTGGCGTACTGCTTCGTCGCGTCGCTGTCCCCGATGTGGATCCTGCTCCAGCCGCGCGGGTACCTCGGCGGGTTCGTGCTGTACGCGGCGCTGTTGATCGGTGTGCTCGGCATCTTCGTCGGCGGCTTCGAGATCAAGCGCCCCGCGTTCGAGAGCTTCGACAGCAGCGGGGGGCTGCTGTTCCCGTTCCTGTTCGTGACGATCGCGTGTGGTGCTTGCTCCGGGTTCCACGGGCTCGTGTGCTCGGGGACCACGTCGAAGCAGATCAACCGCGAGCGCGACTGCCACCCGATCGGCTACGGCGCGATGCTGCTCGAGGCGTTCGTCGCGGTGATCGCGGTCGCGACCATCATGATCGTCGCGGCACCGGCGAACGGGAAGATGATCCCGCCGGATGCGGCGTACGCGAGCGGCATCGGCGCGTTCCTCCATGCGCTGACCGGCCTCGATCCGGTGGCCGCGACGACGTTCGGCGCGATGGTGCTGTCGACGTTCATCTTCGACACGCTCGACTCGGCGACCCGCCTCGGGCGCTACATCCTCCAGGAGCTGTTCGGCACGACGACCAAGCTCTCCGGCTACGTGACGACGGCGCTGACGGTGATCGTCCCGCTCGTGTTCTTGCTGCTGGCGGGGCAGGGCAGCTTCCGCAAGTTCTGGGTGCTGTTCGGGACCTCGAACCAGCTGCTCGCGGCCCTCTCGCTGCTCGCGATCAGCGTGTGGCTCAAGCGGCAGGGCAAGCCGATCTGGTACGTGGTGGCGCCGATGGTGTTCGTCATGGCGGTGACGGTGGTCGCGCTCGTGAGCCAGACCCGGATGCTCGTCCAGAATGCCGTCGGGTCGCCGGACTGGATCAACGGCCTGATCTCGGCGGTGCTGCTCGGGCTCGCGGCGATGCTGGTGTGGTTCGCCAGGCGGGCGTGGTCGACGGGGCCGGAGCAGTAGCGCCCGGGGGGATGTCGATTCAGTCGTCGCGCATCTTCTCGCGCGAGACCGCCGCGAGGATCTGCCCGGCGCCGCGCAGCATCGCGAGCTTCGACATCGGAACCCCCGCGAAGTCCTGGATCGCGACCTGGAACATCGCGGGCAGCTGCGGCATCACGCGCTCGACCTTCGGTCGTTTCGGGCCGTAGAACCAGCGATACGCGGCGTGGCGGATCCGCAGCTGGCGGCCGAGGTGGTGGCCGTGGACGGTCTGTCGCCAGTCCGAGAACCGCAGCACATCCCGCTCGAACGCGCGCGCGAGGTACGCGCCGGCGACCGAGCCGTACTCGATGGCCTGCCCGATGCCCTCGCCGGTGGCGATGTCGATGCCCGCGGCCTCGCCGACGAGCAGCACGCGCGGGCTCGAGATCTCGGCGCCTGGCTCCCACCCGCGCTCCGCGAACTGCTTGTGCCGGTAGCGCTTCGGATCGAGGCCGCGCGCCGTCAGGTAGTCCCCGATCCGCGCGCGCGCGTCGTCGGCGCCGAGGTTGCGGATGACATACGCACCGCGGCAGACCAGCGGCTTGCCATCGACGAGGGTCGGGAAGTCCCAGGCATAGCCGTTGAGATCCTGGGCATCGAAGTCGAACACGACCGTGTCGCGCGGGAGATCCTGCGCGACGCCCTCGGTGTCGAGCTCGACGACCTGCGCCCGCAGCTCGCCGCGGCCGAACCCCGCCTGCCGGCGCACGATGCCGCCGATGCCGTCCGCGCCGACGATCGCGCGCGCGAGGATCTCCTCGCCGGTCGCGGTCGTGACCCGGACGCCCTCGTCGGTCACGACGATCGTCTCGACTGCGCATCCGTCGCGGACCTCGATGCCCCGCGCGATCGCCTGCTTCGCGAGCGCGTGATCGAACTCGACCCGGCGGACGACCACGCCGAGATCCTTCTGGCGCGTCACGATCGTCTCGCCGCCGAGCCGCAGCGCGATCGCATCGAACCGGACCATCGGGCACTCGACCTGGACGCCGAGCTTGTCGAGGATGCGGAACGCCCGCGCGCCGATGCCGCCGGCGCAGATCTTCTCGCGCGGGTAGCGCTCCTTCTCGAGGACGACCATCGACAGCGCGGGGGCTGCTGCCTGGACGTGGAGCGCCGTCGAGATCCCGGAGGGACCACCGCCGACGACGAGCAGATCGACCTGGCGCATCACCCGAGCGTCCGAGTGTATCCTCGCCGGCATGCTCAGGGTGTGGGTGCTCGTGATGTTCGTCGTGGGTTGCCTTCCGCCGCCGCCGCTGGAATCGCGACCACAGCGGTCGGCCGCGGGCTCGCGGGTGGAGAAGCGCGTCGTGGTCGTCTCGTCGCGGCCCTCGGGCCACCTGACGACGACGATCGCCGGCGACGGCCGGATCAGCGTGGTCTACCACGTGGTGCAGAACGGCCGCGGTCCGCACGTCGAGGCGACCCTGTCGCTCGCGCCCGACTGGACGATCGCGGCGTACGCGGCCGAGGGCAAGCACATGATGGGCACCAGGCTCGCGGAGAAGTTCGCGCGCACCGGTGATCGCGCGACCTGGAAGAGCGAGGAGGAGCACGGCGATCGGGCCGTGAAGGGCCCGGCGTTCTTCGTGCCGATCGCGGACATGCCGATCAGCTGGTTGCTCGTGCCCGCGGCGCTCAAGGCCGGCGGAACGATCCCGCTTCTTCCCGGCGGCGAGGCGAAGGTCGCGCAGGTCGGGACGATCGAGGTCACCGCGGCGGGGGCCACAAAGCGCCTCGTCGGCTACCGGATCACCGGGCTCGAGCTGGCGCCGTCGTACACCTGGTTCGAGGTCGACGGCTCGTGGTTCGGCAATGCCCACTCCTGGTACTCCGTCGTGCCCGAGGGCTGGGAGAGCGCGATCGAACCGCTGGTCAAGCGCCAGGCCGAGCTCGAGCGCACCCGCGACGCCGCGCTCGCGCAGCAGCACGCGTCGCGACCGATGAGCGGCGTGGCATTCACGAACGTCCGGGTCCTCGATGTCGACAAGGGCACGTGGACGCCGAATCAGACCGTGCTCGTCGTCGGGGACACGATCAAGCAGATCGGGCCGACGAGCCGGGTCAAGGTACCCGAGGGCATCGACACGCTGCCGTTCGACGGGATGGGCATCATCCCGGGCCTGATCGACATGCACTCGCACACGACACCGGCCGACGCGCTCCTCGATGTCGCCGCGGGTGTGACGACCGTCCGCGACGTCGGCAACGATCCGGAGGCGCTCGACGATCTCAAGAAGCGGTACGATGAAGGCTCCGCGATCGGGCCGCACATCGTGCGCTACGGCTTCATCGAGGGCCGCAACGAGAAGGCCGCGGCGTCCAAGGTCACCGCCGAGACGCCGGAGGAGGCGAAGGCCGCGGTCGAGCTGTTCGCCAAGCGTGGCTACGAGGGCATCAAGATCTACAACTCGATCCGGCCCGAGCTCGTGCCGCTGCTCGCGGCCGAGGCGCACGCCCGGGGCATGAAGGTGATCGGCCACATCCCGGTTCACATGATCGCGTCCGAGGCGGTGCGTGCCGGGTACGACGGCGTCGAGCACATCAACATGCTGTTCCTGAACTTCTTCGCGACCAAGGACACGGACACCCGCGATACGACCCGGTTCACCTTGGTCGGCGACCAGGCCGCGGACTTCGATCTCGGCGGCAAGCCGATGCTCGAGCTGATCGAGCTGCTCAAGCAGAAGCGGACGATCGTCACGCCGACGCTCTCGGTGTTCGAGGACCTGTTCCTCGGCGAGCAGGGCAAGATCCTGCCCGGGAAGCAGGACCTCGTCGCGCGGCTCCCGGTGATGGACCAGCGGTGGTTCGCGCTCGGTGGCCTGCCGATGGATGCGACCAAGCGCGCTCTCTACGCGCGCTCGTGGGCCAAGATCCTCGCCATGGTGAAGACGCTGTGGGAGGCCAAGGTTGTCCTCGTCCTCGGCACGGACGCGGTCGGCGGGCTGACGCTGCACAACGAGATGGCGCTGTTCGTGTCCGCGGGTATCCCGGCCAAGGACGTGATGCGCATGGCGACGGTCGATGCGGCGCGGGCCCTCGGGCTCGACAAGAAGATCGGGACGCTCGCCGCGGGCAAGCGGGCGGACCTGGTCATCGTCGACGGGGATCCGATCGCGGACATCAAGTCGATCCGCAAGACGGTGATGGTCATGCGGGCCGGCGTGCTGTATCGCTCCGATGCGCTGTACG
>Ga0316605_10001695_pt1 | contig 12699 bp, 10 predicted proteins | sample OWC_soil_day20_n_FD_207666 | JGI IMG/M metagenome (GOLD analysis project Ga0316605, IMG submission 207666) | Wetland soil microbial communities from Old Woman Creek delta, Ohio, United States - OWC_soil_day20_noCT | ecosystem: Environmental > Terrestrial > Soil > Wetlands | place: USA: Ohio... | reverse complement strand
CGATCGCGTGCTCCTGGATCGACGCGATCAGCTCCGCTCCAAACCCACACGTGCGCGGCGCTTCGTGAACGATCACGCAGCGTCCCGTCTTCTTCACGCTCGCCAGGATCGTCTCGATGTCGAACGGCATCAGCGTGCGCAGGTCGATCACCTCGACGGAGAGCTCCGCCTTTTTCGCAGCTTCCTCCGCGATCGACACCATCCCCGACCACGCGAGCAGCGTGACCTGCGAGCCCTCCCGCGTCACCGCCGCCTTGCCGAGCTCGATCGTGTAGTCGTCCTCGGGCACCTCGCCGCGGCTCGCGCGATAGATGCGCTTCGGCTCCATGAACAGCACCGGGTCGTTCTGCCGCATCGACGCGAGCAGCAGGCCCTTCGCGTCGTACGGGTTCGACGGCGCGACGACCTTCAAGCCCGGCGTGTGAATGAACAGCGCCTCGGGCGACTGCGAGTGATAGTGACCGCCGCGGATGCCGCCGCCGACGGGCGTGCGGATCACGACCGGGCACGTGTAGTTGCCGCCGGAGCGATACCGAAACTTCGCCAGCTCGTTCACGATCTGATCGAACGCCGGGAAGATGAAGTCGCCGAACTGGATCTCGGGCACCGGCCGCAGCCCGTAGAGCGCCATGCCGATCGCGGTGCCGATGATGCCCGCCTCGGCGAGCGGCGTGTCGATCACGCGGTCGGCGCCGAACTCGTCGTAGAGGCCGCTCGTCGCGCGGAACACGCCGCCGAACTTGCCGATGTCCTCGCCGAGCACGACCACGCGCGGGTCCGCTCGCATCTGCGTGCGAAGCGCGTCGCGCACCGCTTCGATGATGTTCATCGTGGGCATACCGAGTGCGACCGATCGCATATCACGAATCGTCACGCCGCGTTGCGTTGACCGGCGCACGCGTAGATAGTCGGCCCGTGATCTGGATCTTGCTCGTCCTGCTCGTGGTGATCGGCGGCGGCGCCGCGATCGGGATCGCGATGAAGTCGAACAAGCAGTTGCCGGGCGGCGGCCAGAAAGCGCTCCCGGCATCCTCGGGCGACAAGCTCCTCGAGCGCACGGTCCGCGACCTCCGCGTCGACGACGTCCTCACGATCGACGGTGCCGACTATCTCTGCGAAGGCATGATCGCGTATGACGAAGACGGCCACCGCTGGATCGGCGGGCGCGTCGTCGACGGCTCGAACGTCAAGTGGCTCGTCGTCGGCATCGAGCGCGCGTCCGCGTCGTCGACGCGTCTCCTCGCCCAGGACTCGTCGACGCCGCTCACCGGGTATCCGCCCGAGGCGCTCGTGATCGACGACATTCGCTACGTGCTCGACAAGCGCGGCGCCGCGACGTGCTCGCTGTTCGGCGACGTCGGGGGGCTGGGCGCGCTGAAGGCCGGTCGCCCGGAGGGCCACGTCGAGCGCTGCCGGTGGTGGCTGTACAACGCGACCGGCGACGACACGATGATCGTCGAGCAGTGGGGCTCCGACTACCGCATGCTGCGCGGCAAGAAGGTCGGCGACGGTACGGTCGAGTTGATTCCCGGCAGCTAACGCGGGAGATCGAACGTGAACGTCGTGCCCACGCCGAGCGTGCTCTCGACGGTGATCCGCCCGCCGTAAGTCTCGACGATGTCGCGTGCGACGGGCAGGCCGAAGCCGGTGCCTCGGTCGCCCTTCGTCGTGAACAGCGGCTCGAAGATGCGTGCGAGCGTCTCCGGCGACATCCCCGACCCGGTGTCGCTGATCTTGCAGATCGCCCGGTCGCCCTCGACGAACGCCGTGATCGTGATCGTGCCGGGCGCGTCGCCGATCGCGTCGACGGCGTTGACGACGAGGTTGAAGATGATCTGCTCGATGCGCACGCGGTTGACCACGACGGTGAGCGGCTCGGTGTCGAGCTTGACGTCGAGGCGGCCGAGCTTCCCCGCACCACGAAGCATGACGACGACGTCGCGCACGATGCTGTCGAGGTCGACCGGCTCGACGCGATCTGGGCCGGGCCGCGCGAGCTGCATCAGGCGATTGGCGTGGGTCGTGATGTGCTCGCCGACGCGCTCGAGGTCCGGCAGCACCGTCCGCGCGAGCTCGGTGAGGTCTTCGTTCGCGGCGAGCGCGGACGACAGCTCGTCGACCGCCGCGATCTGGATCTGCGCGATGTTGCGGAGCTCGTGACCGACGCCGCCCGCGAGCGTGCCGAGTGTCGCCCGGCGCTCGGCGATCAGGAGCGATGCCCGCGCTTTCTCGAGCTGGGATTCGATCGTCGCGTTGAGCGCGCGCAGCTCGTCCTCGGCCTGGCGGCGGCCCCGAATCTCGTCTTCCTTGTCGGTGAGGAGCTGGCGGAGCTCGCGCATGTCGCGCGCGACGAGCACGATGCCGTGCAGCTCGCCCTCGGGCGTGAGCACCGGCGAGCCGGTGACCGAGACCGGAATGCGCACGCCGTCGCGCGTGATGAGCCAGCTCTTTTCGCGCCGGAGGACGTCGCCGTCCTCGATCCGGCGCCGCACCACGGTCCGCAGCCCGGAGCTCTCGTCGTGGAGCAGCTTCGCGATCGGCATCGTGCGGATCTGATCCGGCGTGTAGCCCGTAAGACGCGAGGTCGCCGTGTTGGCCAGCGTGATTCGCCCGTCGGCGTCCACGACGACCACCACATCCACCATGGCCTCGATGACGTCTTCGATCACGGGGGCACCCAAAAATGTATCACCGAAACGTTAGAGTTCGCATGTGGCTCGCTGCCCGACGTGTCATCGGCGTCTGGTCTCCGGACAGTCGTGCTCGACGCACGGCACGGTCTCCGTCGTCACGATGTCCGTCGAACGACGCGACAACGTCGCGACCCCCGTCTGGTCGCAGCCGCTAACGTCGTGCATCGGCAGCGGTGGTTTCGCCTCGGTCTGGGAGGTCGCGTCGGGTGGTGTGCTCAAGGTCTCGCACGCAGATCACGAGCTCGCGCGAGCGCGCATGCGGCGCGAGGCGGAGGCACTGTCGGCGATCGGTCCACCGGCGGTCCCCAGGCTCGTGGGCAGCGGCGTGCTCGCAGACGGCCGAGCGTGGCTCGCGATGGAGCGCATCGTCGGAGAGAATCTCGCAGACGTGATCGCCGCGGGACCGCTTCGCGTCGATCAAGCGATCGCGATCGGTGATGGGATCCTCGCGGCGCTCGAGCGCGTGCACGCGGCGGGCTTCGCACACCGTGACCTCAAGCCCGACAACCTGGTGCGCACGAAGCCCGGCGAGATCGTCATCCTCGATCTCGGTCTCGCGCGGAAGCTTCCCGACGATCCCGACGATCCGACGCGCGCCGGCGTGCAAGTCGGCTCGCTCGAGTACATGCCGCCCGAGCAAGGGCTCGATGCAGCCACGGCGGGCGTGCGCGCCGACATCTATGCCTTCGGCTGCGTGCTCTACGAGCTGTGCGCGGGACGGCCGCCGTTCGTCGGCGATGCGATGGGCCTCGAGCGCGCGCACGCCGCGCTGCGCCCGCCGCCGCTCGCAGCGCTCGCCGCCGTGCCGCCGCTCCTCGAAGCGCTCGTCCACGATTGTCTCGCGAAGATGCCGGACCGCCGCCCGTCGACGGTCGCCTCCGTGCGCGCGCGGCTGACCGCACTGCGTGACGCGACACCATCGCTGCACCGCACACAGCACTCGATGTCGGTGATCCGCGAGGGAAGCCAACCGGTCGTCCTGCTGTGGGCGGAGCTACCGAAAGTCGATCGCGCGCTGCTCGGGATGCTCGGCGCGCGCAAGATCACCATGATCTCGCAGCGCGGTCGCCGCGTGCTCGGTGGTGTCCTCGGCGCGGACCACGCGGATCCGGCGGGTGCGGCACACGCGGCCGCGCGCGATCTCGCGGCGGCCGGCGCACGCGTTGCGCTGCACCTCGATGCGCTCATGGTGTCGAGCGGTGCGAGCGGCACGACGATCAGCGGCCCTGCCGTCGAGAAGCCCGAGGATTGGCTCCCCGCGGGGACGTGGACGGGGATCATCTTCACGCGTGCACTGGGCGCGGTCCTCCAGGTTCCGACACGCCCGAGCGAGCTGCCGGGCTTCATCGTGCTCGGCGAGCGGTCGCGGGCGGCGCGACTGTTCGGTCGTGACGCGCTGATCAGCGCGCTCGCGACGGATGCGGCGGCCGCGCTCGCGAAGAACGGTCCCGCGCTCGCGCTTCTCCTCGGCGATCCGGGCATCGGCAAGACCGCGATCGCGACCGCGCTCGTCCCGCACCTACGCGAGCTCGGTGCGCGCGTCGTCGTCGGCGACGTGCCGCCGCCTGGCTCGGGCAAGCCGAGTCACAGCGCGCTCGCGGAGCTGGTCGGCTCGCCGGCCGGCCCGGTGGTGCGTGCCGTCGGTGACGCGCTTCGCGAGGCGGCGCGGGTCCGACCGACCGCGGTCGTGCTCGATAACGTCCAGTTCGCGGATCCGGACCTGCTCGACGCGCTCGAGTACGCGACGCTCGGTGGCGAGCAGCTGGCGCTGTGGGTGCTCGTGCTCGCGACGCCGCGGCTCGAACAACGCCGGCCCGGGTTCGGATCGCGCGCGGAGCGCCATCTCCGCGAGGTGGTGCCGCCGCTCGACGAAGATGTCGCGGTCGCCCTGACAGCGGCGTTGCTCGAGCCCGCCGAATATCCGCCGCTGCGCGCGCTGCGCCAGATCGCGTCGATCGCCCACGGCAATCCGATGCACCTGACGACGCTCGCGCGCGAGATCCACGATCGCGGCGCGATCCGCACGCGACCGAATGGCGAGCACTTCCTCGACACGACGCTGCTCGACAACCTCCCGACGATCGCGCTCGGTCCGTGGCTCGCCGCGCGCGAGCTCGCGCACCTGGGCGTCGAGCTCGTGTCGCTCGCGCGCGTGTGTGCCGTGCTCGGCGAGGAGATCGAGCGCGACGAGCTCGCGGCGGTCGTCGAGGCAGTGGAGCGGCGCGGCGGAGCGACGACGACGCTCGATGTCGACGTCGGTCTGCGCGAGCTCGTCGCCGCGCGCGTGATCGCACCGTCGGCGAGTGGCTTCGCGTTCTCGCAGTCGCTGTTGCAGGAAGGTATCTACGCGACGACGAACGAGGACGAGCGCCGTGCGATCCACGCTGCCGCGCTCGACGACTGGCGCGCGCGTCGGCAGGACGACGTTCGCGTCGCCGAACGCGTCGCGCGTCACGCCGAGGCCGTCGGCGAGAAGGCGATCGCGGCCGCGGCGTATGCCGTGCTCGGCGAGCGCGCACGTGCCGCGTACCACGACCTCGAGGCCGCGCAGGCGTGGGAACGGGCGCTACGCAACCTGGACGCCGGCGATGCACTCCTCCCGCACGCGCTCCTCGGCCGCGGCCGCGCGCACTACCGCACGCAGCGCCGCATCGAGGCGCTCGCGGACTTCGAGCGGGTCGCGGAGATCGCGGCCGCGACGGGTGACGGCGCGCTCGAGGTCGAGGCGCTGCTCGAGCAGGCGACCGTCCACGACTGGACGGGCAGCTTCGAGCAGTCCCGCGCGGCCGCCGAGCGCGCACGCGCGCGCTGCACCACCGTCGCGGACGCACCTCCGCGGCTGACGCTCGGGATCGACCTCGCGCACGCGCGCAGTCTGTATCGCTCGCTGCAGCTCGCCGACGCGACCTCGACGCTCTACGCCGTTGCCGAGGCCGCGCGCGCCGCCGAGGAGTCCGAGATCGAGACGATCGCGCGCTTGCTGCTCGGCCTCGTGCTCGTCGACACCAACGCGCTCGACGCCGCGGAGCGCGAGTTCGAGCTGCTGCTCGCGCTGTGCGAGCACACGCGGGATCGCTTCCACCTCGCTGGCGTCTACATCAACCGCGCGCGGCTGTGGTCGGTGCGCGGTCTGTTCGATCGTGGCGCCGCGGACATGCGGCAGGTGATCCAGCTGGCGCGCGAAGGCGGCCAGCCGCAACTCGAGCGCGTCGCGACCTACAACATGGCGCAGGATCTGTTGTGGCAGGGCGCGCTCGACGAGGCGCTCCGGCTCGCGCACCGCAGTCTCGCGTTGCAGACGGGGCAAGGAGAGGGCTCCGCCGTGGTCGATCGTGTCCTCGTCGCGCGCGTGCACGCCGCGCGCCAGGAACGGACGGCGCTACTCGACCTGCTCGCCGCGATCGACGGCGACGATCAGTCGATGGACGAGCTTCACGGCGAGACCGGAGGCGCGACGGATGCGCTCTTCGAAGCGCTCCGTGCGGCGGCGGGCACGTCGAGCTGGGAGCGCGCGCTCGCGTCGTCGAGCACGCTCCCGCCGATGCTCCAGATCGAGGTCGGTCTGCTTGCCGCCGCACGGGGATGCCTGCACGCGCCGGCTCGCGATCGGATCATCGCACTCGCGAAGGCCGATCCGACGTTCGCGAACCGTGTCGGCGACCTGTGACGTCTAGATGGTGCCGCCCTGCTGCTGCGACGGCGTCAGGAAGACCGTGATGACCTCCGCGTGGCTCGTGCTGCCGCCGATGCACGTGCCGAACGGCGCCGTCTTGTCCGTGCACTTCTTGCTGCACTCACCCGCGTAGGTGAAGCCGCAGTCGGTCGTCGTGCCGTTCGACGAGAGCGCGCACATGCGCAGCGAGTCGGGTGCGTAGGGCGTCCACGCGCGGCCGCTGCACGCGTACCAGGTCTGCGGCGTCGCGAACAGATCGCCGAAGAACGCGCCCTCGACGTTGGTGAACGTCGCCCGCTCCGTCGCCGTCGTGGTCAACGCGAGGTTGGTATCGTGACGGAGCGAGATCTGGACGGACACGCCGTAGAGGTTGGTGCGGGAGAGGAGACACGCGGTCACCCAGCGCCGCTCGCTCACCGTCGGTGCGCGCGTCGCCCAAGCGGGCGCGAGGCCGAGCGCGCCGGGGAACGTGTACGAGATGCCGTTCGCGTCCCGCGCTGTGATGCTCTGGCCGGCGGGAAGCGCGCAGCCGACGACGTAGGAGTAGACGTCGCGGCTGTCCGCGTTCGCCATCATGTCCGACGTCTCGAGGCTATTGACGCCGAGGCGGTTGACGCCGAGGCGGTTGACGCCGAGCCGATTGACGCCGAGCCGATTGACACCGAGCCGATTGACGCCGAGCCGGGCGACCGGCTCGCTCTGGTCCGCGACCGGCTCGTCCTCGGGCATGAGGCATGCGCCCGTCGAGAGCAGCATGGCGAGTGCGAGAGCGAACGGCAGGTTGGTGGAGTGGGTCTTCATGGGTACTTCCTTCGTGTGGATCGACCGTCTCGTAGAAACGTGAAGTCCTATTGGACGGTCATCGTGATCTCGCGGATCACGGTCGTGTTCTGCGTGTCGAGCAAGTTGCCGCTCATATCGACGGCGGTGTCGCCATTCCAGAAGCCGTTGACCAGCGCGCTGCGCTGGTGGAAACCGCCGTTGAACTTGATCGTGAGCGGTCCGATCTTCTCGGTGCGCCGGATATGCTCCTCGACTTCGGAGAAGCCGTTCTGGTTCCACATCAGGTCGAACGGGATCGGGTCGCTATCGACGCACGTGTACTCGCCGGAGATCAGGTTGATGTCGCAGCGGATGACGGGGAACGGGGTGACCACGTTCAGGTGTGCCGTCGTGTTCGTCGTCGTATACGCGCTGTTCGGGATCTCGCCGGCGCCCTGGACGAGCGTGACGATGTCCGGATCGCTCGTCGGCGTCACGTAGGAGAAGTCGAGTGCGGAGGTGTTCGCGACTTGGTCTCGCGACGCGTTGACGAAGCCGTTCGTGCCGTTGGTGGGATCGTTGAGGATCGCGTCGCTGCTCTCGCCGTTGACGCGAATCCTCGTCACCTGCGTACTGCCCCGTCGCGCCGCGACGGTCGCGGCCTCATCGGACGAGCTCGTCGACTCGGTGGAACACGCACCAAGCGTGAACAGGAACAGAACGCTTGCACCTCGCATGGACACTCCAGGCTTCACGTGAAGCACATTCTCAGGCTAGTCGAAATCCCGTGTAGGCCTCTACGAACTTCGACGGTGCGGTGGGGTAGCGACTGTGCAGGGTTCGATCAGTCGTCGACGAGCACACGTGATCCGAGCTGCCACATCTGCGTCGACAAACACCACAAACTTGGACGCGCGAGGTGATATTCAAGATCTGTTGTCAGCGCCCATCGAGGTCCCAGGCTATCGACTCGAGCGGCTGATCGGTGAGGGTGGGTTCGGGCAGGTGTGGCGCGCCGATCGGCTGAGCGACGGCGAGGGCGTTGCCATCAAGATTCTTCACCTCGAGTTGGTTCGCTCGATCGACGCGCTGACGAGATTCCAGCGAGAGCTCGAGGCGATCCAACGGCTTCTGCATCCCAACGTCGTCCGTGCGCTCGATCACGGCACGCTCAGCGACGGACGACCCTATCTCGTCCTCGAATACATCGAAGGTCCGAGCCTGCGCGAGGTGATCCACGAGCGCCGATTCATCCCGCCGCTCGAAGTCCTGCGGATCCTCGAGCCGTTATGCGACGCGCTCGCGGTCGCGCACGCAGCCGGCCTCGTGCACCGCGACGTCAAAGCGTCGAACGTCATCCTCGGCAACGGGGGATCGCGTCCAGTGCTCCTCGACTTCGGGCTCGTGAAGCTGCTCGACGAGGTAGGACCTGGTCTCACCTCGTCGCGGAGCATGCTCGGCACGCCAGCGGCGATGGCACCCGAGCAGATGCGTGGCATGGCGGTCGACGCGCGCACCGACGTGTACGCCATCGGTCTCCTCTCGTACCACATGCTGACGGGCCAGCCCGCGTTCGGTGGGGGACCGGGCGTCGTGCAGACGTACCTCCAAGTCCACGGCCCACGTCCTCGCCCATCGGCGAAGATCGAGATCGATCCCGCGATCGACGAGCCGATCTTGCGAGCGCTCGCCACCGAGCCAGAGGATCGGTTCGCGACGACGCGCGAGTTCATCGAAGCGTTGGGCCGCGCGATCGAGCCGCCCGAGAGCGAGCACGTCGAGGTCGTCGCGGTCTACGTCGAGGCGACGCCCGCGATCACGGCGTGCGCGACTCAGATCCTCGGTGAGGCCGGGATGATCGTCGCGCTCGCGGCGCCCGATAGCGTGCTCGCCGTCGCGCCGCGTGGTCGGGTCGACGTCGGGCAGCTGAAGACAACACTCGGCGCGCTCGGCACATTCCACGGCGCGATCGGCACGTCGACCGCGGCGATCCGCGGGCACGTCGTCGACGGCCCGGCGCTCGACGTCGAGAGCTGGGCGCCGTATCCATTACCCGCCGGCCTGTGGGTCGCGAGCGGCGTTTGAGCTAGGTTTGAGCTGTGAGCATCACGCGGCGCATCCTCGACAGCGCACAGTCCGGTCTCTCGAAGCTGACCTCGCTCGTCATCGTCGACGACGAACCGCTGAGCCACGTCGAGAGCGCCGCGCTGCAGGCCGAGCTCACCGCACGCAAGGCCGCGCGCGAGAAGACGCAGAAGCAGTCACTCGATAATCCGCTCGCGAAGATGGCGACGTCGGAGCCCGGATCACGTGCGGCGCGCGAACGTGCGGCGCGCGATCGCTCCGCGCGCGTGCACAAGGAGCGCGACGAGAAGGCCGCGCGCCAGCGCGCGCAAGCGGACGAAGCGTTTCGTCGCATGAAGGAGCAAGCGGCGAAGGGAGGGCCGTCGGCCTGGACGTCGTCGTCGAGTAGCTCGAGCTCGTCGTCGTCGTCGAGCCGACCGCCGCGTCCCGGCAGCAAGGATGCGCAGCTCGCCGAGTGGTACAAGACGCTCGACCTCCAGGTCGGCGCGGACATGCCGGCGATCAAGAGCGCGTATCGCCAGCTCATGCGCAAGTACCACCCCGACATGCACGCGGGGAATCCGGCGAAGCAGAAGGCCGCGACCGAGCTGTCGATGCGCGTGACGACCGCGTACAACGGCCTCGTCGAGCACTTCGAGAAGAAGTGATACGCGCGTGTTACGTGGCCCCGTGATAAACCGGCCGCGTGGATGTTCATAGCGCTGCCTCGAAGACTGCTCTGATGGTGTGCGCGTATCGCGCGCGCGCCTCGCGTTGGCCTACGCCGTTGTTCGTCGATCCGTGGGCGGAGTCGATCGCCGGCTCGGACGGTCACGAGATCGCGCGGCTACTCGACTCGCGGTTCCCGCCGATGGAGCACTGGCTCGCCTTGCGCGTCGCGTACCTCGATCGGCTCGTCGGCATCGCGGTCGATCGGCTGAACGTGCGGCAGGTCGTGATCCTCGGCGCCGGCTACGACACGCGTGCCGCGCGTCTACCTCGTGCAGGCGTGCGCTACTTCGAGGTCGATCACCCGGCGACGCAGCAGGCCAAGCGCGAGCGGCTCGCGCAGCTCGAGGGCTATCCCGTCGAGGCGGCGACGTACGTGACGTGCAACTTCGAGCGCGAGGATCCGATCGATCGCCTACGTGCGAATGGCTTCTCGACGACCGAGCCGGCGCTGGTGATCTGGGAAGGCGTCGTGCCGTACCTGACCGAGCCCGCCGTGCGCGCGACGGCGACGCGCCTCGCGAGCGGGCTCGATCCGCGCTCGCTCGTCGCGTTCGACTTCGTCGGCAAGAAGCTCGCGGCGGGGCAGAACCTCTCGCAGGCGGATCAGCAGACGCGCGAATACGTCGGGGACCTCGGCGAGCCGATCAAGTACGGCTCCGACGACATCCTGCCGCTGCTCTCGCAGTGCGGCTTTCGCTGGGTGCGCTCGCTCGACTTCAACGAGCTCGCGCTCGAGATGCTCGGCGACTACGTGCGCGATCGGCAGTTCCGGTTCCAGCACATCGCGCTCGCATCGGTCCGCGTGCCCGGCGCCGGTTGGCCCTAGCGAGGCGCGATCTCGCGCAGCGCGCCGCGTAGCCACGCGAGGCCCGGATCGCGATCGACGCGCGCGTGCCAGCGCATCGAGACGGTGAAGCCGTCGATGCGGAGCGGCGGCTCGCGCAGCACGAGGGGCAGGTACTCGACGAACACGCGCGCGATGCCTTCCGGCGCGGTCCACACGAGATCCGTCGCGGCGACGACGTGCGGTGCGACGAGGAAGTGCGGCACGCGGACCGCGACGGTGCGGCGCTCGCCGCCGCGCGCGAGCAGATCGTCGACGCGGCCGCCCGGCGTGCCGCGCGGCGCGACCAGCAGGTGGGAGAGGGCGAGGTAGCGCTTGCGATCGAGCGTGCCGCGCGCGGCGGCGCTGCCCTTGCGCAGCACGCACACGAAGTCTTCGCGCCACAGCGGCTCGTCGTGCACGTTCGCCGGCGTCTCGGCGAACACGCCGATCGCGAGCTCGATGTCGTGCGGGATCGCATCTCCGATCGTCGGCCGCACGTCGATGCGAAGGCCCGGCGCTTCGCGTGCGAGGCGCTCGACGAGCGGCGCGAGCAGCAAGAACGACTGTTGATCGGCCATCGAGACGACGAACGTGCGCTCGGCGGTCGCGGCATCGAACGCGGGCGCGGCGCGCAGCACGACCTCGGCCGCTTCGAGCGCGGCCCGCACGGCCGCGCGGAGCTCGAGCGCGCGCGGCGTCGCGACCATCCCCGTCTTGCCGCGGACCAGCAGCGGATCGCCGAGCAAGTCGCGCAGCCTACGCAGCGAGTGGCTGACCGCCGGCTGGCTGACGCCGAGGCGCTTCGCGGCGCGGGTGACGTTCTGCTCGGCGAGCAAGGCGTCGAGCGAGGTCAGCAAGTTCAGGTCGATCCCCGCCAATCTCACGATATGAGCATTGCGAATAATGATGATGAAGACAATCGATTTTGTTCATGACCGGGGACGACCCACGTTGATGGCCTCGAAAGGAATCAACCCATGTACGCAATCGCTGGAGTCTCTGGTCACACTGGTTCGGTCGTCGCCAACACCCTGCTCGCCGCCGGCAAGTCCGTACGCGTCATCGTGCGAGACGCCGCGAAGGGCGAGGTCTGGAAGCGCAAGGGCGCGGACGTCGCCATCGCGTCGCTCGACGACCGCGCCGCGCTCGCGGCTGCCCTGAAGGGAGCGGAAGGTGCGTACCTCCTCATCCCGCCGAACGGCTTCACCGAGACGAACATCCCGGCGAACCGCGCGCGCACGACCCAGGCGATCCTCGGAGCGGTGCAGGATGCGCGACCCGGTCACGTCGTCTTTCTGTCGTCGAACGGCGCGCAGCACGCGAAGGGCACAGGGCCGATCCAGTACCTGAAGCCACTCGAAGACGGCCTCCGCGCATCGGGCGTCCCGACGACGATCCTCCGCGCCGCGTTCTTCATGGAGAACTGGGCCGCCGTCGCGCAGGGCGCCGTCCAGAGCGGCACGCTGTACTACGCGCTGTCGACGCGGATCTCGCAGGTCGCGACCACCGACATCGGCAAGACCGCCGCGCGGCTCCTCGTCGAGGGGGGAGGCAAGATCGAAGGCGCGCCGAAGCAGCCGCGCATCGTGAACCTCGCAGGCCCCGCGGACCTCACGCTCGAGGAGGTCGCCGCGGCGCTGTCGAAGGTCGCGGGCAAGCCGATCGCGGCCGTGACGGTCCCGCCGTCCGCCATGGTCGAGTCGCTCGTCGGCATGGGGGCGTCGCGCGAGCTCGCCGAGCTCTACGGCGAGATGGCCGCCGCGATGAAGGACGGCAAGATCGAGTGGGAAGGCGAGCCGATCCGCGGCTCGATCACGCTCGAGCAGCGGCTGCGCGAGCTGCTAGCGGCGTAGCTCGCGGCGCACGATCGCCGCGCCTTCGGCCATCGCGCGCAGCTTCTGGATCGCGACGACGCGTGGCAGCTGCTTGAGGCCACAATCGGTCGTGAG
>Ga0316605_10001693_pt1 | contig 12706 bp, 12 predicted proteins | sample OWC_soil_day20_n_FD_207666 | JGI IMG/M metagenome (GOLD analysis project Ga0316605, IMG submission 207666) | Wetland soil microbial communities from Old Woman Creek delta, Ohio, United States - OWC_soil_day20_noCT | ecosystem: Environmental > Terrestrial > Soil > Wetlands | place: USA: Ohio... | reverse complement strand
GGCAAGTTCTGGCCAACTTAAGTTTTCACGTAAGGAATAAGGCTTTTGATGCCTATAAGGCCAAAGATCTCGATCAGTTCAATAAGTACGCTTCACTATTTATTCAAATCGCAACTGACGTTGACAGAATAGTTGCCACCCGGCCGGAGTTCTCCTTAAACAATTGGATTAAGGCTTCTCACAACTTTGAGGCAGCAGATGCCCCTAAGTCATACTTCGAGAAGAATGCGAAAGTTCTTATTACCACCTGGGGTCAGCAGGGCAGCGGATTAACTGACTATGCTGCAAGAGATTTTAGCGGGTTAATAGATTCGTATTACAAAAAGCGCTGGGAGATATTTTTTGATGATGCCAGAAAATCGCTTAAGGATTCGACTACTTTCGATCAGAAATTGTTTGATAAGAAAATCGCTGAATTTGAATGGAAATGGTGTGAGTCTGAATATAAAGATAACCCTGTTGCCGTTGAAAATTCAAGTCAGTTAGCAAGGGAACTGTACACAAAATATATTAGATATTTTTCATTTTTCTCGGAACAATAAGCTAGATAATCTAATCAACTCTTGCCGGTGCAATTTGACCACCATGGCACCCCTGGGGTCATTTGGTACAGAGCTGGTTTATAGTAGAATAGCCTTTTTGATGATTTTGTTATATGATTGATATATAGTTGTGTACCAAATGACCCCAGGGGTAAGTGCTGGTGTTGAATATTTGATTTTAGTAATACTTATATTACCTTTATTGCATAAATATTGAGGATGAAATACAGCGATTTTAAAACAAGCACGAATTATTAAATAGCTATGAAAAAAATTATAGCAACTTTGGAGTGGAGCAAAGATGGGTATGGGATTTGGTTTGAAGAATTCCCAAATGTGTTCTCATTTGCAAACACTGTTGAAGAGGCAAAAATTAAATCGAAAGAGGTCATCGAATATTCATTTGAAGACGAACAGAAAAAGCCTGCCTGGCTTGAAAAAGGCTTTGAAATTGCAATCAGATTTGATACCGCAGGTCTTTTGAATTACTATCAGCATATTTTTACTAAACGGGCATTATCAAAAGTGACTGGCGTTAATGAGAGTTTGCTGAGCCAATATGCAATGGGAATTAAAAAGCCGGGGCCAAAGCAGAGAAATAAGATTGAGAAGGGAATTCACAACCTGTCAAGGGAACTGCAAAGTATAAGTTTGATGTAGATTTTGACACAGTCGGAAAAATCAGCAAGCTGTGATTAATTTAACCGGCAAATGCAGAATAAAAAATTATTAGTTTCCGGAAGGAATTTGTATAATTTAACGATATCCTTTATTTAGTGGGTTAAATAGTTTTTCAATTGGAAAGAAAATATGATAGGATTTCTGCTCTTGAGATTACAACTAACCCGGTTATTATATTTATACACAATTAGCGGTAGTGCACCTATAAATTTCTTGATCTAATATTTACTTTAGAGATTTGAACTCTCTTTACACTTGTACATTTCATAATGTTTAGATTAAAGATAACTAAATTATTACCAATATCATGAAGTGAACTTCTAAATTTAATGCCGTGTACATTCGTGAATACTTTTATGAATTCACATATAAATTGAGTTGGTATATAATCAAGCTCAGAGTCATATCTCCTCATTGGTTTTGACAAATCTCTGCTGATTAATTGTTTTAGTAACGTCGACTTGATTCTTTTGTTTACTGCGTTTGGATGATACAAAGTTGGCGTTTCTGTAAAATCAGAAATAATTATATCATCTTCAATTGTTTCATCTTTAGAAAACGTTGCAACAGAGACTTCATCAAGATAAGAAGCTCTAATTTCATAAAGAATAGTTTCTTCATTATCGCTTAAATATAAATATGGAATTCCTATAGGATTTGCACGACCGGCTGTAGCATATTTAGCAGGAGGGCAAGACATTTTATCTAAGGGATAAATGTCTTCATCTGCATTTTGATGTAATCTAGCTCTATAAAAAACATCTTCTTTTTTTATTGCTACTTTACTCTCAAAAAAACTATCCCAACCTAAATCCTCTGTGAAAACCTCTATATCAGTGAAATATCTTCTTTCACTCTTTAATTTTTCTTTTAGCTCGAACCAATAGTTAACATTCTCCAAAATTTCATCACTAAAGTCAACTAATTCGTTTGAATTTGAAATAGTTGAACCTATTTTTTCTAAGGTGTCATTCAGTATTTTGTTACCACAATCTAAATTACTGAACAAACTCCAATTCTCTTGAATTAATGACAATATACTTTTGCCTTGATGTTTTAGTTGAAAGTTATCAAACAATTCTTTGAAGAAGTCCAAAAGTTCTACAAGTGGAATAGTTACAACTTCATTACTTTCACAACAATCACAATTTCCAATGTTTCCCTGCGATAAAATAAAGCCTCTTAATTCTTTGTCGGCAAAGCAGTTTATACAAACAAATTGCATACAATTAATTTAGAAAATTACTTACTACCAATAAATGATTCTTTATTGATATTTTCTTAACAGTACCCAATCCTGGATATCTTTCTTCTGCAAAATATCTTCTTAATTCGTCTGTAGCAGAATTATTTAAAGGCAACGAGTTACAGAAACGAACTGCTTTAGAAGCAGCTTCAGCAAATTTTCCTTGAACGTTGGCTATTGAGTCATTTGACTCAGAGGTAAAGTGTCTTACCCAAATTTGATTTTCTGCATCTGAATACAAATATGTTAAGTGAATAACAACGGCTCTTGGAGTACTCCCTCCATCAATATACTCACTCGGTAAAACAGTGAAGTCAGCAAATCCTTGATAATTGTCTTCTTCATAATACAAATGTTCCTCAGTAAATTTGTGCGCAGGAATATTTAAAAAATCAGCATTTTTTTGTTGTTTTTCAAATACATCATCCAATCTTATATAAAACTTACCTAAACTTTTAATATACCTATCTAAATTTCTATATTTATGAGGGTCTAACAGCATTATATGGCTTACTTTCGAATTGTTACATATCGCTTTAAAGCTCTCCTCGTCAGAAAAATTATCCAAACATATTACTAAACAATTCTCAAGATTGTATTTTTCAATGCTAGAAGTTATATAATCAAGATTATCAGAATAGTGGAAAGCAGGTTGAAATTTCGAATTGTCCAATCCTGAAATATATGTCAAGAATGTTTCTGTATCTCCTGTGATTTCTCCTTGAAATGGGTTAAGTATAAGATATGCATTAAAGTCTTCTTCTCGAAAAACTTTATGAGCTAGATTCAAGTTGTTGAAACTCTCTTTAACTGGTTCTAAAACAGGTACTATGTTGCTCAAAGCACCTTCAGTAACTAATTCTCTTAGAGTAATTAGCTCAAATTGTCTAGCTCTTAAATATGGAAAATACATATCTTAAACAGTATTTAATTTTAAATTATTAATCAAGTTGTCTCTTACTTTTTGTTTTAGGTTCAGAGAAAGACAGATTTGATTAAATTCACTATTAACATTATCGAAGAATAGATTATTGATGTTCCTATTTTTCATGGTTTTTAGAAACATTCTGTTTAGTTCTTCTTTCGGAATTTGCGAAATCAATTTTTTACAAATTTCGAACTGATTAAATGCATTCATTTTAGAAGGTTCTTGATAGTAATCATTCGTAATTTCAAGGTATTCTTTTGTATGGAGAACTTCCATTAAAACATTTACTTCAATGTCGTAATTTCTTTTAGGTTTTTGAATTAATTCAAATTTTTTTGAATTTGATTCATAAGTAATCACTCCTATAGTATTGTCGTAGTTAATATACTTTGACAAATGAGTGGAAGGAACAACAATATAAACTTCATTAAAGATTTTCTTGTATTCTTGTAATTGATTGGATAATCTATATTCTTTGTCCAAAATAGTTTTAATTTCAAATACTTTTGAATTACCGTTGAACATAGCTAAATCAGCGATGGCTCTTCCAATTCTAAATTCATTAAAAATTATTGAATTTTCATTTCCCAACTCCTTTTTAAGCCACTGATTTAGAAATTCATTCTTCAAAATATACTCATTTGGATAATGCCTTTCTAAAATTTTATATATTTTTCTTAAAACAGATATATAAGAATTTCCTTTGTTTTTTTCCAGAAGATTGTATCTGCTTAGCTTTAAGTCAATAGATTCAAAGTCATTTTTTAACCAACGACTTACCTCACTTCTAGAAAAAAGAGAAGAAAAATCTCTAAGTTGATTTGTGGTGAATGACATTTTGAGTTATTTTTTGTGGTAAAGATAAAAATAATAAGTCAGTTTTTATCCTAATAGTAATTTTAGTATTCTTACAAATGTTATTGCAATATATTTAATTTCTGTTGTTTCTGAGTGACCAATTTAATCCTAAGCTTGCCACAAATATATTTTAAGCAGTTTTTGGAAAAGCTGGCATAAAGACACCAACATAAATTAATGTGAAGGTGCTTAATTTTTGAAGAGAGGCAATTTAGTCCGGCAAGAGGTGGTTTTTATGCCAGCTTTTCCAGATTATTTACAAAGAAATAAGAGGCGATGTAAGCTTTGAGTTTAAGCAAATCGGACAACAAGTGGTAGGCTATGCAAGTGGATAGGAGATTAACCGCGACCATGCAGCATTTTGGATAGAGCCAAACAAGATGGCAAACCTCTCAATGGCAGAACATTTTGAAATAATTGAATCGTTATTGGCAAAAAAAAGAAGAGGCAATCCTCTTCTTCTAGAATAATATTACAGATGTTTATAGGTCGTCTATGCTGTCAACCTTTCCACCCGAATCTGATTTCGCTAATTCAATGCCATTTTGGAGAGAACTTCCGGAACCAACCTTAGTTGTTGTATCTGGAAGAATGAGGTTGTGGTCAACTTTGTACACATCTCCATCTTCGTAAATTTTGTAATGCTCCATGTGGCCATCTGAATCTTTTGTCCAAACTGATTTTCCGTCAGGCATGATTTCTAAGCTTTAGTGTGATCTCTGATAATCTACTCTACACCAACATTATATACACTTTAAATGTGTAATAAATGTCGTAAATGAGACAATATGGAAGCGTCGGATTACAAATGATTTACTACAAATATTATACCATTAATACATTAGTATATAACATTTTCACTAAATTTGAGAGCTTGTAAGCAAATAAAATGAAACCCAATTTTTATGACAATAAATAAGATCTATTTGGTTAAGTTTAAAGAGGAAATTGATGGTCAAAAAGAGTTCATTTTAGCTCTTTGGCTGGAAAAGCCGGATAATCTGATCAACTCTTGCCGGTGCAATTTGATCTCAAGGGTAAGTGCTTGTGTTGCAGTCGGCTAAACCCCAGGATTACCTCTCTTCGTTCGGTGATCCTGATATGGTCGGCAAAACAGCCCAAGAGTAGAGCCCCGCATGGCTGCGCCATTGCGGGGGTTTTGTTTTTTGCACCGGCAAGAGCTAGCTCTTGGCCGGGTAAAAAAACAAAACCCCTCTTTTGCTTTTGCAAAAGAGGGGCTCTCTTGTAGCGCGACCCAGGATTGAACTGGGGACCTCATGATTATGAATCATAATTTATGCTCTTTCTCACTTTTTCAATATTTTTCCACATCATACCTATATCCCTGTATTTCTTTCACTAATGTAGCCTGATATTTTCATTTCTATTCTTTTATTATCATTTATTGTTTAACTTTACATGCAAATTACATGTACAATAAAATATTTGCATGCAAAACTAAAAAATATGTTCAGATTTTCAAAGGACGGAATTTCAGTTTTAACGACTCTTGATAACAGACGACCAAAAAAAAGTGGCCTCTTCCCTGTAAAAGTACAGGTTTTTTACAATAAAGTACAACGATACTATTCTACAGGGAAAGAACTATCAATGGACGATTGGGAGAAGCTTAAGACAACAAAAAGCCGCTCATTAATCGAAATCCGTGAGAGTATAGAAAATAGCTTCTCAATCGTTAAAGAAAATGTTGATGACTTGGCTTCTAACGCTGAGTTTTCCTTTGACAACTTAAACAAGCGACTGAAGATGTCTGTCTCGGACACTGTAAATACAGCATTTCTTTCTAAGGTAAATTTACTTAAAGGCGAAGAAAGGATAGGAAGTATGCTATATTACTCAGGCATGTTAAAAGGAATTGAGAGGTTTGCTGGTAACAAAATACTTTTTGATAGCATTACTGTAGATTGGCTTAAGAGATACGAAAAATTCCTAAATAACGAGGGAAAAAGCCAGACAACTATTGGTATGAATATGCGAGCCATTCGCGCTATAATGAATGATGCTAAACGAGCTGGAGTTATTAAAGAGTCCCGATATCCTTTTGGAAGAGGGAAGTATGAGATTCAAAACGGCTTAGGCCGCAAAATGGCTCTTAACTTAGAACAAATCGGGCTTATTGCGAGGTATGATGACGGCAAGAAAGCAACGGAAAAATTTAGGGATTACTGGCTGTTTCTATACCTATGCAATGGTATCAATGTTGCTGATTTTGTGAAATTAAAATACCGCGACATTATAGATGGTGAAATTTGCTTTATTAGACAAAAAACAGAGAATACATCAAAAACCAAAAAAGAAATCCGCGCAATATTATCAGAGCCGATGCTGAGGATAATCAAAAAATGGGGGAATCCTGATGATCCAACAGATTTTATTTTCCCTGTAATTATATCGAGTGATGATGCAATGCAAAGAAAAAAGAAAACGACATACCTGACAAGAGCGATAAATAAACGGATGAACAATATCGGGGAAGCTTTGGGAATTGGGCGTATCTCGAGTTACACGGCCAGGCATAGTTTTGCCACGGTTTTAAAACGCTCTGGGGCAAACATTGCATACATTTCTGAGAGTTTAGGGCATAATGACTTAAAAACTACCGAATCGTATTTAGCTTGTTTTGAAAAAGAAGAAAGAATTAAAAACGGAAACGAATTGATTAAATACTAAGTTTATGTCAAACCGTAAAAGAGTTAAAACATCAATATCAAATCTCCATCCATTAACAAGGAGTCGAATAATTGATGATCTAAGCAAAATCGATCGATTTAAAGATATAGACCTTGGCACAATTGAAGTATTTGGATATAAAAAATTGGATAATTCCTTTGACAAAACCGATCAAGCAAATATTTGTTTGATCGATTATATTAATAGAAATGGAAATCAATTTCTCAACAAGGTATCATTGGCAAAGGCTCTTTGTGTATCAAGAGTGACACTGGATAATTGGATAAAAAGAGGTTTGATACATCATATAATTTACCCACAAACATGGGGTTTACTTTTAACTGAGTACAAAAAAGCATCTATTAATTTGAAGGCTAAGATTATTGGAAGCAATATGTGCGAACTCAATGTAAAAGCCAATAAAACATTGCCGAAGCCACGGATTTTTAGGGGAGATCCCCAAGTTAAATGCATAAGGTATAATTCCGAAAATAATACCGAGATAATTAAAATAAGAATTTCTGAATTACTCGCTATAGATAGTGTTGAGATTGATCGGAAGCCAAATCATAAATTTTTGCAAGACAATAAGTTTAACAGGAGTAATTTTTTTAAATACGTTTCAAATTCAGGTTATCATGGCTGTTTTGAATGTAGCTTTCTTTCTGGTATAATCAATACAAAAATTCCGGTATCTGAGGTTGTAAAGTGCTGTAAATTACTCGCTAATTTGTACTATCATACATCTGGGAAATTTATGAGATTTGAACTAGAAAGTTTAAAAAAACAATTATCTGAAAAGAATTGAAAAACATTATTAAGACTATACAACTACCTTAGATCATAACAAAACATTCACATAACCTCAATTACGTAAAGCACAACTGCTTTACGTTTTTTGTTATACAACCTTCTCGACAATCAATCTAATAATCTTATTAACAGCTTATTAAAGTCCCATTTTTTGCGATTAGCAACGATATTATCATGACACTTATGTAAACCTATTTGCGATTAGGCCATATTATACGTTTATCGACCTTTGTACTATGAACCGTTCATAATAGTACCCTGACGAGGGTAGATTGTAGAATTAAATCATAATAAAAATGAACTTAATAATAACAACGGAGGAACGTTTATCTGAAATGATAAAAAGCACATTTCTTTCTTTAATCCCAAATCAGAAAGAGAAAGAGCAGGAAAAGGCTCAAGAAAAATTTAGTATTGAAGAAAGCATAGGATTTCTTGATAAACATGGCTACTATACAAGTAAGTCTACGCTCTACAAGGCTACTCATAACAAAACAATTTCTTACAAAAAATTCGGAAATAAAATTGTTTTTGATGGTTCCGAACTATTAAAATGGGCAGAAAGCAAGGTCTCAACTAAAAACTCTACAAAAGAAGCAACATTAAGATTAGCTGTGAGTGCTTTAAGAAAAAAATAAAAGGAGAAGAGAAATGAAAACAACCTGCATAACTAAGCCTCGTTTTGGGCGAACAATCGGATCATTGGTTAACCCTGTTTTTAATAAGACACAAGTAGGTAAAGGTACTTCTTTGCCTGCTAATTGTCCATCTGAAGAACCGGATGGAGCTAAAAATACTGGAGGACAAACATTGTGAAAAAATACTGCTGCAAAAAATACTCTTCTATAAAATTAGTTAAGGTAATCTTTATGAGGATGGGCTTCCTTGACATGAGACATATTTCAATATTGTTCTTTAAGATAGGAGGTGTAATACATGAAAGCAAATAAAAACAGTTTTGTGCTTTATCTCGATACATATGAGATCATAGAAAAGTTTACTAGTAATGAAAAGGGACTTCTGCTTGATTGCATATTCCAATATGTAAAAAGCGGGATCATACCCGAAGACATTCAAAGAGAAGTTTTAATTGCATTCCTATTCATTAAGCAACATCTTGATAGAGACGCTGAAAAGTATATTGTTAAGTGTAAAGCGAACACGATAAATGGCCGTCAAGGTGGACGCCCTTCCTTAAAGCAAATGGTTATTAATAAAACCGAACGGTTAATAGAAAAACCAAGAAAAGCTGATAGTGATAATGAAAATGATTTTGATAGTGAAGGTGAAAGTGATCTATTGCGGGAATTTAATATTATTTGGGAATTATATGATCGGAAGGATTGCAATAAGAAAGAGGCATTTAAAAAATTCAACTCATTGTCGAAAAGGGATATTGAAAAAATTAAAGACCACGTGCCTGAATATGTAAAGGCGACTCCAGATGTACAGTTTAGGAAAATGTTCACAACATATTTAAATAAGCGGCATTGGGAAAGCGAGGAGGTTCTACAAAAAAAGGACATAAAATTTGGTGTTGGAGAATTTATTAACGAACGAGGACAACGAACATACGGCACAGATGCCATCGTCCCAGAAGATGCACCTCCAAGGCCTTCTGATAATCACTACTGGCATAAATCAGCTAACGAATGGAGGAGAAGCTAATGGAGTGGAAATACCTTAACATAAACGTAAATGGAAAGCATTCCGGACAAATAAAGACCATATGCCCGCAATGCAACCACAAACGCACAGATAAGAGCGATAAAAGCTTATCATGTAACCTAGATACAGGCGCATATCATTGCCACTACTGCAACTGGGAGGGTAACATAAATTGCAAACCTAAAAAAGTTTATAATAAACCGACATGGAGAAATAACACTACATTATCGGAACCGTTAATAAAATGGTTTGATAGTAGGGGAATTAATCAGTCTACGCTTTTAAAACTCAAGGTAACAGAAGGGCTGGAGTGGATGCCGCAAAAGGACAAAGAGGCAAACACAATTCAGTTTAATTATTTTCTCGAAGGGGAGTTAGTAAATACTAAATTCAGAACAGGGGATAAATGTTTTAAATTAATTAAAGACGCAGAACTTGTACCCTACAATATAGATTCCATTTACGGAAAGAAGGAATGTATTATAACCGAAGGAGAAATTGATACCCTTACTTTTGTTCAATGTGGATTTGATGCTGTTATTTCTGTACCTAATGGAGCAACTACTAATCTTGAGTATTTAGACCGATTCATAGAAAGCCATTTTGAAGACAAGGAGACAATATATATTGCTGTTGACGTAGATCCGAAAGGCCTCGAACTGAGAACAGAGCTGATAAGGAGGTTGGGTGCAGAGAGGTGCAAAATCGTGACCTATGGAGAAGGATGCAAAGATGCTAATGAACTTATTAACGCGATAGGAAAAGGTCCTGATGCTGTTCGAACTGCCATTAAAGAGTCTAAGGAGATTAAAGTAGAAGGAATATTTGAAATTCAAGATATAGCCGACCAACTGGATAGCTTGTTTGAACAAGGGCTACAAAAAGGAGCAACAACCGGCCATTTGGATTTTGACAACTTGATATCATTTGAAGTCGGGAGATTACTTATTGTAACAGGTATACCTTCTCACGGAAAGTCTGAGTTTGTTGATGAAATTCTTTATAGACTTAACTTGTTACATAAATGGAAGATTGCATACTTCTCACCTGAAAACCATCCCCTGCAAGTACATGTATCAAAAATCATCTCTAAGCTCACAGGTAAGAGTTTTGACAAAAAGTTTCTTAAAAAGGAGGAGTACGAGGAAGCTAGGGAAATGATGCAAGACAATTACTTCTTTATCGACCCTAAAGAAAGCTCGGATATTGATACCATTCTTGAAAAAGCTCGTTGGTTAGTTAAAAAGAGAGGCATTAAGATACTCGTCATTGACCCTTTTAACAAGCTAGAATATAATATTCAAGCGGGTATGAGCGAAACTCAGTACATAAGCAAATTTTTGGATCGCTTAATTATGTTTGCAAAGCAATACTCCGTTTTAGTTGTTTTGGTTGCTCACCCAACAAAAATGAGGATGGAAAAGGGCGTCTTTGAATTGCCTAATCTTTACTCGATTAATGGTAGCTCACACTTTTACAATAAGACAGACTTCGGTATCTGTGTCTTCCGTAATGAAGAGACTGGACTTGTAGATGTATATGTACAAAAGGTGAAGTTTAAACATTTGGGCAAAGGAGGTCTTGCGAAGTTTCACTATAACATTAATAATGGCCGATACTTGCCTTCTGAAGGTGATTTCCCAGTTTGGGATAATGATAACCAACTAAGAAAGCAGGTATTCAATGACCGACTAAATAACGCTCCTATGCAGTCTTCAATAGATGATTGGGACTGCCCAGAGGCTCATGCTGAACAATACGAAGAGATGTTAGCATTAAAATAAAAAAGGACTAGGTCGCCTAATGGCGGCCTTTCTAGTCATCTATTACCTCGCATCCTCAGCAACCCTAAGCGCTTCAATGAACTTTGTTGGAGAATACCCTACCGATTCAGCAAGCTTTGCGCATGCTTCGATAAATTCTGTTGCTTGGGCATCGTTTGGAAGTTCTATTCTAAGCGTAATACCAAAAGCTTTAACTGTGAGAGAAATCTTTTTATCCATGTTTTTATCCATGTTTTTTTCGTTTGATTAGAAAATTATATTCCAGAGAATTATTTCACGGTTTTCGTTGAAAAGGGTGGATTGCTTATTCTAAAGATTATATATCTAAAAACAGAAAATATTGTGCGATTATAGAATTAAAGAGAGTGAGATTACTTTAAAACAAGTTTATGGGTGTTTGTCAAAATACTTCTTACACATTATTATTGTTTTAAATTAAAATGTTTGTAAATTCGAGTGAATATATATATATATGAAATTTAACTACTTGAGGAATAATATCCATACTCAATATGTTATTATGAGAAATATATTATTCAACAAACATGATCCTATAAACTAGTTATGCGTCATGCTATTGGGACAGTGCTAACATCAACCGACAATAAAAATGGAACGAACAACATTAGCTATACACTTTGAGGACAGAAGCGGAAACGAATTTGAACGCTTGACTTTTGCTTTTGTTTCTAGACAAAAAAAATGGGACAGTATTGAATGGATTGGACAAACAGGCGATGATGGCGGCAGAGATATTTGGGGACAGTTTGACAAAGAAACATATTGTTATCAGTGCGCCAACTATCGTAACTTGACATTTAAAAAAGCAAAGGAAGATATTGATAAACTCTTTGCTCACAATACTATTCCTGACAATTTCATTTTGGTATGCGGTGGACGAGTTACAGCAGACATGAGAAAGAAAGTAATTGCATATGCTAACTCTGTAAAAATAAAAAAAGCAGTCGTTTGGACAGGTGTTGAATTTGAAGAGTTAATCCGCAAAGCCGCACCTGAACTAATAAAGCGATTTGTTGAAGGAGAAAAGTTTCCTGACACAGCTTCAGAACTAATTGAATTTGCAACAACAATTAATATCAAGAACGACAAAGACATCGTTGACCTGCTTGCAGAATGTTTTGACAGACCTGCTTTTACAACCCGATTTTATAGAGAATCACACATTCCAGATTTTGAAAAAGCCATTAAAGACACTATTGAAGTGCTTAACACTGGAGTTCATCGGTTGCGTGACGGAACAATTATAAGAACAATTCCATCACGACACAGAATTTCAGACCAACAATTAAAAATAGAACTTGCAGACATTACAAAACTCGTCATTAAGCTTCGAGACAACCTTGTTGATTTAAAAAGAAAAAAAGAAATTGAACCTTGTGGATGCAATCAACCAGACTGCCCAGTTTATATGTTATCAGACAATGCTTGCAAAATCATGGACACTTCACGACAAGAAATTTTTGCAAAGTTCAAG
>Ga0316605_10001692_pt1 | contig 12708 bp, 10 predicted proteins | sample OWC_soil_day20_n_FD_207666 | JGI IMG/M metagenome (GOLD analysis project Ga0316605, IMG submission 207666) | Wetland soil microbial communities from Old Woman Creek delta, Ohio, United States - OWC_soil_day20_noCT | ecosystem: Environmental > Terrestrial > Soil > Wetlands | place: USA: Ohio... | reverse complement strand
TTCGCAGTTTGACGCTCGGATATGGACAATGTGGAAATCTCCTTCAAGACGTAGCGGCACTGCATACCTTACCGGTTTTAGCGGAAGAGTATTTAGCAAAACTAGGTTTGCCAAAGGTAATGATCACGACGGTCTTTCATCAATGGATGGGCGGTTTCCCTCAGGATGAAGCCAAAGCTTTCGGAGTCATATCCTGGGGAGCCGTTGCAGCGGCTTTGGGTAAGGCTTCAAAGGTCATCGTGAAAACGCCCCATGAAGCTCTCGGGATTCCCACCAAAGAGGCCAATGCAGCGGGCATTCGCACCACGAAACAGATATTAACCATGTTGAAAGATCAAACTCTGCCTATGACCTCAGAACTTTCCTTGGAAGAGGAAATGATTTTAGCAGAAGCGAGGACGATTCTTGATCGAGTCCTTGATTTAGGGGAAGGGGATGCTGCTGTCGGCACAGTTCGAGCGTTTCAAGCCGGGGTTATTGATGTTCCATTTGCACCGAGCCGGTTTAATGCAGGTAAGATTCTACCGGCCCGTGACTCTGCAGGAGCTGTACGCTTGTTGGATTTTGGGAATATTCCGTTCGATGAAAATATTAAGGAGTTCCATCGTGAACGCATCGCTCAGCGTGGTCGAGATGAAGATCGGGATCCTTCCTTCCAGATGGTGATTGATGATATATATGCGATTGGGAAAGGGATGCTCGTTGGTAGGCCAAGGGGTTAGCAACCTTTCGGGTCTTTCTGGGGTTGACGTTGCTTGAGACCCGTTCGCGACGGTTGCTCGCAGGCCAAACTAACACTCAAGCTTGCCTCCAAACAGGGTACCCGGCCAAAGCGACGTCCCTGTCGCATGGCCGGCTTCGCACATCCCTGTGCTCAGCCCTGTTTTCCGGGTCGCTTTCGTGAAGTTTGGCGGGCTGCTCACTTTAGTCGTTCTCTTTGTCTCAAGCAACGTCTGCCTTGTGCAGACGGACGGTTAGGGTGGATTCTTGGAGACAGGGGTGTTTAGGATGCTAAGCCCCTTGGGGTAGTCAGACTTGGGTTGGGGACACGTTGAAACATGGGGACAGGTTCTCTGTTTCACATTCTCTTTGTCTCAGGCAACGTCTACTTAATGTAGACGGTTAGCGGGGGTATGCCGGAGACTGGTGTTGGTCAGGATGCCTTCCCCTTGGGAGTAGTTGATTTGGGTTGGGAGACGTTGATGCTGCTGGCTGCTTGATTTAGTCGTTTTCTTTGTATTGAGCAACGGTTGTGTTGGGTATTTTTGGATGCTTAGGTGGGTTAAGATGCTAAGCCCCTTGGGGTAATTTTGTAGGAGGCTACATAATGAAGATTGTTGACGTTATCGCTTCGCCAGGACTTACTGGTTTTTATTTTGATGATCAGCTTGCGATTAAGTCGGGAGTTGAGCACGATGGCTTTGCTTATCTCGGAGAACCGAAGACGCCCGGGTTTAAGGCCGTTCGGCAGCGGGGTGAGTCGATTTCTGTGATGCTTATTTTGGAAGATGGGCAAGTGGCGACCGGGGATTGTGCGGCTGTTCAATATTCTGGGGCAGGTGGCCGGGATCCGCTCTTTTTAGCTGAGGATTTTATACCCATAATTCTTGGCGAAATTGCGCCTAAGCTTATTGGGCAGGAGCTCGATTCCTTCCGCAGATTGGTAGGGCTTGTTGAAAACTCAAAACGGCAGAATGGAGAACGTTATCATACGGCGATTCGGTATGGGGTGAGCCAAGCGATTCTTGATGGAGTGGCTAAGGCTCAGAGGAAGACGATGACGGAGGTAATTCTTGGGGAATATAAACTTCCGCTGATTCTCGAGCCTGTCCCGATTTTTACTCAAACCGGAGATGATCGTTATGAGAATGCTGATAAAGCCATTATAAAACGTGCTGGGGTTTTACCTCACGCGTTAATCAATAATGTGGAGACAAAGTTAGGTAAGAATGGAGAACTACTCTTAGACTATGTAGAGTGGCTTCGAAACCGGATTATGACACTTGGCGGTGAGGATTATCGCCCTGTCTTACACATCGATGTTTACGGTACGATTGGGTTGGCTTTTGAGGATAATGTGGAGCGGATGGTCGATTACTTTGTCAAACTGGAAAAAGCAGTAGCTCCTCTGCACTTGCGGATTGAAGGCCCGATGGATGCCGGAAGCCTAGAGGGTCAGATTGAGCAACTTAAGGCGTTGCGTGTTGCGTTGAAGGCAAGGGGAGTTAAGGTGGAAATCGTGGCTGATGAGTGGTGTAATACTTATGAAGATATTGTCAAGTTTGTTGATGCCCAAGCAGCTGATATGGTTCAAATTAAAACTCCAGATTTGGGCGGTATTCAAAATACGATTGAAGCGGTAATCTACGCTAAGCAATACGGAGTGGGTGCCTATGTCGGTGGATCCTGTAATGAAACGGATTCTGGTGGACGGACGGCCGTTCATGTATCGCTGGCTACTCGTCCGGATCAAATGCTTGCCAAACCCGGTATGGGAGTAGATGAAGGGTATATGATCGTACACAATGAGATGAACAGAACACTGGCTGCGTTAAAAAGGGTCGCGAGGTAAACTCGCGACCAAGTATTCCAAGGGGACGTATTTAGGGGCTAAGGCCAGAAACCCTGGGAACGTTTATATTTGATTAAACACTGCTCCTAGATCTATCACTAAGTCGGTAAATAAAGATGCCGTGATACTATCCTCATCTGTGTACATTTCAGGGCGACTGAATCTTCCGTTTTTCTGGAGCTGAAAAACACTAACAAGTTTTTGGTCAGGTTCGACGATCCAATATTCTTTAACACCAGCCTTTTCGTACAAGTTAAACTTTACAACCCTATCTGTTTTAATCGACGATGGAGAAATTATTTCAATAACCATATCGGGGGCCCCATTACAGCCCTTATCATCAATTTTTGATTTCTCGCAAATAATAGAAATATCAGGTTCTACGACATTTTTTACTTCTCTGTTGTTCTTTTCATCTCCTTGTGGTAGCCTTACGCAAAAAGGTGCAGGATATATTGGACAAGGGTTACCTGTCAAAAAGACTGCAATTTGTTTAGATAATTCCATCAGTATCTCTTGATGTATGGGCGATGGAGCAGCTTGCATATAAGACACTCCGTCGATAATTTCCCAGCGTTCACCTTCTGGATAAGTTAAGTAGTCTGCGTATGTGAATAGTTTTTCTTCTTTTGATAATGGCATATTATCACGTCCCCTTTGATTTCTCGCCTTCAGTTTTTCGATGAAGTTTGGTTGTTAGATCAACATTAGCTTTGCTTATTAAGCATTCTGCTATTGTTTAAATTTTGTATAGTTAGCTACAGTAATTATATCTCCCATGCCGGCATCATATAATAGAAGTTTACAATACATTCCGTTTATACCATAATTAGGGTCAAAATAATAACTCAAAAGGCTTAAGGTATGCTCTATTTACGACTTACTTAACAATTTAACCCTTATCTTATAAAATAAGACAGACTCGTTGATATGAGACGCCAAAAAGTAGACAACTAAAGGAGTAGACAATTCAATGAGCAAAATTGGTTTAACAACGACGGTTCCTGTGGAAGTGATTTATGCGGCAGGGGATACGCCTGTCGATCTAAACAATATTTTTATTACGAGTTCAGAAGCGATGCTCCGCTTGGAGGAAGCGGAGCTCGTTGGTTTTCCTCGGAATGTGTGCGGTTGGATTAAAGGGTTGTATTCGACGGCCTTAAAAAATCCGGAGATTCAGAAGATAGTTGCTGTAACCCAAGGAGATTGTAGTAATACCCATGCTTTGATGGAGACTTGGGAAGTGGAAGGGATCGAAATTATTCCCTTTGCCTTTCCCTATGATCGTGATCCTGACATGCTTCGTTTGCAAATGGACAAGCTAATTAATGAGTTTGGAACAACCTGGGAGGAAGTGAACGTTCAAAAGAAGCGTCTTGACCAGGTCCGGTCATTAGCGTGGGAAATTGATCGATTAACCTGGGAGGAAAACCGGGTGAGCGGTTTCGAAAATCACCTCTACCTTGTTTCATGCTCAGATTTTAATAGTGACCCCGAAGGCTTTGCTCGTGAGATGGAGGGATTCATTGAAGCCGTAGGTAAAAGAGAGCCTTTATCAGAGCGCTCTCCTTCTGGATCACGTAGGAAAAAACGAGAAATCCGCCTTGGTTTTATCGGAGTTCCACCGATTTTCCCTGAATTATACGATTTTCTAGAAGAGCATGGAGCCAGGGTTGTCTTTAATGAAGTACAGAGGCAGTTTGCGATGCCTTTTAAAACCGACGACATTGTCGAACAGTACCGCTTATACACCTACCCCTATAAAGTATTTCTACGGTTAGATGATATCGCTAAAGAAGCGGAGCTACGTCAACTCGACGGGATCATCCACTATACACAAAGTTTCTGTTATCGTCAGATAGAAGATCAGATTATTAGAAAAAGGTTGGATTACCCGATTCTTACTTTAGAAGGGGAAAATCCAACGGGATTAGATGCTCGAAACAAAATGAGATTAGAGTCTTTTTTGAGTATGATTGAAGATTAGGAGGGTCGCGAGGACACTTGGTCAGCCCTGCGTTCGTCGTGCCAAACTAGGGCTTTAATCCGGTTATGAAAGAGTGGAGGGCGAAACACACTGTGTTTCGGCCAAAGCGACATCCATGTCGCATGGCCGGCGGAACACGTCCTTGTGTTCCGCCCTGCTTTAAGAAAGCAGATTAAAGCCGAGTTTGGCTACGACTTACGCAAAGGCGTCACGCCGTGTGATCACGACTCTTTGGGCTGGGAGGGGACGACGGAAAGGGAAGATAGGACCTTTTGTGCAGAGACCCTCTAAAGGGGTCTTCTTCTTTAAAATTAAAGTAACCAATATATTGAGAGGATGGGACATCATGTCGGGACAACGAACCCTTTGTGGGGTTGATCTGGGGAGTCGGAGCGTGAAGATTTCTCTTATGAGGAAAAATGCTGAAGAGGAGGGTTTAAAAATCCTTCAGCTGGAGAGCCTAGATACGATCCGTTTCTACCGAGAGTATGGACGTAAGCGGGGAGATAAACTTGAGGTGAACTTTGAGGCTTTAGGATTACCTAAGGTTGATAGCTTAGTTTCCACGGGATACGGTCGCAATACTTTAGAATTAGCCGGTGGGGAGGCGATTCCCGAGCTTAAGGCTCATGTTTTGGGTGCGATTTATCAGACGGGTCTGAAGGATTTTACCTTGGTCGATTTAGGTGGACAGGATAGCAAAATTATTCAGGTCCGGAAGGGCAGAATGATTGACTTTTTGACCAATGATAAGTGTGCAGCCTCTTCTGGACGTTATTTAGAGAACATGGCAACAATACTTGATTTGTCCCTTGAGGAACTGGGGGAATATACGGATGCTCCTGTGGAGTTGAATTCTACATGTGCTGTGTTCGGAGAAAGTGAATTAATCGGTAAGATTGTTGAAGGATTTCCGCTGCCCGAACTAGCAGCTGGGGTTAATACTACAATCGTTAAGCGTATTTTGCCTCTTTTACGTTCATTCCCCGGAGAGGTAATCGTATTTACTGGCGGCGTTGCACATAACCGTGCTGTGGGTAGGCTTTTGGAGATGGGATCTGGGCGTCGGATTGTGATACCCCAAGAACCTCAGTTTAATGGGGCCATCGGATGTTGCGCTTACGCAGATCAAGATTAAACTAAAAATCAGCTTGAAAATGGATTAAAGGAATAACCATAAGTATTATTGATGGAAACCATATCATAAAGGGTATGGGTATATTGGTTCCAAATACCATAAAAGAAGAAAATCAATGATTCTATGGCAGTTAAATGAAAGCTGATATAAATAGAGGGATACGAAAACAGGATGGCTATAATAAAAAAACATAATAAAAACATACGAAAGGGCTCCCATTTTAAGCAGAGAAGCCTTATAATTGAGTTAGTGCAATCTGTTACAATTAACCATCAGCGCTAATGTATGGGCCAAAGAGCCGAGGAAAAAATTTTTTGGAGGTCGACTCTTATGCAAAAATTACTAGATGGGCTAATTCAATTTAGACAAAAGGACTTCGAAGAACATAAAAATTTATTTAGTAAATTAAAACGAAAACAAGAACCCCATACTTTGTTCATCGCCTGCTCTGATTCGCGAGTCATGCCGGAAATGATCACGAAATCGTTGCCGGGAGAATTGTTCGTTGTTCGAAATGTTGCTAACCTTGTTCCACCCTATAAGGAAACACATCAAGAATATGTAGCAACGACTTCGGCGATTGAATATGCAATTAAGGCCTTAAAAGTGGAGAACATTGTTGTTTGTGGTCACTCAAATTGTGGGGGTTGCGCTGCAATTTATTATCCCGAAGATATTCTAAATTCATTGCCCGACACCAAGAAATGGCTAGAGCTGGCAGAGAATGTTAAGAAAAGGGTCATGGTACATCTGAAGGAAGATAGCGATGATTACATGCGGGAATGGTTAACTGAGCAAATAAACATCCTAGAACAAATTAAACATCTGTTAACCTACCCCTATATTAAAGAAAAGTATCTTAATAAAGAGCTGAATATTTATGGCTTTTATTACATGATTGAAACAGGAGAGGTTTTTATTTTTAACTATGAAAACGGATCCTTCGAATTATCAAACTAATTTGCATAAAAAGGTTTGCGTCAGTGTAACTAATGTATTCCGAACCCTTGTCATTTGATATAATGACGAGAGTTCGGAATATATGATTTTTTGGGCATGTTAAAGATTGACCACTTGAAGTGCTTAGAAGTTGAGGTGAATACAGTAAATTGAAGATAACAAAAGTAGCTAAAGCGGGAACCTTGGAGTCTAATGATATTTTGATCATGGTGAGACCCAATGAGGGCGGAAAAATTGAGCTAGAACTTGAAAGTATAGTTAGGCAACATTTTGGAGAAGTCATCGAACAAGTGATTTTACATAAAGTGAAAGAAATGGGCATTGAGGGTATTTCGATTAAGGCTCAAGACAAGGGAGCTTTAGATTACACCATTGCTGCAAGGGTCGAAACGGCTATTCGTAGAGCAATTTAAAGGTGGGTTAACGTGGAAAAGTTGAGAAGAACGATGCTATTTATGCCGGGGAATAACCCAGGGATGCTTCAAGATGCGGCGATACTTGGAGCGGATTCGATAATTTTAGATTTAGAGGATGCGGTAAGCCTAACGGAAAAAGATAGTGCTAGAATTTTAGTCAGAGAAGCGATTAAAACCATTGATTACTCACAGGTCGAAGTGGTGGTTAGGATAAATCCTTTAGATACAGAATTTGGGCCGCAAGATGTGGAGGTTATCGCGCGGGTTAAGCCCGATACGTTGTTGATTCCGAAGGCCGATGAAGAGGAAATTAGGCTTGTGGATAAACTGCTCGATAATATAGAAAGAGAAGAAGGATATGCTGCCGGAAGCATTAAGATCATCGCCCTAATTGAAACAGCGCTTGGCTTGGAAAATGTTTATAATGTTATTCAGGCCTCCAAGAGAATGGTCGGAGTGCTGCTAGGGGGAGAAGATTTAACAGCAGATCTAGGCATAGAACGAACCAAAGAGGGAGAAGAAATCTTTTACGCTCGTAATAAGGTAGCAACTGTCTGCCGGGCATTAAAGGTGGATGCTATTGATACTCCGTTCACAGATACAAACGATTACGAGGGGCTGGAAAAGGATACTGCTAAAGCTAAAGGTTTAGGACTAACCGGAAAATCGGCTATTAATCCAAGACAGCTTGATACCATTCATTCCGTCTTCGCACCGACAGAGGCGGAATTGAAACATGCTTTAAGAATTTTGGATGCCATGGAAGAAGCTGAAAAAGAGGGCAAAGGATGTTTTTCCTTAGATGGTAAAATGATCGATGCTCCTGTCATCAATCGAGCAACTTGTACAGTCGATCAATGCATCAGGCTGGGACTTATTAGTGGCGAAGGTGGAGCAAGATGAAAAGTATCTTAGGTAGGGAAATTCCTGACGATATTGAGGGATATGGGCGAGTTACGCCTTTTCAAGGGGCTGTTGCTGATGTTGGGATAAAAACTAGAACTGCCGTAAAGGTAACCAGTGTGAACCCTAATCATCAAAAATTATTACCTAATTTAGAAGAGGCCTTAGATAAACTAAATATTACCGATGGAATGACGATTTCGTTTCACCACCATTTGAGAAATGGAGATTTTGTTTTAAATAAGGTCCTGGAAGGGTTAGCAGCAAGAGGAGTTAAGGATTTGACCGTTGCGGCGAGTTCGATTTTCCCCATTCATGCACCGCTTGTTGAACACATAGAAAATGGAGTCGTAACGGGTATTGTTTCGAATTACATATCAGGCCCTGTGGCGCAGGCAATATCCAAGGGCAAATTGAAAAAACCAGCAATCATGCAAACCCATGGCGGACGAGCCAGGGCTATCGAAAGTGGAGATTTACATATCGATGTCGCCTTTATTGCCGCGCCTACTGCGGATACCTATGGAAATATTAATGGAGTTTGTGGTAAGGCTGCTTGCGGGTCGTTGGGTTATGCCGTTGCGGATGCGGAGTATGCCGATAGAACCATCGCTATTACTGATCATTTAGTGCCTTACCCTGCTTATCCCATTGAAATTAGCCAAGTTTTCATTGATTACGTGGTTCAGATTGACTCCATCGGTGATCCTAAGGGGATTGTTTCAGGCACTACGAAAATTACCAAGGATCCCGTGGCGCTTATTATCGCTAAAAGAGCGGCTGAAGTGATTAAAGCTTCGGGTTTAGTTCAGGAGGGTATGTCCTTTCAAACGGGAGCCGGCGGAACTTCGCTAGCGGTTGCCGCAGAATTAAAAAAGATAATGCAGCAAGAAGGAGTGCGGGGGAGTTTCGCTTCCGGCGGGATTACTGGATATCTCGTGGAAATGCTGGAAGAAGGACTTTTTAGGGCCCTCTTTGATGTCCAATGCTTCGATTTAAAAGCGATCGAGTCCTATAGAGACAATCCAACCCATCAATTCATGTCCGCTTCCATGTATGGCAATCCTCATACCAAGGGAGCAGTGGTAAACAACCTAGATATTATGATTCTGGGAGCCACTGAAATTGACACGGAATTCAATGTTAATGTCACGACAGGGTCGGATGGAGTGATTATGGGTGGCTCAGGTGGGCATAGCGATACAGCTGCAGGGTCTAAGCTATCGATTGTGGTAACCAATCTTATGAAAGCCAGACTTCCTATCATTAAAGACAAGGTGATGACGATCACTACGCCGGGCGAAAGCATTGATGTGGTAGTTACAGAACGGGGAATCGCCGTTAATCCTAGAAGAGCTGATCTTCTTGAAAAGCTAAAAATGACTAGGCTTCCCTTGATGACGATCCATGAATTAAAACAATTAGCTGAAAAAATCACAGGAGTGCCAAAGGCTATTGAGACTTCGGAGAAAATTGTGGCTGTAGTGGAATATCGGGATGGAAGGGTTATAGATGTGGTGAGGAAGGTGGAGTAGGAGGGGAGGGTCGCGTCACACTTGTTCAGCCCTGCGCTCGTCGTGCCAAACTAGGGCTTTAATCCGGCTATGAAAGCTGCAGGGTACCGGGCCAAAGCGGCGTCCGTGCCGCATGGCCCGCGGGAAACGTCCTGTTTCCCGCCCTGCTTTATGCAAGCGGATTAAAGCCGAGTTTGGCTACGACTCACGCAAAGGCTTCACGCCGTGTGATCGCGACCCTCTGGGGCAGGGAGACGGCGGGGGGAGATGAAGTTTGGGATATGGTCTTTCGTTCCCCCTCGGGTGAACGGAGGGGAACGAGGGACGGTTTTCCGAGGCGGATTAAAGCCGAGTTTGGCTACGACTCACGCAAAGGCTTCACGCCGTGTGATCGCGACCCTCTCTGGGGCAGGGAGACAGACGAAGGGTAAGACAAAGTTTGGGATAGGGTCTTTCGTTCCCCCTCGGGTGAACGGAGGGGAACGAGGGACGTTATTCCAAGGCGGATTAAAGTCGAGTTTGGCTACGACTCACGCATAGGCGTTCGGTCCGTGTGATCGCGACCCTCTGGGGTTGGGAGACGAAGGAAGCAGAGGTGATCTAATGGTCTACGGTGCTCACATCGAATCCGTAAATCTAAAGAATAAGGTGGAACGAGAAGAGGTGGAAACCTTTCTCGAGGGTTTTGGTCTAATCTTAGACCAAGATGTGGACTATACGCTCGTTATAAGGGATGGGGGGTGGAATCCGGCGGCGAAGGGGTCTTCCATTGTTGCAACCTGTTCTAAAGCCAAAAATGTCCTGAAGTGTTTTGCAGTTGTCGACGAGCTTAGGGGGGAGGGGATAACCTCTACCTTGATCTCAGCTTTAATGGATAAACTCTTTAGTCAAGGGATCTATCATTATTTTGTGTTTACAAAGCCCTCTCAAGCTCCTATCTTTTCTGCTCTAAATTTCAAACTTCTTCACAGGAATGCACAGGTTGCTCTTTTAGAAAATGGATTTTTCGATATCTCTCAAAGGTTAGAGGAAATGAAAAGGGACTATAAGCTTGGAGAAGGCGAAAAGGCAGCTTTGGTTATGAATTGTAATCCATTTACTCTAGGACACCAATTTTTGATTGAAGAAGCAGCTAAGAATAATAGTGAGGTCCTTGTGTTTATTGTGGAAGAGGATAAATCCCTGTTTCCTTTTCAAACAAGGTTTGAACTGGTTTCCCAGGGTGTAGCCCATTTGAATAATGTTAAAGTTATACCTAGTGGTGAGTATATTATCTCCTCTGCTACGTTTCCTTCTTACTTTTTAAGAGAAGAAGGGGAAAGATTAAGGGCCTATGCAGATTTGGATTCCTCCATTTTTGGGAGGTATTTTTGCAAAGCTCTTAATATCAAAAAGAGATATGTAGGAGAGGAACCCTATTGTTTGGTCACAAGGGCCTATAATGAGACCTTAAAAAATGTGCTGCCTATTTACGGGGTTGAACTTCACGAGATTAAGAGAAAGGTCTTTGGAAACGTGGCGATCAGTGCGTCGATGGTCAGAAGCTTACTGAAGAACGGGGATAGTCATGATTTGAGTAACTTTTTGCCAGAAGTTACTTTGGAGTTTCTAAAGACAAGTCAGGGAAGGGAGATTGTGGAGAAAATTAAAGTGAGTGATTCTCCGCACTAAATTATGAAGGAATACACTGCTGATGATCTCCTTGAAGCAAGGGAGAAAAGGGTTGAATTGATTAACGACCTTTTAGAACGTTATAAAACCCCGTTACTAGTGATGAGAGTAAACTATCCCGGACTAAAGAAAATGAACGATATTACGGTTAACATAATTAAAATTATGACTCCAATAATTTGCACTCTACTAGGGGATAAGGTTTGGGATAAGAGTGTCCTTAAGGGGGCAGAAGGACCGGTTTTATATATAGCTGTCAATGAAGACGTTCATAGTCTAAAAAAGATGGCCATCGATCTGGAGGAACACCATAGTCTTGGACGATGTTTAGATATTGATGTTTATGACCGTTTGGGTAAAAGCTTACGCCGAGAGGAACTGGGGTATCCAAGAAGGAAATGTTACCTTTGTGATGAGGATGCTCATTATTGCGTAAGATCGAGACGACATAGTGAGTCTAAGGTCGTTAAATATATTGAAGAAAAATATCAGGACTATTGGAAGGAAACACACTCCATTGACATAGCTAGCTTAGCAGTCCAAGCCATGCTCTATGAGGTTTCCTGCAGTCCTTCTCCGGGACTGGTATCTAGAGAATCTAAGGGTGCTCATAAGGACATGGATTACTATACATTCCTTGACAGTGCAGCTTCCTTGATTAAACCCTTAGTTCATTGTGTGGAGTCTGGCTTTTCCCTAAAGGCCCCAGAGGATATTTTCAAAGAAATTCGGTGTATTGGACAATTAGGTGAACAGCAAATGTTTCAAAAGACTTCGGGCGTAAATACCTACAAAGGAATGTTCTTTTTACTAGGTATTTGCTGCGCAGCTGGAGGAAAGGCACTCTATAGCGGTGCGAGCTTTTCGTCGTTACAAAGTCTGATTAAGGACATGACCCGTGGTTTAGTGGAAAGAGAATTGAGTTCAAGATATGCGGAGTTTGGAACTGCCTCTGAAAGAACGACGGATGGAAGTGGGGGAGATGTAAAAAGCAATTTGGCGCTGACCTATGGAGAAAAGCTCTTTTTAAAGCATAAAGTCGAGGGAATACGAGGAGAGGTTGAAAAAGGGCTGCCTACGGTCTTTGATTTTTCTCTTAACTTTTATAAAGAAAACAAAGAGTTAAGCCAAAATCATCGGTTGGTGCAAACTCTCCTAGCTATTATGCAGTATTGTGAGGATTCAAATATTTTGCATAGGCATTCTTTTGAAACCCTAAGGGAAGTTCAGGACAAGGCCAAAGATATCCTTTCTATTGGGGGTGTAAAAACTCTTCAAGGGATGAAGGCGATCAGAGCAATGAATGAAGAGTTTTGTCAACGCAATATTAGCCCTGGTGGTAGTGCTGATTTATTAGGGGTGACTGTTTTTCTATATTTATTAGAGGAATATATGGAGAAAATGAACCTTTCTAAGATCTAGAATTTACGAGTACCTTGTCTTAGTGTTGCCAGAGGAGTAAAATGAGAGGCAAGTACAAGAAGATTCAGAATAATAACAAAACAGAGGGGATTCCAGAATTTAGAATAGGAGGCAGAGAGATTGAA
>Ga0316605_10001690_pt1 | contig 12709 bp, 7 predicted proteins | sample OWC_soil_day20_n_FD_207666 | JGI IMG/M metagenome (GOLD analysis project Ga0316605, IMG submission 207666) | Wetland soil microbial communities from Old Woman Creek delta, Ohio, United States - OWC_soil_day20_noCT | ecosystem: Environmental > Terrestrial > Soil > Wetlands | place: USA: Ohio... | reverse complement strand
AACGCCGGCAGGCCGAGGCAGCCTGACACGAGCGCGACTGCGAGCCGGAGGTACGCGGTCGTGCAGCGTGAGACCCGCGGGAGATCGGCGCCTGGAATCATGGCCACCTCCGAGCCGGCACAGGTTGGTGTCCCTATATTGGACACCGGGGCCCGACGAGTGGCTGGTCCGGGCTGAACTCCGTGGCCAGGGGCAGGATCCCCTCGCCGCGCAGGAGCTGGCGGTGCCCAGCAGAGCCCGGCGTGCATCCGTCTCCCAGCACGTATTCCCGGATCACGAAAACCGTCAGTGGGATCGACGGGGCCTCCGGCGCATCACCGCCGCGGCCAGGAAGGCGGCGTTGGCAACCATCCAGGCGAGCAGGAGCAGGTCCACCAGCAAAAGACCGCCGAGATCGAGGTCGAACTGGAACTGCGCCTGCCGGATCCGCCACGACGCGTTCTCGTTCACCATCACGCCTGTCAACCGGAGCGGCAGGACGAGGAACCGTGACAGGTCGAAGGTCACCGACCCGGGCGTGGCGAACCAGGCCACGTCCCCCGCGGCCGACACGTGGCTCTCGTCTACCTGAAAGTGGCAGTCGCCCCACGACTCCCAGTCGGTCCTGACGACCTGTTCGACCCGGTCCGTCCCGGCGAAGATCTCCCTGGGCATCGTGCCCAGGACCAGCGGGTGCTCGCGCGAGAAGAGGCGTTCGACGAAACCGGGTACGGCGGCCGGATCGCGCCGGGCGTAGCCCTCCTGGAACGCGCGCAGCTGCGCAAGCACGGCCTCGCGCACCATCGGCGGGGCGCTGCCCCAGGCCGGAGCGTGGCGCCACTCGTCCTGGCGCGGCGAATAGACGGACCAGAGCAGGTAGAAGAGCACGATGTTGAAGCCGAGGATTGCCACGCGTCGCCAGATCGCCACGGAACCTCCACGGAATGCAGGACCTTGATGCCGCCACTCGCTTCTCCTGTAGGAACGTGCCAGGGTGCCGGGAAGTTCCGGGATTGCTCCGTGACGCCACGAGCTCGACGCGTGTGCCGAGCGGATGGTTGCCAGGCGGCCCGTGCGCCAGCCGCGGTTCCGGCGGGAAACAGACGCCGGTTCCGCTCGATCGCCCCTTCGCCCCGGACGCCCCACTGATCCGCGAGGAATCGAGGAAGGACCGAGGACGTCCGCAGCACCGTCCGGCCTTGCCGTTCCGTCCGATTAGGTGAGGGTTGTCGACATGTCGAGGCGAAGGAGGGGACGGCCACCAGCCTCTTCTCGGCATGGCGACGGTCGGCTGGGGAGAGCCGCCGGGCGAGAGAAGGAGTGGAGATGTTGACCCAGACGTGTCGCGTGCTGCTGTTGTTCGGGTTGGTCGTACCCGGTGTCGCCGTCCCAGCCTGGACGGCGCCGGTCCGGTTCAACGTGACGTTCACGAAGGCCTTCAGCGAGGTCCCGCTCACAGGCCGCCTCGTCCTGCTCCTCGACACCAACCTGCTGATCCAACCCCGGGATGGCGCCGGGCCAGAGAACATCTTCAACCTGCAGCCGTTCTACTCGGTCCCGGTGGCGCACTGGAAGCCCGATACGCCGATCGTCATCGACGACCGCACCGCGTTCTTTCTCTATCGCCCCTCCGAGCTGCCGCCGCGCCGGTACGTCGTACAGGCCGTGTTGGACACCGACGGCACCACCTGGTCGTTCGCCACGGCCCCGGGCAACGGCTACAGTGAGCCCCTCGTCTTCTCGATCGATCCGAAGGGCGGGGCTTCCGTTGACCTCGCGATCGCAAACCGTGTCGAGGCGCCCCGGTTCGAGGAGACGAAGTTCAACAAGGAGGTGGACCTCGAGAGCAAGCTGCTCGGCGAGTTCTACGGCCGGCCGATCAGGATGAAAGCCGCGGTGGTCCTGCCGCCGTCCTACTTCGACAACACGACCGCCAGGTATCCCGTCGTCTACGACATCCCCGGCTGGGGCGGCACGCACTACAACGTCGCGTCCAACAGCCGCCGCTACCGCAAGAATGCTGAGGGTCTCGATCGCATCCTCGTCATCCTGAATCCCGACGGACCGCTCGGCCACCACACGTTCACGGACTCGGCCAACAACGGCCCCCGGGGCAGGGCGCTGGTGACGGAGTTGATTCCTGACATCGAACGCCAGTTCCGCGTGATTGCGGAACCGGCGGCGCGGCTCCTGGTCGGACAGTCCTCGGGAGCATGGGCGAGCCTCTGGCTGCAGATCAACTACCCCGACTTCTTCGGCGGCGCCTGGACAACGTCGCCAGATCCCGTCGACTTCCGCTCGTTTGTCGGGGACACCGACATTGACGCGCCGAGCGCCAACGTGTTCTACGACGCCGATCTCCGCCACAGGACGCAGGCCGTCGCACGCGGGCAGCAGCTGCTCAGCGTCAAGGAGTTCTCGGACATGGAGCGTGTCGTGGGCGACGGCGAACAGCTCGGGGCCTGGGAGTCGGTGTTCAGCCGGCGGGCCGCTGACGGCAACCCTGAACGACTGTTCGACCGAACGACGGGACTCGTGGACCCGGCGGTTGCCCAGTCGTGGAAGAAGTTCGACCTGCGATTGATCCTGGAAACCGGGTGGGAGACGCTCGGCCCGCGCCTCGCGGGGAAGTTGCATATCTATGTGGCCAGGGAAGACACCTTTCTCCTCGATCGCCCTGCCCGCCTGTTCGCGGAGGCGCTGGCGAAGCTGAAGGGCGACGCACTCGTCGAGTTCGTCGATGGGAATCACTTCTCCGTGGCGGACAATGCGGCGCTGCGCAGCCGCATCAACGACCACATCGACAAGACGCTGTTGGCGGCCTTCCCGACCCTTGGGACGAACGCATCGAGGTGACCGGCCAGCCATCGCCGGAGCAGGAGCGCTTGTGAGTTCTTGCGAGCACCGCTTCCCCTCGCCGGTTCTCGGTGCCCTTTGCTTCCCCCCTTCGGGGTGGAAGTCAGAGCCGACGAAGTCGGCGTGGATCTGGCCGACGGACGCCGGTTGAGAACCCGCTCACAACCCAAAGATCCACCTGACGCCGAGCGGAGACCACGCTTGAGTGCGCGCGTCCTCCCCTACCGCGCCGGCGGCACCTTCGCCTTCAGCTCCTCCAGCCAGTTCAGGATGAGGTTGACGTGCGTGACCACGGGCGGCGGCGGAGGCGTCCCGGTCTGGGTCGCATAGAAGTGCTGGCCGTCGCTGGTGACGTCGAAGCAGCGCACGGGTGCGCATGCGAAACGGAGTGTGCGCGGGTCGAACGCAAACAGCTCGCGAGGGCGTCCGATCCGGGGCGGCGAGGCCGCGGCGAAGTCCACCACCATCATCCGCCGCTTGCCCTCCTGGTCCGGCAGGCTCACGAAGAACACCTCCCGGCCACTCGGACTCCACGCCGGACTCCACCCGCCGTCGACCGAAATCGGCTCTGCCGGTCCGGGGCCGGGGTAGGGCCGCACGTACACCTCGAACCGGCCCGAGACATTCGACCCATACGCCAGCCAGCGGCCGTCCGGCGAGAACTCCGGCCAGCGCTCCACGTGCCGTGAGCCTGGCGTCAGCGGCCGCACGTCGGACTTGCCGGGCTCGACGTTCACCAGCACCATGTCGCGCGACTCCCGCACCGCCGCGACTTGCCGGCCATCCGGCGTGAAGGACGAAACAGTTATGTCGCCGTCCATGAGCACCTGCGGCGGAGCCGTGCCGTCCGCCGGTTGCAGCGCCGGAGCCAGTCGGCCGTCCGTGAGCCACTCGAACGCGAGGCGCTGTCCGTCCGGCGACCAGATCGGAATCCACGCTTCCCCCCCTCCCGCCAGCACGCTCGTCGTCCCGCGCGTGACGTCGTAGAGCCGCACGCCGACGTCGGTAAGCGATCGGATCATCACAGCCAGTCGGCGGCCGTCCGGAGACAGGCGCGCCGCGGTGCCGTAACTGCGAACCGGCGCCTGGAGCGGGAAGATCCGCCCGCGCCGGTCCACCATGACGAGCGCGGCGTCGGGATATGGCACCACCGGGCCAGGCAGCCAGGCGAGCGAGCCGTTCGGAGCGATCGAGAACTGGCCCGCTCCGGTCACGTGGTCCGAGTCGCCAGCGGTCAGCGCCTGCGCCACCGCATTGAGTACCGCCGTCGGAGTGCCACGGACCTCCAACCGCCCGGCGTCGAACGGCACGGCGAACAGCACGCCCCGGCGCAGGAATACCAGGTGACCAGGCGGCATGTAACGCGCATCGACGGCGTCTTTCAGCAGGACTTTCCGTGCCCCGGTGGCCAACGTCTGCGCGACCACCTCCTCGTCGCCCCAGGACCACTGGCGCTTCCGCACGGTGTAAAGCAGGGTTTCTCCGTCCGGCATTGGCCAGGGCAGGGTGTGCGCCATCTCACCCTTGGCGACCTTCGTCGCCGGGCCCGGCGCTCCTTCGGCCGGGACCATCCAGATGGCACCGCCGTTTCCCCGGCCGATGAACAGGCGTCCCCGGGCGTCCCAGGCCAGTCCCCAGGGCGGGTCCTGGAATCCGGGCACGAGGTCCATCACGGGGCCACCGCCGACCGGCACTTTCCTGATCGCCCCGCCCGCCCAGAACGCTACCCATCGGCCGTCCGCCGACACCGCTGGCACCTGCGCACCCTCGGTGTTGTCGAGCGGTCGTGCTTCGGCTCCGTCGAGCCTGCGCACGTATAGTCGCTGTACACCTCCTTGACGACCGACGAAGACGATAGCCTGGCCGTCGGGGGTCCAGACCAGCGCGGTGCGCGATCCGCCGGGGGTGGGCTGGAAGGTGGGCTCCACCTGGCCGGTGGAACTCAGTTCGTCCGCCGGCCGGACGTCCAGGTTGGGGCGCGTCAGGATCACCTGGGGCGAGGCAGGGCGGAGCAGCCACATCAAGCCCGCCCCGACCAGCGTCCCCGCTACAACGCCTGCCGCCACCAGCGCCGTGCGCCCGTCCCGGCGCCGTAGAGGCTGGGCAGCCGACAGCCCGACGACGCCGCTGGTCTGCCGCATCCAGCGCAGATCGTTGGCGACATCATGCGCGCTGTCGGGTCGGTCGTCGGGCGACTTTGCGAGACACTGCCGCACGAGGTGGTCGAGCGGCGGGGGCGTGAGCGGCTGGAGCGACGCGATCGGCGGTGGTTCGCGCTCGAAGATCGCGCCCATGAGGCTCACGACACTCGCGCCCTCGAATGCCCGCCTCCCCGTGACCATCTCGTACACGACGGCGCCCAGCGCCCAGAGATCCGTCCGGGCGTCGGCCGGCTTCCCCTCCAGTTGCTCCGGCGCCATGTACTGGACGGTGCCGACGATCACGCCCTGCCCGGTCAGCGTGGCGGCTTCCGTGGGTGCCGCCGACACCACCTGCATCGCCGCTGGCTGCTCGCCGTGCCCGGTGAGCTTCGCGAGTCCGAAGTCGAGCAGCTTGGCGCCGCCCTTCGTCAGCATGACGTTCGCGGGCTTCAGATCCCGGTGGATCACGCCCTGCCGGTGCGCGGTGCTCAGCGCGTCCGCGATCTCGGTCGCGATCGTGAGCGCCTGCTCGAGCGGCACCGGGCCCTTCGCCAGGCGCTCCGCGAGCGTCTGGCCGGCGAGGTGTTCCATCACGAGGAACATCTGGCCCTCGTGATCACCGACGTCGTGCAGCGTGCAGATGTGCGGGTGGTTCAGGCCGGCCACCGTCTTCGCCTCGCGCTCGAAGCGCGCGCGGCGTTCGGGGTCGCCGGTGAGATCAGGCGGGAGGACCTTGATGGCGACCGTGCGATCCAGGCGGGTGTCCCGGGCCTTGTACACCTCGCCCATTCCGCCAGCGCCGATCGCGGACTGGATCTCGTACGGCCCGAGGCGCGTGCCCGACGCGAGGGGCATGGCATTCTCCGCTGAGCGTGAACGGCGAGGGACTCGCCCAAGGACGGGACAGAACGAGCATGGAGTTTAGCACCTTGGTTGGCGCTCAGGATCTCTGACCCGAGTGACGGGTGAGGTCAGATCCCGGGGGTCACAGCCCTCCGGGGTCTGGACCGTTCAGTTGGTGGCCGGACTGACGGCCTCAGTGGGCGGGTCGGCCGTTACCGGCGTGGACTGACCGACATGAGCGTCTATGCGGACATGGCATCCCGCGGATCGGTGTACCGCGGCGCTGGCGGCTACGTCCGCGACGCCCACGCGATCTCGCTGCTGGCGGTACGGAACGCCACCTCTGCCCACCTCGCCAGGGCCGCGGTTCACGAGTTCGCGCACATCGTCTCGATGGCCGTGAACCTCAGCATCCCCAACAACCCGCGATGGCTCTGGGAGACGGTGGCGGCCTACGAGACTCACGAGTTCGTCGACCCGGCGACGCTGGACTACATGCGCGCCGGCCGCTACCCCACCTTGGCGGACCTCAACGCCGACTGGAACGTCAACCACCAGGTCTACGAGGTGGGCGCCGTGCTCGGGGAGTACATCGTTCACGAGTGGGGGATGGACGGGGTCATCCGGCTCATCCAGAGGAACGGCAACGTCCCGGGCTCGCTCGGTATCAGCGTTCCCGAATTCGAGGCCGGGTGGCGGGCGTACCTGCACGAGAAGTACGGGCTGCCAGGGTAGCGGGACCCCGCGACGCCACTTCACTCCGCGCGCAGGGCCGTCATCGGGTGGACCCTTGCCGCGCGAAGGGCAGGCACGACGGCGGCCACGAGCGACACCACGGCCACGACCGCGAAAACGACGAGGTAGCTGAACGGGTCGTGCCCCGTCACCGAGTACAGCATGCCGCTCAGCACGTCGCGGCCGATCGTCGCGAGCACGAACGCCAGCGCGAAGCCGATCGCGAGGCCGAGGGCGATCTGGCGAAGGCCCCGCCGCAGCACGATGCCCACGATCGCACGCCGGTCGGCCCCGAGCGCCATGCGCACGCCGAACTCCTGGCGGCGCCGGTTGACCGAGAACGACATCACACCGTAGAGGCCGACCGAGGCCATGAGGACGGAGACCAGGCCGAAGGTCGAGAACATGCCGGCGATGACCCGGTTCTGCGCGAGCGCCGCGTCGTAGTGCTGCGCCGGCGTGCCGACGTAGTAGAGGGGCAGGTCGCGATCGACCTTCTCGATGGCCCGGCGGAGGGCAGACACCATGCCCTCGGCCGGGACGTTCGCCCTGGGCCGCACGACGACGGTCGCGAACTGGGCCGGGTCGGCAACCCGCGATACCGGTCCCTCGAGGGTTCCGTAGAACGGGATGTAGAAGCCTGAGTCGTCGGCCAGCGGGCTGTTGTAGACCCCGAGCATCCGCACGGTCCCGCTCACGCCGACGATGGTGCGCCACGGTCCCGGCCGCTCGTCGTCGGTGACCGTTCTGAACCTCCGGCCGACCGCGCTGCCTCGGCCGAAGTGGCGGCGTGCGAACGCCTCGTTGACGACCGCGATTGGCAGCTTCGAGTCGAGGTCGTCCGCGGCGATGGCCCGGCCCTCGATCACCGGTTGGCCGATCACCTCGGCGAACCCGCTCGAGACCATCTCCCAGTTCGTCACCGGGCGATCCCGCTGCTGCTTGTAGGCCTTCCCTTCGATCTCGATCCGCGTCGTGCCGGAGTCCACCATCCGCATCCGGCTGGTGATCGCGGCGGCGCGGAACTCGGGGGAGCCGCCGAGCGTGACGAGCAGGCGGTCGTAGAACAGCTTGCGCGCCTCGGGCGACGCGTAGCGGGCGTCGGTCAGGCCGAGCCTCGCCGACAGGACCCGGCTCGTGTCGTACCCGAAATCCACCTGCTGCTGCTTGACGATCGACCGCACCTGGAGGAGGGAACCGACGAGCAGCACGCAGGTCACCACGAGCTGGAAGACGACGAGGCCGCTGGTCGCCAGCGCCACGCCCCGGCCGGTGCTGCCGCGCGACTGGTCCCGCAGCACGGCGACCGTGTCGGCTCGAGAGGCCAGCCACGCGGGCACGAGACCCGAGACGACGGCGGCCGCGACGGTGGCGGCGACGGTCAGCGCCAGCACCCGGGCGTCGATGTCGAAGGTCATCCAGGTCGGCGGCCCGTATTGCATGCTGTGCACCGTCGCCCACAGCCAGTCGGCGGCCTCGTACGCGAGCGGGATGCCGAGGGCGGCGCCGGCCGCAGCCACGAGCATGCTCTCCGTCAGCATCTGCCGGATCAGCCGCCCGCGCGTCGCGCCGAGCGACGATCGGACCGCCAGCTCCCGCGCGCGGAGCGTGGCCCGCGCGAACTGCATGTTCATGACGTTGACGCAGGCGATGAGCAGCACGCCCACGCAGAACCCGAGCATCGTCAGCAAGGTGCCCTTGAGGCCCTGCGGCGTGTATCTCTGGATGAGCGGCACCACGAGCCCGGCGCTGTAACGCTTGTTCGTGTCCGCGTAGGCCTCGGAGAACCGCTTCGCGAACGACGTCACCTCCGCGTTGGCGGCGTCGAGGGAGACGTCCGGCTTGACCAGCGCGAGCACGGCGGACGCGCGATCCCGCGGATCGTTGCGCGCGAGCACCGGGAACTGGCTGTGCAGGGGGATCCAGACGTCCTGGCGGTACGGGAACGCGAACCCCTTGGGCATCACCCCGACGATGGTGGCGGGCGCGCCGTTGAGCCGCACGGCGCGGCCGAGGATGTTCGCCTCCCCGCCGAAATCCCGCTGCCAGGCGCCGTGCGAGATGATCGCCACCCTCTCGGCCCCCGGCCGGTCGTCGGACGCCTCGAAGTCGCGCCCGAGCGCCGGGGCAAGGCCGAGGATGCGGAAGAGGTCCGGCGTGGCGAGCGTCCCCTCGTACCGCCTGGGCTGGCCGTCGACGGTCACGTTGACCGTTTCCTCGGTGTACGCCGCGGTCATCGTGAACGACCGCTGCGCGGCGGCAAGCTCCACGAAGTCCATCGAGGACATGCGGCCGTTGGCGTACAGCCCCTGGCCCGTCGTCGGGTCGATGAAGTCCACGTGGACGAGCCGATCGGCGTTCGGGAAGGAGAAGCCGCGGATCACGCAGCCGTTGACGACCGCGAACATGGCGGTCACGCCGCAGATCCCAAAGCCGAGCACCACGATGGCGAGCGCGCAGAAGGCACGCTCCCTGGTCAGGACGCGGACGCCGATCCGGGCGTCGCGAAGAAAGGCCTCGAGCATACTGGCCCCCGGGAAAAGACGAGGAAACCGCAGCGCGTGAAAGCGCGACTCGAGGCCGCGAGGGCCGAGCGTGTGCCGCCCTACAAAGAGACGGATCAGTCAAGGGGAGGGTTCCGTGGCCACCACGGAGCGCAACGCGGTCAACAAGCGCAGCACGAAGAGGTCGACCTCAGCAGCGCCGCTGCCTCTACCCTATCGCTTCAGCTTCTCCTGGAGCTTGCGCAGCTTCTCCTCGGTGGCGGCCTTGTTCCTCTCGTAGCTGCGATTGGGCCCGGGGAACCTGGCGAGCCGATCGAGCGCCGTGCGGTACTGCTCGATTGCGGCCTTGGCATCGCCGCCGGCGGCGTAAGCGTCGGCGAGGCTGTCGCACGCGTTGGCGGACAGCGGGAAGACGTCGGCGACCGCTCGGAAGACGCTGATCGCATCCGAAAGGCGGCCGTCCTCCAGCAGAGCGTAGCCGAGCGCGTTCAGGTTGCCCTCGCTGAGGGAGTTACCCGGCCGGAGTTCCGAGGGCGTGTCGGCGCCGAGCCTGCGAAGCTTCAGCTCGAGCTCCTCCGCGGATGCGAACGAGACCGGCGCGAGCGCGGGCCAGTCATACGCCCCGGCGATGCTCGTCTGGATCTCGCCGACGATGTTCGAGTTGCTGTTCGCGACCACGGCGAACCCGTCGCCCTTTTCCAGGTTTCCCACCATCAGGCTGCTGAAGCCGGGATTGCCGCCGCTGTGACTGAAGAAGGTGTTGTTGCCCGCACGCTCCACGCTCAGCCCGAGCCCCATCCCCGAGCTCACCGGCGTCAGCATCTCCCTGAGCATCGCTTTCGAGAGAATCGCGCCCGGATCGCCTCGGAACGCGCGCTGGATGGCGATGACGAAACGGGCGACGTCGGATGGCGGCGCCCAAAGGCCGCAGCAGGCCGAACCACCGACGAGAAACCGGTGGCCGGGCTCGGCGACGCCTTGCTGTTTGTGGGCCATCGACATCTGCCGGCACTCGGCCGCCGATGCCGGAGGGCCGATGGTGCTTTCGCTCATCCCCACGGGCTCGAACAGGAGCTCGCGCGCCACGTGCGCCAGCGGCCGCCCGCTGACGTCCTCGACGAGGAGCTGCACGATCGTGTAGCCCCCGCCTGAGTAACGGAAGTCGCCGCCCGGCTTCTTGTCCACGCGAATCGGGGCGTTGTTGGCCGGGGCCACCCCGTCGAGTGACTGCAGGATGGTCGGAACCGGCTCGCCGCTGGCGTAGCCACGAAAGCCCGACACCGTCACGCCGGCGGTGTGCGACAGCAGCCGCCTCAACGTCACCTTCTCCTCGCGCGTGAACTCGTTCTCGGGCACCTTCCACGACTTGAGGTACAGGTTGACGTCGCGATCCAGGTCGAGGGCACCCTTCTCCACCAGCCGCAAGGCAACCACGGCCGTCATCGCCTTCGTGATCGACGCCCACTGAAACCTGGTCTTCTCGTCGACCGGGGCCCCGGTCTTGACGTCGCGGACGCCGTACCCTTTCGCCCAGTCGATCTTGAAGTCGTGAACCACGGCGATGCCGACGCCGGGAACCGGCCCGCGCTTCATGCGCTGATCGATGGTCCACACGGGGCCGTCTGCGATCCGGATCGGCTGGCTCAGTCCCTGCTCGACGCGCGAGATGCGGTCGTTCGGCTGCCGCGAGGTGCCGACAGCGGCGACGAGCGCGAACGTGCAAAGCGCCGCCACGAGCAAGCGGTCATGCTTCATGACACACTCCCGGCCCGGAGGTCCTCGAGCTGTTAGACGAGACCCGGCGCGAGCGGGATGCCTCTCGAGCCGTGCGGAGTCGGTGAAGCGATCACCGGACCGTCCTCGTGCGCGCCGCGGCCAGCCGGCGTTCGAAGGACGGCACGAAGGCTTTCCACTTCTGCTCGGGCATCGTGGACTTCGCCAGGACTATCGCGGCTTCCCACGCGCTCGCCGCGTCTTCCCACCGTCCGGCGTGCTCGAAGGCGAGGGCGAGCCGCTGGCGCTGCCACGGATCGTCCGGGAACTCCTCGCACATCGATCGGGCCAGCGCGATCACCAGGTCCTGCTTCCCTTCGGCGGTCCACTTCGCGCGCACGTACGAATCGGCGAGGCGCCCCAAGCCGACGTCGTACCCGAATCGCGTCGCCATTGCCTTCCTGTGCGCGCGGATGGCCGGCCCTCCTCCGGCGGCGACCGCCTCCGGGAGCATCGACCAGCCGGCGTAGAGCCTCCAGAGGCCGTCATGCAGCGTCCGGATGGCGAGGGAGTTGTGATTCGACATCGGCTCCGGGTCGAATTCCCAGGTGAGCCCGGCGGGATTGCGCGCCCGGAGCATGTCCTCGAAAGCCGCGAGGTCACGGGCTAGCTCGGGCTGGTTCCCCCGCGTGAAGAAGAGGAACTGCGTCCGCGCCGGACGGGAGGCCAGCGCGCGGCCGATCAGGTCCACGACCCGTTCGTAGTCGGACTCCGCGAACATCGGCCCTGCCGCGAGGACCGCCTGGATGGCATCGGGCGCCGCGAACATCGCCCAGAGGCCGAACAGGGCACTGGCAGAGTGGCCCAGCACGATTCGATACGGCACCGTGCGGTACGTGGCGTCGATGTAGGGCTCGAGCTCGCCCTGCAGGAACTCGAGGACCTGAGGCCCCCGGCCGGAGCCCGGCACTCCGTCCCCGGGATACAGCCCGAACATCTCGCCCGGGACGTGCGCGACGACGACGATGAGGCCCGGGACCGCCGCCGCCCGGGCCATGGTGTCCACCACGCCGAAGACCCCGGGCAGCGTGGTCTGGAACGCGAACAGGACCGGGTACCTTTCCCGGCTCTCCGCGTAACCTGCCGGCAACGCGATGTCCAGCCGGACGGGTTGCGCGAGGACGGTCGATGGGAAGGTGACGGACCGGCCGATGACGACGCCCTCGCTGGGCGTGGCTGGCGGTCCCGGAACCGTCCGCGCCGGAACAGCCGGAGCGCCGGTCGAGGCCGGCCCGCCTCCCGCGCAGAACGGCACTCCCGCCAGGCCGACGCAGAGAGACGCCGCAGCCGCGAACTGGCAGGCAGGCTGTCCCGTCACGCCCCATTGGACGCTGTCCCGATACTCGCGGTTGCGGCTTCCCGTGCTCGGCGAGTTCATCGTCTCGCGTTGGGGGCAGGACGGCCTGGTTCGCTTGATCCGGTCGAATGGGGAGGGTCCGGAAGCGTGCGGCGTCACCACCGGGGAGCTCGAATCCGGGTGGCGCGCCTTCCTGCACGAGAAGTACGGACGTCCGGCCTGAAACTGGAGCAGCAAGATCTCCTGCCGGCACGCGCGGCCGCGAGCGCGTCGGCGGGCGTGGCGCCGCCGAAGGCCCGGCGCGCCAAGCCTTACCTCGAGGCGGCCGAATTCCTGAACCCCGGTCCGCGGAGAATGCGGCCCGGCCGGGCCGCCGTAATCTGGCCGCCGTCCACGACGAGCTGACCGTTGACCGCCACGTAGGGGATGCCTTCGCTGTCGTGCAGCGGCTCGGTGAACGTCGACCGCTCCCGCACGGTCAGCGGATCGAAGGCCACCAGGTCCGCGGCCATGCCCGGGCGCAGGATGCCCCGGTCGCTGAGGTGCATTCGGGCCGCCGGCAACGACGTCATTTTGCGGAT
>Ga0316605_10001688_pt1 | contig 12713 bp, 13 predicted proteins | sample OWC_soil_day20_n_FD_207666 | JGI IMG/M metagenome (GOLD analysis project Ga0316605, IMG submission 207666) | Wetland soil microbial communities from Old Woman Creek delta, Ohio, United States - OWC_soil_day20_noCT | ecosystem: Environmental > Terrestrial > Soil > Wetlands | place: USA: Ohio... | reverse complement strand
CAGATGATGGAATCGATGATCCACTCGCCGGTGCCGACGCGCGCCGAGGTGTCCGACGTGGCCAACGCCGTGCTCGATGGCACCGATGCGGTGATGCTGTCGGCCGAAACGGCGGCCGGCAAATACCCGGTGGAGACCGTCGAGTCGATGGCCCGTATCTGCATCGAAGCCGAGCGTTCGGCCGAGATCACGCTCGACCGCGAGTTTCTCGACCGCGTGTTCACCCGCATCGACCAGTCCATCGCCATGGCGGCGATCTGGACGGCGCACCACCTCAAGGTCAAGGCCATCGCGGCGCTGACCCAGTCCGGCTCGACCGCGCTGTGGATGAGCCGGATGAACTGCGGCGTGCCGATCTACGCGCTGACCCCGGATGCCGAATCGGTCAGCCACATGGTGCTCTACCGCGGCGTCTGCCCGCTGCCCATGCAGCAGCAACATACCGACCGCGAACGTCTGCTGGCCGAAGCCGAGCAACTCCTGATCGATCGCGGTGTCGTAGAGAAAGGCGACCTCATCGCCCTGACCATCGGAGAGCCGATCGGCTCGACCGGCGGTACCAACACCCTGAAGATCGTCCGCGTCGGCGAGCATCAAATCAACTAGGTCTGTAAAATAGACCGATCAGTTAAATACGTTACCGAACAGGAGTTTCCATGCCGCTCGTCTCCATGCGCCAACTGCTCGACCACGCCGCCGAAAACGGCTACGGTCTGCCCGCCTTCAACGTCAATAACATGGAACAGGTCTGGGCCATCTGCGAAGCCGCCAGCCAGATCGACGCCCCGGTCATCATGCAGGCCTCGGCTGGCGCCCGCAAATACGCCGGCGAAGCCTTCCTGCGCCACCAGATCCTGGCCGCGTTGGAAGCCTATCCGCACCTGCCCATCGTCATGCACCAGGACCACGGCCAGAGCCCGGCCGTCTGCATGGCCGCGATCAAGTCCGGCTTCACCTCGGTGATGATGGACGGCTCGCTTGAAGCCGACGGCAAGACCGTCGCCTCCTACGAATACAACGTCGCCGTCTCCAAGGAAGTGGTCAAGTTCTCGCACTCCATCGGCGTCTCCGTCGAAGCCGAGCTCGGCGTGCTTGGTTCGCTGGAAACGATGAAGGGCGACAAGGAAGACGGCCACGGTGCCGAAGGCCACATGACCCGCGAACAGCTGCTCACCGACGTCGACCAGGCCGCCGACTTCGTCAAGCAGACCAACTGCGACGCGCTGGCCATCGCCATCGGTACCAGCCACGGCGCCTACAAATTCACCAAGAAGCCGACCGGCGACATCCTGGCCATCGACCGCATCAAGGAAATCCACGCGCGCATTCCGAACACCCACCTGGTCATGCACGGTTCGTCTTCCGTGCCGCAGGAACTGCTCGCCGAAATCCGCGAATTCGGCGGCGACATGAAGGAAACCTACGGCGTGCCGGTCGAGGAAATCGTCAAGGGCATCGCCCATGGCGTCCGCAAGGTCAATATCGACACCGATATCCGCCTGGCGATGACCGGCGCCGTGCGCCGCTACCTGTTCGAAAATCCGGGCAAGTTCGATCCGCGCGATTACCTGAAGCCGGCCCGCGAAGCCGCCAAGAAAATCTGCCTGGCCCGCTACGAAGCCTTCGGTTGCGCCGGCCGCGCCAGTCAGATCAAGGTCATCCCGCTGGAAAAAATGGCCGAGCGCTACGCCAAGGGCGAACTGAACCAGATCGTGAAGTAAACCCGGGATTGCTGTAAATTCCGAAGGCCGCCCTGGGCGGCCTTTTTCTTTGTCCGGATAGCATGAACCCAGTTTCGCCTCCGCCAGTTCGCCCCTTGCTCGGCCCGGTCTTCCGGGGCCGGAAGAGGCCGCGCATCGCTTTGGTCGGGCGACCGCATACCGGCAAAACGACCTTTTTCGAAGCGGTGGCCAGTACCGAGGTTTGTTCGGGAAGTTTGCCGGGCTGCCCCGAGCGCTATGCCGAGTCCTTGATCGAAATCGGTCTCGAACAGGCCTCCTTGCTCGATCTGCCGCCACTGACCTCGATCCATGATAGCCGGCCGCTGGCTCGGGCCGTCTTCAAGCATTTGCTGTGGGGGGATTGCTGGCCGGCTGTCGCCACGCACGAGGGCGAGCAGCCGGTCAGTGGTTTGGCGGCGCCCGATGTGCTGATCCAGGTGGTCGACGCGACGACGCTCGAACGCGATCTCGAACTGGCGCAGGAGCTTAGCCAGCTCGGCCGGCCGATGCTGATTGCTCTCAATCGCCTCGACGAGGCCCGTCGGCGTGGCCTGTACATCAATGTCCGGGCGCTCTCCGAGCAACTCGGCGTGCCGGTGGTGCCGACGGTCGCCCACATGGGCAAGGGCATCGCCGAACTGTTCGCGGCGGCCCTGCGGGTGGCGCACGAACGGAGTTGCCCGTTGCCGCAGCCGCCGAGCCGGCACCTGATGACGGCGCTCCGCCGGCTCAATGGCTTTTTGGCCCAGCCGGCCATCGAGCATGCTTTCGGGGCGCCGCGTTCGATGTTGTTGATGCTGACTGCCGCCGACGACGATTTTTTCCGGCAGGAAATGACCATGCACTTCCCCGAGGTGCTGGCCGAAATCGACGCGGCACGGGCTGAGGCCGGGAATGTCCTGCCCCGGCCGCTGGCCGAGGAGCTGCATGCCGACCGCCACCACAGGGCGGCCCAGATGTTCGAGGCAGTCACCCGGGTGGGCGGCAGCGACGAGGGCGAGCTCTGGAAACTGCGGCTCGACAACCTGTTCCTGCATCCGCGCTGGGGCTTGTTCGGTAGCCTGGTGGTCTTTGCCCTGGTCCTGTTCGTCGTCTTCGAGGTCAGTACCTATCTCGACCGGCTAAGTGCCGCGCCGCTCGCCGCCTGGCTCGGCGAGTGGGTGCCCCGGTCGACGGCCGGCGTCGTCGGGCGGGCGGTAGCCGATGGGCTGGTCGGGCTGGTCGGCATCGTCGTTCCCTACATGCTGCCGCTGGTCATGCTGCTGGTCGCCCTCGAAGCATCGGGCATCATGCATCGGGTGGCTTTCGTGGTCGATCGCGGCTTTCATCACATCGGGCTGCACGGTGGCGTCGCCGTGCCTTTCCTGCTCGGTCTCGGTTGCAATGTGCCGGCCATTTCCGCCGCCGCCAGCGCGTCGACCGGACGCGAGCGCATCGTCGCCGCGCTGCTCATCACCTTCGTGCCGTGCTCGGCCCGCTCGGCGATCATCCTGGCCATCGGCGGCAAATACTTGGGCGGCTTCGGTGTCTTTCTGCTCTTTTTGCTGACCCTGCTGGTCATCGGCGTGGCCGGTCGCCTGCTGATGCACCGCTATCCGGTGCCCGGCCCCGGCATGATCCAGGAGATACCACCCTATGCCTGGCCGCACTGGGGCAAGTTGTTGCGCACCACCTGGGAACGGACCAGCGACATCCTGACCATCGTCACGCCGCTGTTGGTGGCCGGCAGCATCGTGCTCGCCCTGCTTGGCCATTTCGGGGCGGATGCTGCGGTCAACGCCGTTTTTCTGCCGTTTACGCGCTGGTGGCTGGGGCTGCCGGACGAACTCGGCGTGCCCATCCTGTTCGGCGTGCTACGCAAGGAACTGTCGCTGGTGATGATCCATCAGGCGCTCGGCGTGGTCGATTTGCGCGAAGTGTTGAGTACCGTGCAGATCGTCACCTTCCTGGTCTTCATGACCTTCTACATTCCCTGTGTGTCGACCTTTGCCGTGATGCTCAAGTTGCTCGGCCGGCGCGAGGCCTTCTTCTCGGTTCTGCTGTCGGTCGGCGTGGCGCTGGTCGTTGCCGGTCTGGCGCGCTGGGCGATGACGCTGCTGCAATGGCTGTTCTGAGCGGCAATCCCCACCCGTATAATCGAGCCGGATGAAAGGCTTGCCATGACGAACTTCGAGCAGCACCCCCTGCGCCAGCGCCTCAACGACGAGGTGCATACCCGTCCGCCGATTCCGCTCGAGGCACCGGCGCTGATCGGCTATTTCGCCTTCATCCGCGAGCCGGGGGCGGTCGATGAACACGCCCACCTCGCGCTGCTCTATCGGCGCCTGGGCTTGCCGGTCGAACCCAGCCGCGAGGCCGCCCACCTGCTGATCGACGGTGGTGCTTTCCAGTTGAAATGGGAGCAGCACGGCGAGTTCTCGACCTATACCTTCTTCACCAAGCCCAAGGCGCCGCAGCAATCCGGCGAGACGGCGCTTGATGCGGTGCCGGCCGACTGGTTGCAGGGCATCCCCGGACAGGTCATCGCCGCCACTCATCTCGAATTGCTGGCCGCCGGTTCGGTAATGCCTGAAGAAATGATCGCCGGCCTGAACAGCCAGGGCGACACCCACATCATTTCGCTGATTGCCGGCCAGGCGGCCTGGGTTTTTACCGATTTCCGCATCCGGCAGGGCTTCTCGCGTTTTACCGTGCTCGATGAGAGCATGGGCAAGCTGCGTACTGGCCGCATCATCCAGCGCCTGCTGGAGATCGAGACCTATCGCGTGATGGCGCTGCTGGCTTTTCCGGTCGCCAAGGCGGTCGGCAAATTCCTCAACCGGGCCGAAACCGAGCTGGCCGGACTGATCGATCGCATGGTCTCGGCTACCAGCCCGCTCGACGAGCGTACCGTACTGGCCGACCTGACCCGGCTGGCGGCCGAGGTCGAGCATTCGGTGGCCAGCACCAATTTCCGTTTCGGCGCCGCCGCCGCCTATTACCGCCTGGTGCAGCAGCGCATCCAGGATCTCAAGGAAACCCGCGTTTCCGGCTATCCGACCATCAAGGGCTTCATGGAGCGGCGTCTGGCGCCGGCGCTGAATACCTGCGCCGCCGTCGCTGCCCGCCAGGAAGACCTGTCGGCGCGTATCGCCCGGACCAGCCAATTGTTGCGCACCCGGGTCGATATCGAACTGGAGCGCCAGAATCAGGAAGTGCTGGCCCAGATGAATCGGCGGGCAAAATTGCAACTTCGTTTGCAGGAAACGGTCGAAGGCCTCTCCGTCGTCGTGCTGACCTATTACGGGTCGCAACTGGTGCAGTATCTGGCCAAGGGGACGAAGGATTTGCACCATTTTTCGCCTGACATCCTGACCGCCCTTTCAATTCCGCTGATTGCCTGCGTCGTCGCCTGGGGTACCCATCGGATGCGCAAGAAGCTCGCCGCCGAAGAAGGCGACGCGCATTAATTTATAATCCTCCTTTTGCCTTCGGAAAATCTGCCGTGACTACTCCGCTCTTCCAGTCCTCCATCACCAGCCTGCCCCTGTTGTCCAAGGGCAAGGTTCGCGACATCTACGCGGTCGACGCCGACAAGCTGCTGATCGTTACCTCCGACCGACTGTCCGCCTTCGACGTCATCCTGCCGGACCCGATCCCGCGCAAGGGTGAAGTCCTGACCGCCGTTGCCGATTTCTGGTTTGAAAAGCTCGGCCATATCGTGCCTAATCAGCTGACCGGCATCGATCCGGAAAGCGTTGTCGCCGACAACGAGCGCGAACAGGTGCGCGGTCGCTCGGTGGTGGTCAAGCGTCTGAAGCCGTTGCCCATCGAAGCCGTCGTGCGCGGTTACGTCATCGGTTCCGGCTGGAAGGACTACCAGGAAACCGGTGCCATCTGCGGCATCGCCTTGCCGGCAGGTCTGAAGATGGCACAGAAGCTGCCGTCGCCGATCTTTACCCCGGCCACCAAGGCCGAAGTTGGCGATCACGACGAAAACGTCTCCTACGAGCAGGCTGCCGCCAACTGCGACGCCGCCCTGGCCGACGCCCTCAAGGGCACCGGCAAGACCGGTGCCCAGCTCTGTGCCGAAGCCCGTGACGCGGCCATCCGCTTGTATGAAGAAGCGGCCGTCTTCGCCGCGACGCGCGGCATCATCATTGCCGACACCAAGTTCGAATTCGGCATCGATGCCGCCGGCACCCTGCACCTGATCGACGAGGCCCTGACGCCGGATTCCTCGCGCTTCTGGCCGGCCGACCAGTACCAAGAGGGCAAGAACCCGCCGTCCTACGACAAGCAGTTCGTCCGCGACTACCTGGAAACCCTGGACTGGGGCAAGGTCGCCCCCGGCCCCAAACTGCCGCCCGAAGTCATCGCCAAGACCAGCGCCAAGTACATCGAGGCCTACGAAAAGCTGACCGGCAAGACTCTCTAAAACAACAACGGGCGGTTCCAACCGCCCTTTTTCATTCCCCATCGGCCAACCATGACGACTACCAATCCTCTGCTCGACTTCTCCGATCTTCCGCGTTTCGACCTTATCCAGCCCGAGCACGTAAAACCGGCGATCGAATCGCTGTTGACCGCAGGCCGCGCACTCATCGAACGTTTGACCGCCGACAGTACGCCGGCGACCTGGCAAGACTTCGCTGGCGCGCTCTCCGACGGTCTAGAGCCTTTCGGTCGGGCTTGGGGTGTGGTCGGCCACCTGCATTCGGTCAATGACGTACCGGCCTGGCGCGAGGCCTACAACGAGATGTTGCCGGAGGTGTCGCGCTTTTACGCCGAACTCGGCCAGAACCTCAAGTTGTTCGACAAGTACAAGGCGCTGCGGGCCAGTGCCGAATACGCGACGCTATCGGTCGAGCAGAAGAAAATCGTCGATAACGAAGTGCGCGATTTCCGCCTGTCCGGTGCCGACCTGCCGGAAGCCGACAAGCCGCGCTTCCAGGCAATCATGGAGGAATTGTCGCAACTCTCCGCCAAGTTTGCCGAGAACCTCCTTGATGCGACCAACGCCTTTTCCGAAGTGGTGACTGACGAGGCATTGTTGTCCGGTTTGCCCGAAGACGTCCTGGAAGCGGCCAAAACTTCGGCGCAAAAAGCCGGGGTGGAAGGTTGGCGCTTCACGCTGCATGCACCATCCTACGGTCCGGTCATGCAGTATGCCGACAACCGCGACCTGCGCGCCCGTTTGTATCGCGCCTACGCCACACGTGCCGCCGAATTCGCCGACGGTGCAAGCAAGCCCGAATGGGACAACACGCCGGTCATCCAGCGTATGCTCGAACTGCGCCGCGAAGAGGCGCAATTGCTGGGCTACGCCAACTTCGCCGAAGTGTCGCTAGTGCCGAAAATGGCCGACACACCGGCCCAGGTGCTGGCTTTCCTGCGCGAGCTGGCGGCCAAGGCCAAACCCTTTGCCGAAAAGGACATCGTCGAGCTGCGTGCTTTTGCCTGGGAGCAACTGGGCCTGACCGACTTCCAACCCTGGGATGCCGCTTATGCCTCGGAAAAGCTGCTGCAAAGGCGCTACGCTTTTTCCGAGCAGGAGGTGAAGCAGTATTTCACCGAGCCAAAAGTGCTCGGCGGCTTGTTCAAGGTCATCGAGAGCCTGTTCAACGTACACGTCAAGCCGGATACGGCACCGGTCTGGCACGAGGATGTCCGCTTCTACCGGCTGGAAACCCCGGCCGGCGAGCTGGTCGGCCAGTTCTACCTCGACCTCTACGCCCGCGAAACGAAGCGTGGTGGCGCCTGGATGGACGAAGCGCGCTCGCGTCGTCGGACGGCGGCTGACATCCAGAAACCGATTGCTTACCTGAATTGCAATTTTGCCCGGCCGGTCGGTGACAAGCCCGCGACTTTTACCCACGACGAAGTGACGACCCTGTTTCACGAAGCCGGCCATGGCCTGCACCACCTGCTGACCCGAGGCGAGGAGCTCGGGGTGTCTGGTATCCACGGCGTCGAGTGGGATGCGGTCGAATTGCCCTCGCAGTTCATGGAGAACTATTGCTGGGAATGGAGCGTGGTTGAAGGCATGACCGGCCACGTCGACACGGGCCTGCCGTTGCCGCGCGAGTTGTTCGACAAGATGCTTGCCGCCCGCAATTTCCAGAGTGGCATGATGGCGGTGCGCCAGATCGAGTTTTCGCTGTTCGACATGCGCTTGCACAGCGAATTCGACCCGGCCGGGCCGACCACTGTTCTCGACCTGTTAAATGAAGTGCGCAGCGAGGTTGCCGTGTTGCTACCGCCCGCCTGGCATCGTTTCCCGAACAGTTTTTCGCACATTTTCGGCGGCGGCTACGGTGCCGGCTATTTCAGCTACAAATGGGCGGAAGTGCTGTCGGCCGACGTCTATGCCGCCTTCGAGGAGGTCGGCGATCCCTTCGACGCCACCGTTGGCCAGCGCTTCCTCGACGAAATTCTCTCGGTCGGCGGCTCGCGTCCGGCCATCGAGTCGTTCAAGGCCTTCCGTGGTCGTGCGCCGAGCGTCGATGCATTGCTCCGTCACAGCGGTATGATTGCGGCTTGAGCCGTTTCCGGGAGGGGATCATGCGTCGATTGCTTGTTCTGTGTCTTGCCCTGGTCTGCACCAGTGGTTTTGCCGAGACTTACCGTTGGGTGGATGCGACTGGGAGGGTCATCATTTCCGACTCGCCGCCGCCCGGAAAGCCGAAGAACGTGCTTAAAGCCGATACTTCCGAGGCTGGCGATGGTTTGCCGTTTGCCGTCAAGCGGGCAGCCGAAGCCTTTCCGGTAACGCTGTTCACGTCGGCCGATTGTGTTGCCGATTGCAAGAACGCTCGCGAACTACTGAACGGGCGCGGTGTGCCGTTTACCGAGAAAATGGTGCAGACCGCGGAGGAATTTGCCGAGCTGAAAGCCCTGGTCGGCGATGCCTTCGTGCCCGCATTGAAAGTCGGCAACCAGCGCGTGCGCGGGTTCGAGGCTGCTAGTTACAACAATCTGCTCGATCTGGCCGGCTATCCAGCCAAGGCCTTGCCCGGTAGCAAACCTTCCGGTGGCCTGAGCAAGTGAAGATTGCTTCCTGGAACGTCAATTCGCTGAAGGTCCGCCTGCCGCACCTCTTGGACTGGCTGGGCGAGGCCCGACCGGATGCGTTGTGCTTGCAGGAGTTGAAGCTCGAAGACCACAATTTTCCGCGTGCCGAGATCGAAGCGGCCGGCTATCACGTTGCCTTCGCCGGGCAGAAGACCTACAACGGCGTGGCGCTGCTGGCTCGCCAGCCGATCACTCACGTGCAGGTCGGCAATCCGCATTTTCCCGACGAGCAGAAGCGACTGATCGCCGGCTGCGTCGGTGGCGTGCGCGTTATCTGTGCCTACATGCCGAATGGCCAGGAAGTCGGCTGCGACAAATACGACTACAAGTTGCGCTGGTTGGCCGCGCTGGCCGTCTGGCTGGGCGAGGAGCTGGCAGTGTATCCACAGCTGGCGCTGTGCGGGGATTACAACATCGCGCCGGACGAACGCGATGTCCATGACCCGCAACGCTGGGCCGACTGCATCCTTTGTTCGCCGCCCGAGCGGGCTGCTTTCCGCCGCCTGCTCGACCTTGGTTTGGCCGACAGTTTCCGGCTGTTTGAGCAACCGGAAAAGAGCTTTTCGTGGTGGGATTACCGCATGCTTGGGTTCCAGAAAAACCTTGGTCTGCGCATCGACCATATTTTGCTGTCCAAGCCCCTGGCCGAGCGCTGTACGGCAGCTGGCATCGACCGCGCGCCGCGCAAGCGCGAACGCCCGTCGGACCACGCACCGGTTTGGGCGACGCTGAGCGAATAGCCGCACATGCTTGCGGTCGACCACGAAAAAGTACTCGATTTGTATCCGGCGCTGGCCAGCCTGCCACCGGCCCGGCTTGCCGGGCTGCTGATGCCGCAAGCCATCGTGCAACTTCCGGCCGGGACTCAGGTATTCGCCGAAGGCCAGCCTTGTCAGGGCTTCCCGCTGTTGATCGAGGGGAGTATTAAGGTCGTGAAGCTGGCTGCCAGCGGTCGTGAATTGATGCTCTACAGGGTGGTGCCCGGCGGTTCGTGCATCATCAGTTCCAGCTGCCTGCTCGGTCATGCCGACTACAATGCGCGCGGCATTGCCGAGACGCCGTTGACCTTGCTCGCCTTGCCACTCGATGCCTTTGCTGGCTTGATGAGCGGCCATGCGCCGTTCCGTGATTTCGTTTTTCACCTGTTTGCCGAACGGATCGGCGAGTTGATGCAATTGGTCGAGGAGGTCGCTTTTGCTCGTCTCGACCAGCGTCTGGCCAAGCTGCTATTGCTGCGCAATGCGACGGTGCTCAATGTCACCCACCAGCAACTGGCCGACGAATTGGGCAGCGTGCGCGAAATCGTCAGTCGGCTGTTGAAGGGGTTCGCCGCCCAGGGGCTGGTTTCGCTCGGACGCGAGCAATTGACCGTGGTTGATCGGCAAGGGTTGCAAAAACTGGCGACTTTGTGACCCAGGTTACATACTGCTCCCCGCTCGGTCGCTAAAGTGGGCGGCGTATCCACAACTTCACGGAGAACTCAGCATGAAAAGCAATGTTGGCGGAATCGATAAAATCCTGCGTATCGTCGCCGGTGCCGGCCTGATCGGCGCAACCGTCGCCGGTCTTCTCCCGGTCTGGGGCTATATCGGCATCGTGCCGCTGGCTACCGGCCTGATGGGCTGGTGCCCTGCCTATCCGCTGCTCGGTATCAACACCTGCCCGATGAAGAAGGACTGAGCCGGAGCAAAGGTTTCAGGCTTTGGCGCAGAAGGCGGCCAGGGGAAACCCGGGTCGCCTTTTTCGTTTGTTCGCCCCTCATTTTGTTGAATCGCGTTTGCTATTGCTGACCGATATTGCCAACAGCGTTGGTGGCACGATTTTGTGTGCCAGTTGTCACCGCGTTTACATCCTTTGCTTGTGCTTCGATTTTTGTTTTTCCCTGAAGGTTGACGCTTCCTTGGGGGGCGACAGTGGAGGATCTGCTGCTCGTGCTCGTGCTCGTGCTTGTGGACGGTGCTGAATTATTGCTGGTCGTGGCAGCCGGTAAGTTGCCGTCTCGTATTCGAAGACCGGCCGGACTGCTTGAGCGTTGTATTTCTTCTTCTGGCTGCTGTGCAAATGAGAGTGCCGGGAGTAAAACCGCGACGGAGGCGATAGAAAAAATTAATTTGCGCATCGTGCACTCCAAAGAAAAACCCAAGGTTGCCCTTGGGTTTTTTCATTAGGCAGATTATCTGCCCGTTTACTTGCCGCCGATGGTGCCAACGTCGTTGGTTGCGGTATTGCCTTGACCGACGGCAACGGCATTCACGTTCTTGGCATTGGCGTTGATGTTGGTGTTGCCCTTGATGTTGGTGCCACCCTTGATGGAGCCAACCGCATTCTTGGCGGTATTACCTTGGCCCACTGCAACGGCATTGACGTTTTCAGCATTGGCGCTAATGTTGGTGTTGCCCTTGATGTTTACACCACCAGAGGTGGCTTGAACGCCACCCGGAGTGGCTTGAACGGAACCTTGTGCAAAGGCCAGGGCGGAAGCAGACATCAGAGCAACGGCGATAATGGATTTACGCATGTGTATATCTCCTTTTGTTGGATAAAAACTACAAGTGCTACGAAGTTAGCCCATGACCCGGAACTGGACTCTCCGGTTTTTTGGGTTGGTTGCTTCCATACCACCCAACGGTTCGCTGAAACCCTTACCGATGGGAACCAGACGCAGTGGGTCGATTTGGTGTTGGTCAATCAGGTAGTTCATCACCGAAAAAGCGCGTTCGCGGGAAAGTACCAGATTCTTGGTGGCGCTCCCGGAGGCGTCGGTATGTCCCTCGACAACCAGTCTCATGTTCGGGTCCTTATTCAGGAGCCCGGCGACTGACTCAAGATAAGAGAAGGACTCCGGCAGAATCTCGGCGCTGTTGACCCGGAAATTGATTGGTAGGGCAATGGCGCGGTCGCTGACGGGGATGTTCGAGGTTACAGTCTGGGAAGAACCGGTCACTTGGGGTTGTGCCACGGCAGCCTGCGGCTTGGGGGCGGGGCGATGGGCTGGTTGAGCGGGGGGCGGGGCGGGAGTCGGAGCGGCTGCCTGGGCAGCCGGTTCGGCATCGCCGAATACTATTGCCCGAGTACGTGGGCCTTTTTTTACATTTTCCGGTGTGCCCAGTAGCTGTTGCTGAAGTTCTTCGGCACTCGGTACCCGATCATAAACTTTGACGTTGTCAGCTAACGCCAAGCCAGAGGTAAGCAGCAACAAGACCGCTGTTAGCTTAATGTGTTTCATGACCTGCGCTCACTTGCAAACGTTGATGATTTCCTTCGAGGTCACGATGACCTCCTTCGAATTTCTTCCGTCAGGCTGGGTGCCGACATTCATGGTACAAGTTCCGGCGCGTCTGCTGCCAATGTTAACTTGCGACTGGCTATCCATTCGCTTGGCACCATCGCCGTTGCTTTGCAAATACCCCTTGGCGAGTGCCTTGTTCACTTTGGACTGGCCTCTGGTGCCCAAGTGGGTACCCTGATTGATTTCCGCAATGACAGTTTGCGATGCTGTCATGGCGAGGCCAAGGAGCAAGGAGCCAACCAGAACTGATTTGCGCATGTATATCTCCCCTATCGGCAATCCGGGTCTGTGCCCTTGGTGCCGATGTTGACACAACCCTTCCTGTTGCGACCCGTCACTACATTGCTGACATTCTTGACATCAACCGTGACGTTCGAGTTGCCCCCCGCATTCCCCTTCACCGAGCCGATGGAGGTGCGCGCTGTGTTATTGCTGCCGACTGCAATCGTATTGATATTTTCAGCATTGACGTTGATGTTGGTATTGCCTTTCGTCACACCGCCTGATGACTGACAAATGCCGATCACCGGTAAAGCAAGGACGATTGCCAAAGCTGATAAATGCCTCTGTCTCATCTAATCCTCCCCTTCTTTTGCTTCAATCATAGGGCAAGGCAAAGAGGGATGCCAACATATTTTTTTGCTCGCCCG
>Ga0316605_10001687_pt1 | contig 12713 bp, 10 predicted proteins | sample OWC_soil_day20_n_FD_207666 | JGI IMG/M metagenome (GOLD analysis project Ga0316605, IMG submission 207666) | Wetland soil microbial communities from Old Woman Creek delta, Ohio, United States - OWC_soil_day20_noCT | ecosystem: Environmental > Terrestrial > Soil > Wetlands | place: USA: Ohio... | reverse complement strand
GCTTTTTATCGAGCGGACCGTTATGATCAGGGCACGTATATCTCAGGAAATACCATGATGATTCGACAAATGTGTCCATGGTATCTGTTTCGCGCCGTGCCTTTCCCTTGCATACGGGACATTTAACCTCATAAAAGGCCGGATAGTCCGCAAGCGGTGACCTGCCTACCATACGGATCTCGAGATCGACCGGCAGAACGACGGGAAGGTCCGCTTCCGGCACGGGGACCGTTCCGCATTTTTCACAGTAGATGATGGGGATCGGCGCACCCCAGTATCTCTGGCGGGAGATCCCCCAGTCTTTCAGCCTGTAATTGACCGTTTTCGTTCCCAGGCCTTTTTCTTCGAGATAATCAATGATCGCGCCTATGGCCTCCCGGTTGTTCATCCCGTTAAACCGGTCCGAATTGACGAGCACACCGTCATCGACGTAGGCGCAATCCATGGTGACCGGGTCGAGCGTCCTGTCTTTCGGCATGATCGTCACGATGACGGGAATACCGTACTCCTGCGCAAATTCATAGTCTCTCTGGTCATGGGCGGGGACAGCCATAATGGCGCCAGTCCCGTATTCCATGAGAACGAAATTGCCGACGTAGATCGGCACTTTCGCGCCCGTAAGAGGATTGATCGCGTACTTCCCGGTGAAAACACCCTCTTTTTCAAGGCTGATCTCGGCGCGAAAGCTTCTGTCCTGCGTTTTAACCTTCTGTACAAAATCACTGATCGCTTTTTCCTGGCCGGTACCCCGCGCAAGCGTGAGCGTCAGGGGATGCTCGGGGGCAAGGACCATGAATGTCACGCCGTACAGAGTATCCGGACGCGTCGTAAATATGGTAAAAGGCGACCCGTCTTCCAGCGTGAAATGCACTTCGACCCCGTAGCTTTTACCGATCCAGTTTTTCTGCATGCTTGTGACCTTTTCCGGCCAGCCGGGCAGCTTGTCGCAATATTCGTACAACTCATCCGCATACCTGGTTATTGCGAAAAACCACTGCGTCAATTCCTTCTGGATGACCTCCTCACCGCAGCGCCAGCAATTCCCGCCTTCGACCTGCTCATTCGCGAGGACGGTCTGACATTTCGGGCAGAAATTCACGGGAGAACTTTTGCGATAAACCAATCCCTTTTCGTACATCTTCAGGAACATCCACTGTTCCCAGCGATAATAGTCGACACTGCATGTGGCTATCTCACGCTTCCAGTCATAGCCGAAACCGAGCCGTTTCAACTGCCGGCGCATATAATCGATATTTTCGTATGTCCAGGCAGCGGGCTGAATCCCTCGTTCGATAGCGGCATTTTCCGCCGGCATGCCAAAGGCATCCCATCCCATCGGATGGAGAACGTTAAGGCCCTGCATTCTCTTGTACCGGGATATGACATCGCCGATCGAGTAATTGCGTACATGCCCCATATGGATGTTCCCTGATGGATAGGGGAACATCTCGAGAAGATAGAATTTTTGTTTTGCGGAGTCCTCATCGACCTCGAATGCCCTGTTGTCTTCCCAGAATTGTTGCCATTTCTCTTCGATCGCATTCGGTTCATAGGGATTCATCTATTTTCTCCAAAGTATGTAATGTACCTGATACGGAATAATTGTCAGACCAGGCGCCGCCCTATTTCCCCTGCATTGCGCGGATGCGAAGCCGCAGGGCATTGCAGCGTATAAACCCGCCGGCGTCTTTCTGGTCATACACGGTATCCGTGTCGAATGTGGCAAATTCCTGCATGTAAAGCGAATTGTCCGATTTCCGTCCGGCCACGCTGCAGTTCCCCTTGTAAAGCTTCATCCGCGCCGTGCCGTTGACGACGGACTGTACCTCGTCTGTGAACACCATTATTGCCTTCATCTCGGGAGAATACCAGAAACCGTAATAGATCAGCTCCGCGACCTTCGGGATAAGTCCGTCCCGGATATGCATTACTTCACGGTCAAGTGTAAGTGTCTCGACGGCGCGGTGCGCCGCGTGGAGAATAGTACAGCCCGGGGTTTCATAGACTCCCCGCGACTTCATTCCGACAAAACGGTTCTCGACGATATCGACGCGTCCTATGCCGTTGGACCCGCCGATCTTATTGAGGTGGTCGACAATGGAGAAGGCCGACATCTTTTCGCCGTCTACCGCGACAGGAACGCCCTTTTCAAACCTGATCTCGACGTAGGTCGGCTTATCCGGGGCGGCTTCCGGGGAAACCGTGGTCAAGAACATATCTTCGTTGGGCTCTGCCCAAGGGTCTTCGAGGATGCCACCCTCGTAACTGATATGCATGAGGTTCCGGTCCATACTATAGGGTTTCTTCTTCGTCACCGGGACCTCGATATCATGTTTTTTCGCATAATCCATGAGATCCTCACGTGATGTGAACTCCCATTCACGCCATGGGGCAATGATCTTTATATTCGGTTCCATAGCATAGAATGTCAGTTCAAACCGGACCTGGTCATTCCCTTTGCCTGTCGAACCGTGGCATACGGCGTCGGCGTTCTCTTCACGTAATATTTCGATCTGCCTCTTGGCTATGAGGGGCCGCGCGATCGATGTGCCCATGAGGTAATTCCCTTCATATATAGCGTTCGACTTTATTGCAAAGAATATAAAATCGCGGGCGAATTCCTCGCGAAGGTCTTCGATATAGACCTTGGAGGCGCCCGTTTTGATCGCCTTTTCCCGAAGACCGACCAGTTCCTCTTCCTGACCGACATCGGCTGCATACGCGACAACCTCGCAGTTATATACGTCTTTGAGCCATTTGACAATGATCGATGTATCGAGCCCGCCTGAATAAGCAAGGACCACTTTCTTAACTTTTTTCATCCTGACCTCCGTTTTTATTCGGCGAGAGCATCCGCCGGGCCCTTGAGAAGCCACTCAAGGAGCGCCTTTTGCACGTGCAATCGATTCTCTGCCTGTGTGAATATGACATCGCTGAACTGCTCGAAAACCTCACCGGTTATCTCCTGCCCCCTGTATGCCGGAAGACAGTGCATGACGATCGCTTCGCGATGTGCAGCTTTAAGCAATGTATCATCTATTTTGTACCCTTTAAATGCTTTTTTTCTGGATACCTTTTCCTTTTCCTGGCCCATGCTTACCCAGACATCGGTATATATTACATCGGCATCGCGTACGGCCTCTGTTGGATCGTCGGTGAGCACAAAGTCAGGATTCTCCGATGCCATCCTGACAAGTTCCCTGTCCGGAAGATATCCTTTCGGTGTGGCGATAGAGAATGGCATTTTCAAAAGTATCGCAGCCTCAAGCCATGAGTTTGCCACGTTGTTCCCGTCACCGATATATGCGATCTTTACATTTCCGAGGTCGCCCTTATATTCCCCGATCGTAAACAGGTCGGCCAGTATCTGGCAGGGATGCAGCTGGTCCGACAGGCCGTTTATCACCGGTATTGTGGCCCATTTCGCGAGGTCATCGACTATGGTCTGGGAAAAGGTCCGGACCATTATTCCGTGGACGTACCGGCTCATGACCCGCGCCGTATCCTGAACAGGCTCTCCCCGGCCGATCTGGGTCTCGGCCGGGCTCAAGAAAATGGCGTATCCGCCAAGTTCGTGCATACCGGCCTCAAATGAAAGGCGAGTCCGCGTCGATGCCTTTTCGAAGATCATGGCGAGGTTCTTGCCGGCAAGAGGCTGGTACGGTTTGCCCTTACGGCGCAATTCCTTGATGCGTTTCGCCCTTTTTAAAAGGTGGTCGCATTCCTTTCTTGTAATATCCAGTAGTTTTGTAAAATCCCTTTTCACGCTCTTTTCCTTTCGAATATCCTGTCAGCTATTTCGAGGAATATGTCGATCTCCTCTTTTTTGACAATAAGCGGCGGGACAAGACGCAATGTTGTTCCCTTTGTGCAATTGAGGATGATCCCTTCAGCAAGAAATTCCCGTACGACCGCATCGCCGTCGAGAGAGATCTCTATGCCCAGTATCAGACCCATTCCCCGCACTTCCACGACAAAGGGAAATTTCTTCTGGATCGCGAGGAGCCCCTGGTAAAGGTATTCGCCGGATTCAACGGCATTCTTGAGTATTTTGTCGTCTATGATCGTATTGAGGGTTGCCAGTACAGCCGCTGATGCGAGAGGGTTCCCTCCGAATGTCGAGGCATGTGTCCCGGGTACAAAAGCCGACATTACCTCGTCGGTCGCTATGATCGCCCCGACCGGAAAACCATTGCCGAGGGCCTTTGCGAGGCTCATGATATCGGGCTCGATCCCGAACTGCTCGTATGCGAAAAGGGTCCCCGTCCTGCCGATACCCGTCTGGACCTCGTCAAGAATAAGAACGATGTCCTTTTCCTTCGTAAATTCACGAAGCTGCCTGATATAATCCTTGTCCGCGACATAGACCCCGCCTTCCGCCTGGATGATCTCCAGCATCACAGCGCACGTTTTATCGGTGGCGGCATTTCGGACCGCCTCAATATCATTGAACGGGACATGCACGAAACCCTCTGTCAGGGGCTCAAAACCGACCCCGAACTTTTTCTGGCCCGTTGCTGCAAGCGTATTCACTGTCCTGCCATGGAAAGAGTTCTCCATGGTTATGATCTCGTGGCGGCCTTCACCGTATTTGCTCCAGGAATATCTTCGGGCGAGCTTGATCGCCGCTTCATTTGCTTCAGCGCCGCTGTTGCAGAAAAAGACCTTGTCGCCGAAGGAATTTTCGACCAGCATCTGGGCGGCCTTTACCTGCGGCTCCATATAAAACAGGTTCGACACGTGAAATAGCTTCTTTGCCTGCACGGTCAGCCCTTCTACCACTTTTTCATGTGCATGGCCAAGATTACACACGGCGATGCCCGCGAGGAAATCAAGGTAACGCCGGCCATTGATATCCCAGAGCCAGCAGCCCTCGCCCCGTGTGATGGCCATCGGGAACCGTGTATACGTGTTCGCGATGTATTGCGTTGCTTTCTTTATTAATTCTTCCTGCATTCTAATCTCCTATGATCTCAGTGCCGATTCCGGAATCCGTAAAAACCTCGAGCAGTATAGCGTGCGGTACCCGGCCGTCGACGACATGGGCCTCCCGGACGCCTGCTTTTAATGCGTCCGTACAGCATATCACTTTCGGGATCATACCGCCGGTCACTACATTGTCATCGATAAGTTTTTCGATCTCAGAGCGCTTGAGCATCGAGATCAATTTCCCGTCCGCGTTCATTACCCCTTCGACATCCGTCAGAAGAATGAACTTTTCCGCTGAAAGGGCTGCGGCGATGCTTCCTGCTGCCGCATCAGCGTTGATATTGTACGCCTTTCCGTCCACTCCGTCGGCGATCGGCGCAATAACGGGAATATACCCATGCTTCGAGATGTCCTTAATAATAGCGACATTGACCGTGACTATCTCGCCGACGAGGCCGATGTCTTTTCCTTCCACCTGTTTGGCTACAAGCAGGCGGCCATCTTTGCCGGAAAGGCCGATAGCTTTGCCGCCCATATCGTTTATATTCTTCACTATTTCTTTGTTTACGCTTCCGGACAGCACCATTTCGGCCACCTGCAGCGTTTTCTCATCGGTGACACGAAGGCCGTCGACGAACCGCGTCGGTATCTGGAGGTCCTTAAGCATCCTGCCGATCATCGGGCCGCCTCCGTGAACGATGACAGGATTGATGCCAACATACTTCAGGAGCGCGACATCCTTGGCAAATTCTTTTTTCAGTGATTCCTCTTCCATTGCCGCCCCGCCGTATTTGATAACAAAGATAGCGCCGGCAAATTTGCTGATATAGGGAAGAGCTTCCAGCAGCGTCTGTATTTTCTCGCTCATTATAAAACCCCGGTATACGTAAATATTACAGGATGTACCTGCTCAGGTCCTCTTTGTCGAGGAATTCGCCCAGTTTTTCCCGGACATATGATCGTGAAACGTCGACCTTCTGGCCCTTTAAGTCAGGTGCCGTAAACGATATATCGTCAAGAAGCTTCTCCATCACCGTATAAAGCCTGCGGGCGCCAATATTCTCGGTCATTTCGTTGACCCGCTGTGCAATGTCGGTGATCTCGCGTATGGCCTCCTCACTAAAGTCAAGATCGACCTCCTCCGTTTTGAGAAGGGCCTTGTACTGTTTGATAAGGGCATTATCGGGTTCGGTTATGATCCGGTAAAAATCATCCTTGGTGAGGGCATCGAGTTCAACCCGGATCGGGAAACGTCCCTGCAGCTCAGGGATAAGGTCCGCCGGTTTTGACATATGAAATGCCCCCGCCGCTATAAAAAGAATATGGTCTGTTTTTACCAGGCCGTATTTTGTCGTTACAGTCGTCCCTTCGACGATGGGAAGGATATCCCTCTGCACACCCTCACGCGAGACGTCCGGCCCGTGACCATGGTCCCGGCTTGCGATCTTGTCTATCTCGTCGAGAAAGATGATCCCCGACTGCTCGACCCGGTCAACGGCTTCCGATGTCACACGGTCCATATCGATCAGTTTTCGGGACTCTTCCTGGATGAGGTGTTCATATGCTTCGCCCACCTTCATCTTCCTTTTTTTCGTTTTCTGCGGGAGCATATTGCCGAACATATCCCGAAGCTGCATATCCATCTCTTCCATACCCTGCGCCGAAAATATCTCTATCATGGGGAGGGCCCTGTCGGGAACCTCAAGCTCCACGAGTCTATCATTCATGGTGCCGGCTTTGAAACGCATGCGGATCTTTTCACGTGATTGATCGGAAGATTCTTCCTGATCGTTTGAAACACTCCGTCTCTTCGGCATGAGAAGGTCGAGTATCTTTTCCTCCGCCGACAGCGTAGCCTTTTCCTTTACGCGATCATGCTCTTCTTTCTTGAGCATGTTGACCGAAAGCTCGGTCAGGTCTCTTATCATCGATTCCACGTCTCTGCCGACATAACCTACCTCGGTAAACTTGGTAGCTTCGATCTTGAGGAACGGGGCATTCGCAAGTTTTGCGAGCCTGCGGGCGATCTCGGTTTTACCCACGCCAGTCGGGCCTATCATAATGATGTTCTTGGGAGATACTTCGTCGCGCAGGTCTGCGGGGATCATCTGGCGGCGCCATCTGTTCCTTAGTGCAACCGAGACGGCCCGCTTCGCCTTATGTTGACCGATGATGAAATGGTCAAGCTCCTCCATGATCTCTTTCGGTGTTAGTTGTTTCATTAAAGTTCCTCTATATTTACCTTATCATTGGTATAAATGCATATCTCGGATGCGATGGCCATGGCCTCTTTGACGATCTCGCCCGCCGAGAGCGAAGTATGCTTGACGAGCGCCTTCGCCGCCGCCTGTGCATACGGACCGCCCGAGCCGATCGCCGCGATGCCGTCGTCAGGCTCGATAACATCGCCGTTACCGGACAGGATGAGCGTGTGGTCGATATCTGCGACGATAAGCAATGCCTCAAGTTTCCGCAAAAGCCTGTCGGTCCTCCAATCTTTCGCCAGTTCGACCGACGCCCGCATAATATTGCCATTGTACTGTTCAAGTTTCTTTTCGAACCGTTCGAAAAGCGTGAATGCGTCCGCCGTCGCACCGGCAAAACCCGCAAGGCATTTATCCTGATAAAGCCTACGAACCTTTTTCGCGGTGTGCTTCATAATAGTCGCATTCAGTGTAACCTGACCATCCCCCCCAATAGCAATTCCTCCATTGTGTCTAACGCACAAAACAGTAGTGGCTTCCATTTTTTACCTTCTTGGATGGGATTTGTCGTATATCTCCATGAGCTTGTCCATGGAGATATGGGTATATCGTTGGGTCGTGGACAGCTTCGAATGGCCCAGCAATTCCTGGATGCCCCGAAGGTCTGCGCCGTTGTCCAGCATGTGGGTGGCAAAAGAATGCCTGATCCCGTGCAGGGCAAGGTTCTTGAAGAGTTGCGCCTTGATCTGATGCTTCTTCATAATACTCAGGAGGCCCCGGTATGTGAGCCTTTTTCCGCGAAAATTAATGAAAAGTGCCTTGTTTGCGTTGAATTTTTCGGTCTTGCCCGCCAGTTCCAGGTACGCTTCAAGAGCCTCTTTCGCTTTTTCCCCAAAAGGGACGATCCTTTCCTTTCCGCCCTTCCCCATCACCCGTGCCCACATTCCTTCAAGGTGAAGGTCTTCCCGGTCCAGGGAAAGCGCTTCGCTCGCCCTCATGCCGGATGAATACATAAGTTCGAATATCGCCCTGTTCCTGATGTTGAGCCATCCTTCCTTCGGTAGGAAATCGAGAAAATGAAACATCTCGTCTATGGTATAAAACTTGGGCAGGTGTTTCTCTATCCGGGGGCTTCGAATGATAAGGGCTGTGTTTTCATCACTATAACCCTTTTTTTTCATAAATTTAAAAAACACTTTAATAGCGGATACCTTCCGTGCCAGTGACGATTTTTTAAGGTCCTTATATACCTCAACAATATAGGACCGTATCGTATTGTGATCGATTGTCTCCGTCGGGCTTTTTTCGATAAACCTGACAAAGTCCTCAATATCGCTGCGATATGCCCGCATGGTATTGTGAGCAGCGCCCTTCTCGTTGTCGAGATATTTGTAGAACTCTTTCGCGACAACCTTAACGGTCTGCTTGTCCATAGACCATTATTTTATAATTTTCAGTGAAATAATCAAGGAAATTCCCCTGTTGTCGGTATTAGGCCTACTGTATGGCGCGGGTATGGTCCATAATGTCGACATTTGTGTCGGTACTTTACCGGGCCGCTTCGACAATTTTTGCCCATGCCTTTCATTTATCATATACTTTTATCTCTCTAAGCCTTAGATATTACAAAATTTTGGAAAAATGATCTATTTTGGCACGTTTGTTGCTTGATATAGAGTGATGTCCGATATATAAAAATATGTAAGAAAAACCTGCCGATGCAGCGGACATTGAGATTAACGGCAGAGACGTGAATCTGTCATATCCGAGGCTATTCATGCCTCATGAGGGCTCAGGGGTTACCCCTTCCTCCCCTGAACCCTCCCCCTTTATATCTTTGCTTTAATCCTTTCTTGAGTACCCATGAATAGTACGGACGCCCTTAAATCTTTCAATTTCGGATATTTGTTTTCGGCATATTCATGCCTCGCACAAGCATGAAGCTTTTAGCCGGGGAGCGCCGGTGCTTCTTTCGAATCGCATTATCTAAGGACATCTCTCCCATCACAAAGCCTTGAGAATAACTCATAACAACCCCTATTTTCTCATAGCTTTTTCTTTTAGATCTTTCGGCATTTTTTCGATCGCATATCTTAATGCTGTTCTTGGCATATTTTTCCTGTTGCTCATCACATAATCGAATACCGCTCTCTCGTTGGCCTGGCTTGCTGCTTTAAGCAACCAGCCGTATCCTTTTTGTACCAAATCGTCTTTGTCCAAAAGCAACCTGTCGGCAATTTCAAGAATGTCTTTCAAAAATTTGCCTCTCTTTGCCGGCACTATCAATGTCACCGCTGATCCTCGTTTTATCCATCTGTTTTTCGATTTGGTCCATTCTTTCAAATTCTCCCGATATTTCGGATAGCGGTCGACGAATTCACCGATCGTGTGATTGCATAAAGTATCGCAAGTCGCCCAGTTGTTCACGTATTTATCCAACCATTTTTCGAAGATAAAAAAGTCCTTTTCCGCATATTGCTTTTTAACTGCATAAGACCAGCTGCAAGCGACAAAAGATTCTTCCATTATTCCCGATGCGAGCAACTCTTCGCACAACACGAATATTTCGCTCTTAGTGTGGTCCTTTATCTCCCCGAAATATCTTTTAGCGATATTCGAAACTGTAGCTGTTTTGATTCCATATATTTCGACTTTTTCCTTGAAGAACTTCCGAGCTGACTCCCTTGTATGCTCATCGCTATTTTGTTTTAGCTCTTTTATTAATTCAGTCAACGCAACCATATCGCACTTTTCGCTTTATCAATGATCCAGCGGCATAATCATTGGATGCCTTAAAGAACCGGTCATTCTATCCGGCCCGTTTCATACATTCACATTCTATTTTTTCTTCAACACGAGCCGTATCGGCGCCCCCATGAAACCAAAATACTCGCGGAGGCTGTTTTCCAGGTATTTCCGGTAATCGTCGGGCACCAGGCGGGGCTGGTTCGAGAAAAGAACGAATGTCGGTGGCAGTGCCTTTGCCTGGCTGGCGTAAAATATTTTCACCTGCTTTCCTTTTTGATAGGAAATGCCGTGATGGGCGATAAACTCGGCAAATGCACTGTTGAGCTGTGCGGTCGGGATGCGTTTCGACATCTCTTCATATATGGCAAGGTCCATTTTCAGGATATCATCGATACCGATCCCGAGCTTCGCCGACGAGAAAACCACGGGGGCGAAGGATGCATGGGGGATCCGCTCATAGACCATATCCCGGTATTTTCCCTGCGTAAATTGCTTTTCTACGAGGTCCCATTTATTAATGACAATGCAGAGCCCTTTCCCGCGCGATATTATAAGGTGGGCTATACTGCCTTCCTGATGGCCCGGACCCTCGGCGGCATCTATGATCAGGTTCACAACATCCGCGCGTTCAATGCTTCGGACGGCGCTGGATACCGAGTATTCCTCTACCTTTTCATATATCTTCCCTTTCTTGCGCAGTCCCGCGGTATCGATGAGCACCAGTTGCCTATCGTCAAAAATGATGCCGGAGTCTACGGAATCGCGGGTTGTTCCCGGGATATCACTTACGATCATTCTTTCCGAACCGAGAATGCAGTTCGCAACAGATGATTTTCCCGTGTTCGGTTTTCCCACGAGCGCTATCCGCGTCACTTTCGCCCTTTCGGAAATCTCCTCATTTTCCTCTTCATCAACTTTTATCGCTGCGCTTATGTCGTCGAGAAGGTCCCCAATGCCGAGGCCGTGCGCAGCGCTTACCGGATAGAACTTGTCCGCCCCGAGCTCGAAAAATTCTACCAGGTCATCTTCGCGTTTTTTCGAATCGACCTTGTTAATGACATAGAAGACAGGTTTATGTACTTTCCTCAGCATTCGTGAAATATCACGGTCTGCGGGCATCAAGCCTTCCTTGCCGTCGAGAAGGAATATCACGGCATCCGATTCTTCAAGGGACGCCTCTATCTGTCTCATGATCAGTTTCGAGAACCCGTCTTCTTCAGACGAGGAAAAACCGCCCGTATCGACCAGGAGAAAATTGCGGCCGTATAGATCAAACGTACCGTAATTCCGGTCACGCGTCACGCCGGGTGTATCTTCCGTGATCGCCTTGCGATACCCTATTACCCTGTTGAAAAAAGTGGATTTACCGACGTTCGGTCTTCCGACTATACTGATAAGGCGTTGTTTTATCGTCATGATACCTCAATATTAAACTTAACAAAAATCCCGCGCAAGGCAGGACCGCTATAGAATAAAGAGCCGCCGGCACTCCGAAATGGTCAGCGACGAAACCGAGGACCGTAACACCAATGCCGCCGGTCCCGATTGCAAATCCTACCATGAGACCGGATGCAATGCCAAGTTTACTCGGTAAAAGCCGCTGCGCCATGACGATCGTTACCGAAAAAGTCGATACGAGAAGCATCCCCTGCAGCCCGAGGGCAACAAAAAGAAGTGCACCATTCTGTATTGCCGGGATGAATATTGTCGGAAGGGTAATTGTCGATAGCAGCATCGACAATCTTATAAAGAGCCGGTGCCCGCAACGGTCCGCAATAGGGGCGCCGATCAGTGTGCCTACGGCACCGCAGAAGAGAAAAGTAAAGACAAGTTTGCCTGCAAAAAGAGGGCTTCCTTTAAGGTAATCGATATAATAAAAAGGTATATATGTGACGAGACCGATCTGCGCCCATGAACGCATCACCACGATCAATATCACCATGCCAAGCGAAACATAGGCCATCGCGGGGATCTTCGAAGAATCCTGTTTTATCATCCGCTCATGGTCTTCAACCGGCACCATAATTGTCTTTTTATTGATTACGATCAGGGCCGTGCACAGAAGGGCCGGCACGACAATCACGGGAAGGGCGGAAAAGCCGTAATAATTAACAATGTACAGGGAAATTATCGGGCCTAAGGAAAAACCGAGATTTCCGCCCACGGAGAAAAACGACATCCCCGTTGCAGCCCGCTCGCCGGTAAAGAAATGGGCCGTTTTGTACCCTTCGGGATGAAACGACGCGACACCAAGCCCGCTCACAATAACGAGGCCAAGGATCAGCAGAAAGTACGGTGAATATGCCAGCAGGGAAAAACCGATCCCCGCGGCCAGGAGCCCGAGCGGAAGCAAAAAAGCCATTGCTTTTCTATCAGAGACATACCCGAAGACAGGCTGAAGGATAGAAGACGTAAAATTGGACGCCATCAGTATCAGTCCGGTCATGGCGTAGCTTAGTCCGAACCTGTCCTTAAGGAAAGGAAGCACTGCGGGGAGCGCACCCTGATATATATCCACCGCCAGATGTCCCAGTGACAGAATAAGGAGGACCCTGAGATTAAAACGCTTCATGTTCAATGATATCTCTGAAGTGCATAAGGACCCGGCAGGTGGCACCCCAGATCCTGTCACCATCGAAATGGAACGATGTCCATCCCGGCCCCCTGTTGACCGGCGAGAATTGATCGCTTTTCAAATGACTGTAGGGAAGAAAGATAAGATACGCGACTTCATGGGGGTTCGTGATGAATTCATAGGGTTCACGGATGATCCCGACATAAGGTGTGATAACGAGCCCTGAGTATGTCCACGAATCATCGAGGCTGCCGATG
>Ga0316605_10001686_pt1 | contig 12713 bp, 7 predicted proteins | sample OWC_soil_day20_n_FD_207666 | JGI IMG/M metagenome (GOLD analysis project Ga0316605, IMG submission 207666) | Wetland soil microbial communities from Old Woman Creek delta, Ohio, United States - OWC_soil_day20_noCT | ecosystem: Environmental > Terrestrial > Soil > Wetlands | place: USA: Ohio... | reverse complement strand
CGCTCCGAAGGGAAGCTGGGTGAACTGCGCCGGTCGCTCGGCATGAAGGCGGCGAAACTGCCGCTCATCGTCGCGGATGCGGCGGACGAAGGCGCCCTGGGCCGGATGTGCAGCGAGGCTCGCGCCGTGATCTCGACCGTCGGCCCCTATGCGCTCTACGGCGAGCCGCTGGTCAAGGTCTGCGCAGAGTCCGGCACCGACTATTGCGACCTTACCGGCGAAGTGCAGTGGATACACCAGATGCTGCAGCGTTACGAGCGCAAGGCCCGAGCGTCCGGAGCCCGCATCGTGAACTGCTGCGGGTTCGACTCGATTCCGTCCGACCTCGGCGTGCATTTCCTGCAGCAGAGGGCGGTCGAACAGTTCGGCGAACCGTGCACGCGCGTGAAGATGCGCGTCAAAGCGATGCGGGGTGGCGTCTCGGGCGGCACGATCGGAAGCATGATGACCGCCGTCAAGCAGGCCGCGGCGGATCCCACCTTGCGCAAGGAGCTTGCAAACCCCTACTCCCTGTGCCCGGCCAGCCATGCCTCGAAGGTCAGGCAGCCGAGCGTCTCGTTTGCCGAGTACGACGCCGATTTCGGTTCGTGGGTCGCGCCGTTCGTGATGGCGGTCGTCAATACCCGCATCGTCCATCGCTCGAATGCGCTGGCGCACCATGCCTACGGCAAGGACTTCGTCTATGACGAGGCCACGCTGATGGGGCCGGGCATCAAGGGGCGCCTGGCCGCTGCCGGCCTGGCGGCGGGCCTCGGCGGCTTCATGCTGGCGAGCGCGATCGGCCCGTCGCGGTGGGCGCTCGAGCGTTTCGTGCTGCCGGGGCCCGGCGAGGGCCCGAGCGCCGAGACGCAGCGCAAGGGGTTCTTCGACCTGCGTTTCTTCGGCAGGACGGCGGACGGCCGCGGGATCCGCACGCGGGTCACCGGTGATCGCGACCCAGGGTACGGCTCGACCGCGAAGATGCTCGGCCAGGCCGGGGCGTATCTGGCACTCGAGGTGCCCCGCGCGAAGACACCGGGTGGCTTCTGGACGCCAGCCACGATCTTCGGCGATGGCCTCATCGAGCGCCTGACGGCGCACTCCGGCCTCACCTTCGACGTGGTAGCTTGAAGGCGAGCCCGCCCTTGATGACGGCGGCCACGTCCTGCAGACGGCGCACGTCCTGCAGTGGGTCGCCGGCGACCGCGATCAAGTCGCCGTAACGCCCGGGGACGATGCTGCCGACACGGTCCTGCCAGCCCATGTAGCGGGCGGCGACCGACGTTGCGGCCTGGATCGCCTCCATCGGGCTCATCCCCCGCTGCACCATGATCTCGAACTGCCGGGCATTGAGCCCGTGCGGATAAACCGCGGCATCCGTGCCGAACACGATCGGCACGCCCGCCGCGTGGGCGCGCGTGAAGTTCTGTCGCTGGACTTCGGTGGTCTCTGTGTTCTTGCGCAGGAATTCCTCCGGCCAGCCCTGCCTGCGTCCCTCGGTGTCGATGTAGTCGCCGTTGTAGACGTCCATCGACCGCGCAACCTGGTGCCGGCGCGCAAGCTCGATGCCCTCGTCGTCGATCAGTGACGCATGCTCGATCGTGTCCACGCCCGCGAGGATCGCCTCGCGGATCGAGCGCGCGCCGTGCGCATGGGCCGCAACCTTGAGTCCATGGCGATGGGCTACGTCCACGACTGCGGCGATCTCGTCGGGGGTCATCTCGGGCGCGGCGGGGATGCCGCCGTAGGCAAGCACGGCGCCCGAGGCAATGATCTTCAGGAAGTCCGCGCCGCCGGCGACGGCCAGTTCCGTCTTGCGCCGAAAATCGTCCGCGCCGCGAGCCACGCCCATGCGAATCCGCGCCGGGATCTCGGACTCCGCGTGACCTGGAATGACCAGGTCGCCGCCGCCGCCCGGTATGGTGAGATAGAAGCCCGGGACCTGCATGCGCGGCCCGACCGCGTGGCCCGCGTTGATCTCGTCCCGCAGCGTGCGGTCCGTCCACGCGATGTACGTCCCGACGTCACGCGCCGTCGTGAAGCCCGCGAGCAGTGTGGCGCGCGCGTTCTCGCGTGCGATGGGTGCCTCCTGCTCCGGCGTGCGCCCGTAATAGACGCTCAGGTCCGCCGTGTCGCCCGGCCGGTCCGTGAGGTGGGTGTGCATGTCGATGAGGCCCGGCAGGCACGTGTAGCCGGACAGGTCGAGTTCGGCTAGTCCAGTCGGCGCGGCGGCCCTGGAGGCGACCTCGGTAACGCGGCCGTACTCGATCACGACGGTGATACCCGCGCGGGGCCGTGACGACACCCCGTCGATCAGTGTCCCGCAGCGGATCGCGATGGATCCGGAATCCGGGCTGTACGGAGCATCGGCGCGCATGAAAGCCGGAGTGTCAGCGCGCACCGGGCCACTGGCGCAGGCGCCGGTCGCGACCAACAGCGCGAAGGCGCCAAGCCCGGTGAACCGAGACGGATGCAGCATTTGGAGCGAGTTTGACAACGGGGGGCGACGCAGTCTTTCATTCGCCCCCTGCCCTGTCAAAGCCGAGGATCGCGGATGAGCGGCGCACCGGAACCGGTCGGAACGCTGGAGGTCGCGCTGAATCACGCCGCGAAGCTTCTGACCTCCGAGCCGGCACTCGCCGCGGAACAAGCAGCGGAGATTCTGAAGACAACGCCGAATCATCCGCTCGCGACATTGTTCCTCGGTATTGCTCGACGGCGACTCGGCGACACCGCCGGCGCGCTTGAGATACAAGAGCCCCTCGCTCGTGCGCAACCCGGCTGGGCGCCTGCGCACTATGAACTCGGCGTCACGCTCGGGCTCGTCGGGCGCGGCGAGGACGCCATCGAATCGCTGCGGCGTGCGGTCCGGCTGAAGCCAGACATCGGTGATGCCTGGCGCTTGCTGGGGGACCACCTGACGGCCGTGGGTGACAGGGAAGGCGCCGACGCCGCTTACGCGAGCCACATCAAGGCTTCGACGCGCGACCCGAGGCTTCTCGCGCCGGCCGCGGCACTGTGCGAGAACCGTATCCCTGTGGCCGAGCGGCTTCTACGCGAGCACCTCAAGGACAATCCGACCGATGTCGCGGCCATCCGCATGCTGGCGGAGGTGGCTGCGCGGCTCGGTCGATACGACGACGCGGAGGCCTTGCTCGAACGCTGCCTGGAACTCGCACCGGGGTTCACAGCCGCGCGACACAACTACGCGGTGGTGCTGCACCGGCAGAACAAGTCTGCCGCGGCGCTCGCCGAAATCGATCGTCTGCTTGCGGTCGAGCCGCGCAATCCCGGCTACCGGAACCTGCATGCCGCGCTTCTGGCCCGTATCGGCGAGTTCGACCAGGCGATCCGCGCCTATGCGGGGGTGGTTGCCGACTATCCCGGCAATGCCAGGATGTGGATGAGCTATGGCCACGCGCTGAAGACGGCGGGGCGGCGCCAGGACTGCATTGATGCCTACCGCAGGAGCATCGAGTTCGCTCCCAACTCTGGCGAGGCCTACTGGAGTCTCGCCAACCTGAAGACTTTTCGCTTCACTGCATCGGACTGCGTGGCCATGCGGACGCAGCTCACGCGTCCCGACCTCACCGAGGAGGAGCGGTTCCATTTCCATTTCGCGCTCGGCAAGGCGCTGGAGGACGCGGCACTGTACGAGGAGTCCTTCGGTCACTACGTCGAGGGCAACCGCCAGCGCCGCAAAAGCATCCCGTACAACGCGGACGACACGTCGGCGCACGTGCGCCGCACGAAGGCATTCTTCACGCCTGAATTCTTCGGTGAACGGGCGGAATGGGGCTCGCGCGCCATGGACCCGATCTTCATCGTAGGACTGCCCCGAGCGGGGTCCACCCTGGTCGAACAGATCCTGTCCTGCCACTCCAGGGTCGAGGGAACGATGGAGTTGCCCGACGTGATCGGGATTGCGCGACGCCTCGGCGGCCGGGAGCGAAAATCCGATGCATCAAAGTACCCGGAGGTACTCGCCGCCCTCAACGCCGACGACCTGCGCGCGCTCGGCGAGCAGTATCTCGCGCAGACGCGCATCCAGCGCAAGACAACCGCACCGTATTTCATCGACAAGATGCCAAACAACTGGGCGCACGTAGGCCTCATCCACCTGATGCTGCCCAACGCGAAGATCATCGACGCACGGCGGCACCCGATGAGCTGCTGCTTCTCGGGTTTCAAACAGCATTTCGCACGCGGCCAGCACTTCACCTACGACCTCGAGGACATCGGCCGTTATTACCGGGACTACGTCGATCTCATGTCGCACTTTGACAAGGTACTGCCAGGGCGCGTCCACCGCGTAATCTACGAGAAGATGGTCGAGGACACTGAGGAAGAGATCCGCCGGCTGCTCGAATACTGCGGCCTCGAGTTCGAGGACGCCTGCCTGCGCTTCTACGAGAACGACCGGGCCGTGCGCACAGCGAGCTCTGAGCAGGTACGTTCACCGATCTACCGCAACGCAGTCGATCAGTGGCGCCATTACGAACCGTGGCTCGGCCCGTTGAAGAAAGCGCTAGGGCCGGTGGTGGAAGCCTATCCGCGGGCTCCGGACCTTTGAACTCTCAAGCACACGCAGTACACTCCAAGCAACAAGCGAATCCAGGGGGCCCCGATGCAACGTTCCAAGCGGCGAAAGCTCATTCGTGCAGGCCTGATGCGTAACGGTCTGCCGCTCGCTACCACCGTCCTGGCGGCCACGCCTGTTGCGATGGCACAACAAGCTGACACCCAGGGTGGCCTCGAGGAAATCATCGTCACGGCGCAGAAACGCGAAGAAAGCCTCCAGAACGTGCCACTCAGCATCCAGGCGATCGGCACCGAGCGCATGGAGCAGCTGAAGATCAACGATTTCCAGGACTACGTGAAGTTCCTGCCCAGCGTTTCCTTCACGTCGCTCGGCCCCGGCTTCGGCCTCGCGTACTTCCGCGGCGTGGCGAGCGGCGAGAACAACAACCACTCGGGACCGTCCCCGAGCGTGGGCATGTACCTCGACGAGCAGCCCATCACGACGATCCAGGGCGCCGTGGACATCCACCTCTACGACGTCGCGCGCGTGGAATCGCTGGCAGGCCCGCAGGGCACGCTATACGGCGCGAGCTCGCAGGCGGGCACAATCCGCATCATCACCAACAAGCCCGACCCGTCGGCGTTCGATGCCGGATATGGCGTCGAAGGCAATATGGTGGAACACGGTGGCGCGGGATACCTGTTCGAGGGATTCGTGAACCTGCCCATCAGCTCGGCGGCCGCGGTGCGGCTCGTGGGCTGGGTACGCAAGGATCCCGGGTACATCGACAACGTGGCCGGGAATCGGATCTTCCCGACGGCCGAGGAACTGAACCCGAACGGCGGCTGCGTGACCAACGTGCGCAATCCCCCCGCCGGTTGCGTATCCACGCGCGTGCATCCCGAGGACGACTTCAACGACTCCGACACCTACGGTGGCCGTGCGGCGCTGCGCATCGACCTCAACGACACCTGGACGATTTCGCCGACCCTGATGGGCCAGAAGACGGAGGCCAACGGCCTGTTTGCCTTCGAGCCGAATACCGGCGACCTGAAGGTCGCGCAGTTCTATTCGGATTACACCGAGGACAAGTGGTACCAGGCCGCCCTCACGGTCGAGGGCAAGATCGGCCGGTTCGACGTGATCTACGCGGGCGCGTACCTGAACCGCGATGACACCGTCGACTACGACTACTCCGACTACTCCTACTTCTACGACCAGGGCGGATCGGGCGTCTACTGGGGCGACGACGCGGGTGTTCCGCTGCAGAACCCATCGCAGTACGTCCACGGCACCGACGGTTACAAGCGGCAGAGCCACGAAATCCGCATCGCCTCCCCGCAGGACGAGCGGCTGCGGTTCGTGGCGGGCCTGTTCTACCAGACGCAGGACCACGAGATCTTCCAGAACTACCGGATCGACGGCCTCGGCGGTTCGATCTACTACTACGACGACGACGGTAATCTGCAGACGACCGACTTCTACGATGTGCAGGTCCCGGGCTGGGACGACACGATCTGGCTGACGAACCAGCTGCGCGAAGACACGGACCAGGCGATCTTTGGCCAGGTGTCCTTCGACTTCACCGACAAGCTGTCCGGCACGGCGGGCCTGCGCTACTTCGAGTTCGAAAATTCGATCAAGGGATTCTTCGGTTTCGGCGCCGGCTACAGCTCGAACTACGGCGAGGCGCTCTGCTTCTCGGACAAGCAGTACAAGGGCTCGCCCTGCACGAACATCGACGACAAGATCGACGACTCGGACTTCGTGCAGAAGTACAACCTGACCTACCGGTTCACCGACGACAAGCTCCTGTACGCGACCTTCTCGGAGGGTTACCGGCCCGGCGGCATCAACCGCAACAACACCGTGGGGCCCTACAAGCCGGACTTCCTGACCAACTACGAGATCGGCTGGAAGACGACCTGGCTCGACAACCGCCTGCGGCTGAACGGGGCAATCTTCCACGAGGACTGGGACGACATCCAGTATTCGTTCCTGCCTCCGAGCGGCAACGGGTTGACGGTGATCAAGAACGCCGGCGCGGCGCAGATCGACGGCATCGAGGTCGACCTGACCTGGGCGGCGACCGAGGCGCTGACCATTTCGGGCGGATTCACGGCGCTCAATGCCGAGCTCGCGGAAGACTACAACGAGGATGCCGGTCAGCCGGAGGATACCGGGCCTGAGGCGTTCAAAGGCGACCGATTGCCGATCACGCCAGAGTTCAAGGCGAACCTGATCGCCCGCTACGAGTTCGCCATGGGCGAGTTCAACTGGCACCTGCAGGGCGGACTCGTCTACAGCGGAGACAGCTACTCCGACCTGAAGCGGTTCGACCGGGAGACCCTCGGCAAGCTCGACTCGTACACGATTGCGGACTTCTCCGCGGGCGTCAGGCGCAAGGGCATGGGCCTCGAGCTCTTCATCAACAACGCCTTCGACGAGCGCGCCGTGGCGCTGCGGTACGCAAATTGCTCGATCGATACCTGCGGGGGCAATCCGTACGACGTGCCGCTGCTGCCGCGGATGTACGGACTGAAGTTCACCCAGGAGTTCTGACCGTCCCATGCCCGGGCCGGGTCGCGCGGGCGGCCCGGCCCTTTTCGTTGTACCGTGTGGTCCCCTTGCGGCATATTGCTCGGGCGCCGCGACGCAACAAACGAAACGTGTACCAAGGCGCCACGGCATGACGAACCCCGTCCTCCAACAGATCGATCGCTACGACCCGAATCTGCCTCTATCGGACGCAAGCACCTGCCCTGCGTCCTGGTACATCGATCCGCGCATCCTCGAGTTGGAGCAACAGACGACCTTCGCGCGCACCTGGCAGTACGCGTGCCGGCTGGACCAGGTCCGCAACCCCGGCGAGTTCGTGACGTTCGAGCTGGCCGGAGAACCGCTGCTCGTGGTGCGGGGCAGCGACGGCGTGCTGCGCGGCTTCTTCAACGTGTGCCGCCACCATGCCGCCGCGGTGCTGACCGAGCCCGCCGGATGCGTGAAGCGCCTGCGCTGCCCGTATCACGGCTGGACCTATTCGCTCGAGGGCGCGCTCAGGGCCGCACCCGCATTCGAGGGCGTGAGCAACTTCGATCCAGCACAGAACGGCCTCGTGCCGGTCGACACCGCAACGTGGGAGAACTGGGTCTTCGTCCGCCTCGAACCGGAGGGCCCGGGCCTCGAGGAATTCCTCGGTGCCGACCTCGTATCGCAGGTCGCAGCACTCGGCCTGTCAAAGCTGCACTGGATGGAGCGGCGCCACTACCTGTTCGACTGCAACTGGAAGGTGTTCGTCGATAACTACCTCGACGGCGGCTACCACGTGCCCCACCTGCACAAGGGCCTCGACAGTGTTCTCGACTACAATAAGTACGCGATCGAGAACGGCATGCACCACTGCCTGCAGTCGAGTCCCATCGTGACCCGGGGCGCCGAGGCGCAGACCGGTGCCGTGCGCAAGGGTGATCGCGCGCTGTACTACTGGATCTATCCCAACTTCATGATCAACTGGTACGAGGGAGTGATGGACACGAACCTCGTCTATCCGCGTGGCGTGCACCAGACCGAGGTGATCTTCGATTTCTGGTTCGACGACGTGTCCGAGCCGGCGCTCGAGCGCAACCGTGCCAGCATCGACGTGGGGCAGCGCATCCAGGACGAGGACACCGCGATCTGCAAGTCCGTGCAACGCGGCCTGCGCTCGCGCGCGTACGACACGGGCCGCTTGTCCGTGCGGCGCGAGGCTGGGGAACACCTCTTCCACCAGTTGCTGTATATCGATCTGCGCACTGGCGCGCAGCGGGGCTGACCGGATGACCGACCTCTACCAGCTCAAGCGCACGCCGTTCCACGAGCGCACGGCGCAACTGTGCCTGCCGCAGAACTGGCGGCGCTGGGCCGGCTACATTGCGGTCGGTTCCTACGACCTCGCGCTCGACCGCGAGTACTGGGCGATCCGCAACGCGGCGGCCCTGATTGACGTTTCGCCCCTGATGAAATACCTGATCGAGGGGCCCGACGCGGCGCAGCTGCTGCACCGGATCACGCCGCGCAATATCCACAAGATGGCGATCGGGCAGGTTTACTACACCGGCTGGTGCGACGACGAGGGCAAGCTGCTCGACGACGGCACGGTGACGCGCCTTGGGGAACAGACTTTCCGGTTGACCTCCGCAGAGCCCTCGCTGCGCTGGCTGGCGATGAACGCGGTGGGCATGCAGGTGACGATCACCGAAATGACCGACCGCATGGCGGCGCTCAGCCTGCAGGGGCCGAAGTCGCGCGCCGTGCTGAACGGCTGCTGCGAGTCCTCCGTGGACGGCCTCAAGTACTTCCGCATGGCGCGGAACACGATCGCAGGCAAGCCGGTCTCGATCTCGCGCACGGGTTACACCGGCGACCTGGGTTACGAGATCTGGATGGAGGCCGCGGATGCCCTTCCCGTCTGGGATACCGTCGTCGCGGCCGGCCACGACTATGGGATCGTGCCTTGCGGAATCCTCGCGATGGACATGGCGCGTGTCGAGGCGGGTCTCTTCATGCTCGACGTCGACTACACCTCCTCCACCCATGCATGGATTGCCGGACAGAAGTCCTCACCCTACGAAATGGGCCTGGGATGGACGGTCAACCTCGACAAGCCGGGCTACTTCGTCGGCCGGCGCGCGCTCGAGCGCGAGGCGCGCGAGGGAGCGGCCTGGAAGCTGGTGGGCCTGGAGGTCGACTGGGAAGGCCTCGAGCGAGCGTACGGCGCGGTCGGGTTGCCGCCGCAGATTCCCGGCATGGCCGTCCGCGGCAGCCTGCCGGTGCTGCGTGAGGACCAGCAGGTCGGTTATGCGTCGACCAGCACCTGGTCGCCGGTGCTCAAGAAATACATCGCGCTCGTGCACCTGCAGCGGCCGTACTTCGAGCCGGGCACGCGCCTGAGCATCGAGATCACGGTGGAGCACCATCGCCGCCATGCGCTCGGCACGGTGGTCACGCTGCCGTTCTACGAGCCCGAGTGGAAGAAGAAGTAGTGGGCAGCAATACGTACGACGCGATCGTCATCGGGGCAGGCCACAACGGCCTGGTCGCCGCCGCCTACCTGGCCCGCGCCGGCAAGAAGGTGGTGGTCCTCGAGCGCAACGAGATGGTCGGCGGCGCGATGGTGACCAAGGAGATCTTCCCCGGCTACCGTTTCACGGAATTCTCCTACGTGGTCAGCCTCCTGCGGCCGGAGATCATCCGCGACCTGGAATTGCCGCGGCACGGGCTCCGGATCCTGCCGCTGCCCAGCACGGTCACCCCGATGGACAACGGCGACTACCTCGCCGGCTGGGAAGACCACGACCTGACGCGGCGCGAACTCTATCGCCACTCGCCGCGCGACGCCGAGGCGGCGGACGAGTATTCGCGAGTCATGGCGCGCGCCGCCAAGGCGATCAAGCCGATCCTCAGCCTGGTGCCCCCCGATCCCTCCTCGCTCAGCTGGCGCGACCTGCGCGGACTGCTGAAGCTGGGCCAGTTCGGCGCGAGCCTCAGCCAGCAGGATCTCCACCGCATCGCCAAGCTGACGACGCAGTCCGCCGCGGACCTGCTCGACGAGTGGTTCGAGTTCGACCCGCTCAAGGGAACCAAGTCGGCCAGCGGCATCATCGGGACCTTCCTCGGACCACGCTCGCCCGGGACAGCCTACGTGCTGCTGCACCATTACATGGGCGAGATCGACGGCGCGTTCCGCGCCTGGGGGTTCCCCAAGAATGGCACCGGAGGCGTGAGCGAAGCGATCGCCAGCTCGGCGCGCGCATTGGGCGTCGAGATCCGCACCGCGGCCGGCGTGCGGAAGGTCGTCGTGCGCGGCGGCCGGGCGAGCGGCGTTGCGCTGGAGAACGGCGACGAACTGCACGCGAAGGTCGTAGTGTCGGCCGCCGATCCCAAGCGCAGCTTCCTGCAACTCGTGGATCCGCAGCACTTCCCTGACGAGTTCACAGAGGCGATCCGTGATTTCCGCGTGCGCGGCTCCTCCGGCAAGGTGAACATCGCCTTGTCCGAGCTGCCGCAGTTCACGTGCCTGCCGGGCGAGGGACCGCTGCACCGCGGCGCCATCTCGATCAGTCCCAGCGTGGACTACATCGAGCGCGCCTACGACGACGCCAAGTACGGCCAGTTCGCACGGCGGCCGTATATCGACATGATCATCCCGTCGATGATCGATCGCGACATGGCCCCGCCGGGACACCACGTGATGTCGTGCTTCGTGCAGTACGCGCCGTACGACATTGAGGGCGGCTGGGACGACGCAAAGCGCGATGCCTTCGGGGAAACCGTCGTCTCGACCATCGAGCGGTACGCGCCGAACATCCGTCGCGCCATCGTGGGCCTGCAGGTGATTACACCGAAGGACATCGAGCGCATCGCCGGCATCACTGGCGGCAACATCTTCCACGGCGAACTGCTGCTGCACCAGCTGTTCTTCCTGCGCCCGGCACCTCGATGGGCCGACTTCCGCACGCCCCTGCCCGGCTACTATTACGGCGCCTCGGGTTCACATCCGGGCGGCGGCGTCATGGGCGCGCCCGGCAGGCTGGCGGCATTGGAAGTTCTCAAGGACTGGCGATAGGCGCGCAACCGATGACGAACCCCGACATCCTCATCGTGGGCGCGGGCCACAATGGCCTCGTGGCTGCGGCCTACCTCGCCAGCGCCGGAAAGAACGTGCTGGTGCTCGAACGGCGCGAAGTGGCTGGCGGACAGCTCGCCGGCGGCCTGCACCCCGGTGGCAGCCTTCGGCCCGACATCGTTCGTGATCTCGACCTGGCGCGGCACGGTCTGGCGGCAGCGAAGGCCGCGACCGATCCCTACCTGTCCGTGCTGCCCGGTGGCGGGACTCTGCGGCTCACGGCCAACGCCAGTGATGCCTTGACGATCGACTCGATCCGCAACTTGTCGGCGACCGATGCCGAGCGCTGGCCCGAATTCGTGGCGTTCATGAATTCGGCCGTCAGCTTCCTCGATGCCGCCTACCGAACGCCGATGCCGCGCCTGCCGAGGGTCGAGTGGATGTCCGAAGGGCTGCCGCTTGCATCCCTCGCTCTCAGGCTGCGCAGACTTGGCCGCAAGGACATGTTCCGTGTCATCCGCAGCCTGTCGATGTCGGCGCAGGAGTTGACGGACGACTGGTTCGAAGCAGAGCCGCTCAAGGCAGCGCTCGGCGCATTGGCCGTCCATGGAGTGACGATGGGCGCGATGTCGGCCGGCGGCGGCGGCACACTGATCCACAACTGGCTCAATCGGGGCGGACTGGCGCACCGCACGATCGAGGGTGGAACGCAGCGCATCAGCGACGCGCTCATCGCCGCCCTGCGCTCGAGCGGTGGACAGGTGCGCACGTCGGCCGACGTTGCGCAGATCCTCGTCGACCGTCAGCAGGTCACCGGCGTGCGGCTGGCAAGCGGCGAGGAAATCACGGCAAAGGTCGTGCTGTCGGCCGCCGATCCGCGCCACACCCTGCTCGGGCTGGTGGGAGCGCCGGAATTGCCGCCGGAATTCGTGTGGCACACGCAGTCGATCAAGCTGCGCGGTTCGGTTGCCAAAGTGCTCCTGGTGACCGACGGCAGTCACGGCATCCCCGAGGGAACGCTGGTCGTCGCGCCGACCCTCAAGTATCTCGAGCGGGCCTACGATGCCGCGAAGTACGGCGAGATCTCCGGTCAGCCTTACCTCGAGGTCACGACCGCAGGGACAGCTGTGTCGATTCATTTCCAGTTCGCTCCCTACGGCTTGCGGAGCGGTGGCTGGGGCACGTCACGTGCCACGGTCGAGAAACTAGCCGTCGACACGCTGGGTGAATACTTCCCCGCATTCCGGAGCAGCGTTCGCGAGATGCAGTCGATCACGCCGCTCGACCTCGAGCAGACCTGGGGACTCACCGAAGGCGACCTGAACCACGGCCAGATGATCCTGGATCAGATGTTCTTCATGCGTCCGATGCCGGGCTGGTCGAATCACCGCACGCCGGTCGACGGCTTGTACCTGTGCGGCAGCGGCGTGCACGGCGGCGGTGGCATCAGCGGGGCCAGCGGCCGCAATGCCGCGCGTGTGGTCCTGAAGTCCGGCGGAAAGTAGTCCTCGGTAGCGGGCCCTTGCAGCCAATCGTGGCTCGGGAAGCGGCCGTACGCAAATTTCTCAGAACGGCCAGAAGCGGCCGTTGATGGTTACCAAGAAATTGCGC
>Ga0316605_10001685_pt1 | contig 12716 bp, 7 predicted proteins | sample OWC_soil_day20_n_FD_207666 | JGI IMG/M metagenome (GOLD analysis project Ga0316605, IMG submission 207666) | Wetland soil microbial communities from Old Woman Creek delta, Ohio, United States - OWC_soil_day20_noCT | ecosystem: Environmental > Terrestrial > Soil > Wetlands | place: USA: Ohio... | reverse complement strand
CTGAGTTGCGTGAAAGAGTTGCTGAAGTTGAAGGTAAAGTGGCTGCTGCAAAAACTCTTTTAGTTCAGGCAGAAGAGGATGTTAAAAGATACACTCCTCTTGCTAAAGTAGGTGCTGTTAGTCAAAGGGATCTTGAATTGGCTTTATCCAGGTATGAAGCGCAGAAAGGTGAACTTGATGCGGCTTTTGCTCAATTAAATGTAGCCAAGACAAATCTAGGCTATGCAACTGTTACTGCCCCTATAACTGGATTAATTGGTATATCTGCAGCACGAGTCGGAGATTTTGTTGGTCGTCCGCCAAACGCAGTTATACTGAATACAATTTCACGTGTTGATTCAATTCACGTTCGTTTCTCTATTTCTGAAAGCGAATATCTGAACCTGGTTCGCCAGCTTGAAGAGAATGAAGGAAAGACAAAAGTCCGAGCAAAAGAAATCCAGATGATTCTAGCAGATGGTTCTGCATATCCTTACCTAGGGGTTATAAGTTTCGCTCAGAGACAGATTGATCCTGCAACTGGTACTTTGCAGTTCGAAGCATCATTCCCGAATAAAGAAAGAATGTTAAGACCTGGGCAATTTGCAAAAGTTCGTATTATAATTGATGAGAGAAAAGATGCTGTTGTGGTTCCATCCAGATCGATATTTGAAATCCAGGGACAAAAAACAGTTTACGTCGTTGATACCAACAATAAAGTGGTAATGAGAGTTGTAACTACGGGGCCTGAATATAATAACAAGACTGTTATCGAGTCTGGTGTAAATTCTGGTGAAACAGTAATCTTTGAAGGTGTTTTAAAGGTTAAACCTGATGTAATAGTTTCCCCGATCGAAGCGAATATCCCTGCAATGCAGGAAAAAACTTCGAAGGAGAAATAATATATGGCAAATTTTTTTATACGTCGTCCGATAGTAGCTATGGTTATATCCATAGTGATGGTGCTTGTTGGAATTATTGTTATGCGGGGTCTTCCGATAGCACAATTTCCAGATATTGTTCCACCTATGATCAACGTTACAACTTCATACATTGGAGCTTCCTCAATTGATGTTGAGCAATCAGTTGCAACACCTTTAGAGCAGCAGGTTAATGGCGTTGAGAATATGATTTACATGAAATCTATCAATGGTAACGATGGAACCATGACACTGCAGGTCTCATTTGATGTTGGTTCAGACCTTGATATGTCTAATGTACTTACTCAGAACCGTGTTAGCCAGGCAACTGCCTTTCTGCCAGGTTCAGTTAAAAATTATGGAGTTACTGTAAAAAAATCTTTAGTGTTTCCATTATTACTAATCACCTTAAAATCACCGGAAGGACAATATGATAATAACTTCCTGAGCAACTATGCTTCAATAAATATTAATGATAGGATCAGCAGAACACAAGGTGTTGGAGACGTTAAACTTTTTGGCGGAAGTGATTATGCGATGCGGATTTGGGTAAAACCTGATATACTTGGCAAGCTTGGTTTAACAGTTCCTGATCTGGTTAAAGCTGTTCAGGACCAGAATGTGATTAGTCCTGCAGGTCAAATAGGTGGGCCGCCTGCACCAGAAGGAACTGATTTTACTTACACAGTAAAAACTCAGGGCAGAATGTTAAACGAAGAAGAATTCGGTCAAATCATTGTTCGAACTAATCCGGATGGCTCCCAGTTAAGAATGAAAGATGTTGCAAGAATTGAATTAGGTACGCTCCTTTATAATCAAATAGGACGAAACAATGGAAAACCAGCGGCCACCATTGCTGTTTTCCAGCTGCCAGGTTCAAATGCTATCGATGTTGCTAAAAAGTTAAAAGAGACAATGAACGAGTTATCAAATAATTTTCCTCCGGGCATGATTCACGAAATTACTCTTGATACAACTCTTCCAATTGAAGAAAGTATAACCGAAATTATACATACTCTTGTGGAAGCTGTACTTCTGGTTATCCTGGTTGTATTCATCTTTCTGCAAAACTGGCGTGCAACACTAATTCCTCTTTTGACAGTGCCGGTCTCTTTGATATCTACTTTCATCGTATTCCCAATGCTTGGATTTTCAATCAACACATTGTCTTTGCTAGGAATGGTTCTAGCTATCGGAATTGTGGTTGATGATGCAATAGTGGTAGTTGAAGCTGTTATGCATCACATTGAACATGGAATGAATCCAAAAGAAGCAACTATTCAAGCGATGAAAGAAGTTTCTGGGCCCGTAATTGCAATTGCTCTTATTTTAGCTGCTGTGTTTGTTCCAGTTGCATTTATGGGTGGCATTACAGGACTTTTGTATCAGCAATTTGCAATCACGATAGCAATCTCTGTTTTATTTTCAGCATTCAATGCTCTTACTCTAAGTCCAGCATTAGCTGCAATGCTTTTAAAACCAGCCGGCGGAAAAAAATCTCCGCTGGATAAATTTTATAAATGGTTCAATAAAAAATTTGATAGGTTCACTGGTAGTTATCTTTCCTTTACTGGTATACTTGTTCGTAAGGTGTCTCGTAGTATGATTTTTATCGGAATCATTTTAGTACTTACGGTCCTCTTATTTAAAGGAGTTCCGGGTGGATTTGTACCTGAGGAAGATAATGGATATTTCTTAATTAACGTACAATTACCTGATGCCAGTTCATTGCAGAGAACTGACATTGTGTGTAAGAAAATAGAAGATATACTTTCTAAAACAAAAGGCATTGATAACTATACAACAGTGGCTGGCTACAGCTTAGTTTCAGGTGTGGCAAGCTCAAATAATGCTTTCTTTTTCGTGTCTATGAAACCTTGGGAAGAAAGAACTGAAACAGAAGAAAGATCATTTGAAACAATTGAAGCTCTGAACAAAATTATTTCTTCTGAAGTACCCGAAGCATTTGTTGCTGTATTTGGTCCTCCGGCAATTCAAGGATTAGGAACCGGTGCCGGATTTACTTTTATGCTTCAGGATAAGAGCGGAAACACTCCTCAGGATCTTGCAAAGCAGGTTAATAATTTTATCACTGAAGCAAGAAAAAGACCAGAAATCGGTAGGATTTCAACTTTGTTTCGTCCAAGTGTACCGCAAATTTATGCAGAGGTAAACAGGGATAAGGTACTAAAGCAAGGGGTTACAATTGCTGATGTTAATACAACGCTCGGGTCATTACTTGGATCCAACTATATTAATGACTTTAACAGGTTTGGAAGAGTCTATAAAGTATATCTATCAGCTGAAGGTGATTATAGAAACGAATCCTGGGATCTTGGTCAATACTTTGTCAGGAATAATAATGGCAGTATGGTACCGCTTAATACACTTGTTACAATGAAACCTTCTAGTGGACCTGATTACACAAACAGATTTAATCTTTTCCGTTCTGCTGAATTAACAGGCATTCCTGCTCCAGGTTATACATCTTCACAAGCAATTACTGCATTGGAGGAAGTTGCCGCACAAGTTCTTACAACAGGTTACGGATATGATTGGGCTAACATGTCTTACCAGGAAGTTAAAGCTGCGGGAAGTGGAGCAACAGTTTTTATTTTTGCTTTACTTTTTGTTTTTTTAATTCTTGCAGCACAATATGAAAGCTGGTCTTTACCGCTGAGTGTTTTGCTTGGAGTTCCATTTGCAGTTTTTGGTGGAATGCTTGGACTTTTTGCAGCAAGATTTTTTAGCGAAAGTTATGTGAATAATGTTTTTGCACAAATAGGATTTGTAACTCTTATAGGCCTTGCCGCCAAGAATGCAATTCTTATTGTTGAATTTGCTAAGATGAAAAAAGAAGAAGGTATGGAAATAGCTGCTGCTGCTATGGATGCAGCTAAACTTCGTCTCCGTCCTATTCTTATGACTTCATTCGCTTTCATTCTTGGTGTTCTTCCTTTAGTTAGAGCCGCAGGTGCTGGTGCTGAAGCAAGAAAAGTAATGGGGCTTGCTGTGTTCGCTGGTTTACTTGTTGCAACAACTCTTGCAATATTTACTGTTCCTTCACTTTATGTAATGGTAGAAAAATATTTAGTTAGAGATAAGAAAAAAATCATACCTTCTCCGGCACCAGCTTTACATCATTCTGATTCAAAGGAGAAAGGAGAATAACAATGTTAAAAATAATTATTCCTCTGTTTGTATTGATGATTCTTGTGGGTTGCTCAGTTGGACCTGATTATGTTAGACCTCCTCTTGAATTACCGGATACATTGGTTACAGAACATGACTACACGATTGAAGACAGCCTTGCAATGGCTTTGGCAGATACTACCTGGTGGGAATTATTCAGCGATCCAGTATTGACTGATCTTATCAAAACTGCTATCGCTGAAAATAATGATATTAAAATTGCAGCTGCCAGGGTTGATGAGTTTATGGGGTTGTATGGTGTTAATCAATCCGATTACTATCCGAAGTTTGATGCTGGTGCTTCCGGAAGAGTTGGAGAACTTAATGCTGATGGTCAAAAATTTCGTGCTAATCGATTTACTCTTGATCTTTCAGCATTTTGGGAAATTGATATTTGGGGTAAGATAAGGAGGGCTAATGAAGCTGCACTTGCTGATCTGCTTGGTGCTGAAGAAGTAAGAAGAGGAGTAATACTTACAATTACATCTCAGCTTGCTAATGCTTACTTTGATCTTTTATCACTCGACAGTCAGCTTGAAATTGCGAATAAAACAGTTGAATCAAGACGTAAAACGTTAGATCTTTTTTATCAAAGATTAGATAAGGGAGATATTTCTCAGCTTGAAATTAGTCAACTTGAATCCGAATACTGGTTTGCAAAATCACAAATTCCATTTTTGGAAAAAAGTGTTGTTCAACTTGAAAATGCAATTAGTGTTTTGCTTGGAAGAAATCCCGGTCCGATTCCACGAGGGAAAATCATAACTGATTTGGTTCTGCCTGATATTCCGGAAAGCATTCCTTCTCAATTACTTGAAAGAAGACCAGATGTTCTCCAGGCAGAACAAGAATTGGTAGGAGCAAATGCTAGAATTGGTGTTGTAAAATCACTTTACTATCCTTCTCTATCACTTACTGGTTTGATTGGATTTTCGAGCAACGATATTGCAAAGCTATTTGATCCCACTTCTTTTGTATGGAATGCCGGCGGAAGTCTTCTCGCTCCTTTATTCAGAGCTGGTGAGATATCAAATCAGGTTGATGCTGCTGAAGCTGTTCAAAGGCAGGCTTTTTTCAATTATATAAAATCAGTTCAGACTGCTTTTAGTGATGCACAAAGTGCTCTGATCGAAAGAAAGAAAACAGAAGAAATTTATTTTTCTGATGGTAAACGACTTGATGCATTATCAACTTATTTCAATTTATCAAACTTAAGATATTCTGAAGGTGCAACAAGTTATCTGGAAGTTTTGGATGCTGAAAGAAACTTGTTCAACTCAGAACTCGGTTATATTCAATCAAGAGCAACTTTATTTAAAAGCGTTGTTGGTGTTTTCAGATCGCTTGCAGGCGGATGGCTTGATAAAACTGCCTATGAATCTTATCAGCCGATGAAACCAGTTGAACAGCCATCTAAAACAAAATAGTTTTTATTGGGTTAAAACCCGATTAATTGTTGTTTAATTCGCTGACCACATCCTGAAGGATGTGGCTATTAGCCCCGACCTTCAGGTCGGGGTTATAAATTTTGTCGAATATTAATTGGCATTAGGTCAATTAGAATTTCAATATGAGGCGACAAATGAAGAAAAAAGAATTATATAAAGGATCAAAAAGGGTTTCTAAACCATTCCGAATCACTGATGGAAAGAAATTCAGGTTAAAAGATTTTAATCCTAAAGATACACTTGATTTAAAATCTGAAGATAAACCAAAAGCTCAATCAGCGCTCAAAGATGGGATTGAATTGCTTGCTGAATTACAGGATAAACTTTATGCACAGGATCGCTGGTCTGTTCTACTAATTTTCCAAGCTATGGATGCTGCTGGTAAAGATGGTGCTATAAAGCATGTTATGTCAGGAATTAATCCACAAGGCTGCCAGGTATTTTCTTTCAAAGCACCGACAAGCGAGGATCTCGATCATGATTATTTATGGAGATGTATGAAGCGATTACCTGAAAGAGGACGAATTGGTATTTTCAACAGAAGCTATTACGAGGAAACTCTAGTTGTAAGAGTTCATGAAGAAATTCTTGCAAAACAAAAGCTGCCAGAGAGACTGGTAACAAAACATATCTGGGATGAGAGATTTCAGGATATTCGAAATATTGAAAAATACCTGAGTCGAAATGGAACTATAGTTAGAAAGTTTTTCCTTCACGTATCTAAAGAAGAACAAAAGAAAAGATTTCTTGAAAGAATTGAAAGACCAGAAAAGAACTGGAAGTTTTCGTCTGCCGATGCAAAAGAACGCGGACACTGGGATGAATATATGAAAGTATATGAAGATATGATTCGTAATACTTCCACTAAGGATTCACCGTGGTACGTGGTTCCTGCAGATAACAAATGGTTTACAAGACTTGTAGTTGCATCAGCAGTGATTGATACTCTCGCTTCACTCGATTTAAAGTATCCAGAAGTTGAAGAAGCACAGTTGAAGGAATTAGCTGAAGCAAAAAACCTGCTCAATAGCGAATAGTTTAGCAAAATTATTTTTCAATAAAGAAGAAGGTAAACTCAATGAAAAAATTTTTCAAACCAGGACCCAACTGGCTGCTTATCTTTATCCCCATTGCATTTGTACTTGAAGCTGCTCATGCTTCGGAGCCATTAATTTTCTTTTCTGCAGCTCTCTCAATTATACCAATTGCCAAGCTGATCGTTCATTCAACCGAGCAACTTGCAACTTATACAGGTGATGCAATTGGCGGATTGCTGAACGCAACCTTTGGAAACCTTCCCGAATTAATCATTGCAGTTGTAACTTTAAAAGCAGGTCTTTATACAATGGTATTAGCTTCAATAGTTGGAGCAATACTTGCAAATCTGTTGCTTGCATTAGGTCTTTCTTTTTTTATTGGAGGAACAAAACATCACATCCAGGAATACAATCCAGCCAGTGCACGTGTGTACGCTTCGATGATGTTTATGGCTGTAATAAGTTTGGCTGTTCCAAGCTCATTTAATACTCTCTTCGGTTCACAGGATGTTTTGAGGCAAGAAAGTTTACTCAATATTGGTTTAGCAATTGTGCTTTTGCTGGGATATGGGCTCTATCTTTTCTTTATGATTAAAACACATCCCGAGTTCTTCAAAAGTAATAAAGATGTTGAAGAAGAGCATCACGAAGATCGCTGGTCTAAAGGTCTTTCAATTCTTATGCTGGTGATTGCATCAGTCGGAGCAGCATTTATGAGTGAAGTTCTTGTAGGTGCAGCAGAAGGAACAGGAGAAGCTCTTGGTATGTCTGCTACGTTTATAGGAATTGTATTTCTTGCAATAGTCGGCGGAGCAGCTGAGAGTCTTTCAGCAATTGCAATGGCACAGAAAAATAAAATGGACTTAAGTGTTGGAATTTTATTAGGAAGCTGTATACAGATTGCATTGTTTGTTGCACCGGTTCTTGTTCTATTGAGTCTTTTTGTGGGACCTGAGCCATTGCATCTTTCATTTCCCAGATCGCAGATTGGTGCATTGTTCTTCGCAGTAATAATTGGTTCTTTAATTTCTGGTGATGGAAGATCAAACTGGTTCAAAGGTGTTCAATTAATTGCAATTTATATTATAATTGCTTTGATGTTTTTCTTTATTCCTGAAGCAATATAATGGTGGTGCTATATGTCGGATAAAAATCTTTGGCAGCGAATTAAAGAAAAAAACTCAGATGTATTAGATCCTATTGACAGGATTTCTGAAATCTTGTTTGGACTGATAATGGTGCTCTCGTTTACCGGATCAATCAGTGTTGTATCAGATGGTCGTGCAGAAATAAGTGAGCTGCTCTGGGCGGCTTTGGGCTGCAACCTTGTCTGGGGAATTATTGATGCCGTATTTTATCTGATGGGCATTATATTTTCAAGAGGACATGGTTTATCGGTTCTAAGAAGATTGAAAGTAACCAAGGATAAAGATACTTCCCGAAATCTTCTTGCTGATGAGCTGCCTCTTTATTTGACTGCAATCTTAAAACCGGAAGAGGTTGACAGTATAAACGAAAGATTAGTTAACCTTGAAAGTCTGCCTCAAAAAAGGATTATCTCGGCATCTGATTTAAGGGGTGCATTCCTGATTTTCCTGTTTGTCTTTGCCTGCACGTTTCCGGTAGCTCTTCCGTTTGCTGTTTTTCAGAATACTGCTCTTGCTCTTCGCATTTCAAATCTCATTGCATTACTGATACTATTCTTTGGTGGAATTTCCGTCGGGAAATACGCAGGATTTAAACCTTTTTGGACAGGAACTATCATACTGTTTCTGGGAGTTATTTTAGTTGGCCTAACAATTGCTCTTGGAGGATGAAAATGATTTTTAAGTTTTCAACTTTATACTTGATTATTTTTTTCGTTCCGTTAATATATTCTCAGGAAAAGGATACAGCTACTGCAACTGAGTGGGAGTTTAGTGCCGAAGCAGATCTTTATTTTACAGATTCTTTTATTTTCCTTCCCATCTTCTCAGCAAACAGAGAAAAGCTACATTTGGAAGCAAGATATAATTACGAGGACTTGAAAACTTTTTCTGGTTGGATCGGATATAACTTTTATGGCGGAGAAGAGTTTGAATATTTTATAACGCCGATGGTTGGCGCCGCAGTTGGCAGAACTGATGGAATTGCTCCGGGTCTGGAGTTTACACTTGGCTATGCTGGATTTGAATTATACAGTGAATCAGAATACTTGCTTGATTTTGCCTCAAGCGAATACAACTTTTTCTATAGCTGGACGGACTTAACTTACTCGCCAACAGATTGGCTTTGGTTCGGAATAAGTGGACAGAGAACGAAGTTATATCAAACAGACGTAGAAATTGATCGAGGATTGATAATTGGTGGTTCCTATAAGCAGGTTCAGATTACGGGTTATCTTTATAATCCATTTACAGACGATATTTTCTTTATGCTGGCATTAACAACTGATTTCTAAATTATTTTAATCGCTGATCAAATATTTCTAAATTTAATATCAATTATTTATCCAGAATATGTCATGAAAATTGTTTATGCTTTCATCTTGATAATATTTTTCATTGCACCCATGCTATTTGCTCAATCTGAAAAATCTGATACATCTGTTGTCACCAAACCTGATACAGTTGGTATTGGCGGCGTAGACTGGTTTGCTTATCCGTATATATTCTATTCCCCTGAAACAAGCCTGGCTTTTGGGGGAGGTGGAATTGTTTATTTCGAATTGTATGATAAACCGGAAGCAAAATCTTCGAGCATTACACCATCGTTTTACTACACAATAAATGGCCAATACGATATTACAATTATACCAGAGCTCTTTCTGCTGGATGATAATCTAAAAATTTGGTCAAAAATAAATTATTCTTCTTACTTCGACAGGTATTATGGAATTGGAAATAACTCCCCGGAAATTGAAAATGATCAATACCTGCAGGATAATTTTCAGGCACAGATAAAGCTTCAACCCAAATTGTTTGATGATCGACTAAATATTGGAATCAATTATGAGATCAGGAATATGACGGTGGCAGATGTTAAAGGAAATCCTTTTTTGGAAAATGATTCAACTCTTGTTGGAAGAGATGGAGGACTTACATCGGGTTTAGGATTAGCCGTTGCCTGGGATACAAGAGATAATAATTTCTTCCCATCTTCCGGCGGTTATTATGAAGCTTATGCTTCTAATTTTTATGAATTTTTGGGAAGTGATTTTGAATATAATAAATACATTGTGGACCTACGCCACTATTTTAATCCTATTTCTGATAATGTTATTGCAGTTCAATCATATTTACTTATGGAATCAGGAACACCGCCATTTTACGATTTGGGATTGCTCGGCGGCAGCAAACTTATGCGAGGAACAATATTGGGTCGATACAGAGATAAAACTTATTATACAGTTCAGACAGAATACAGAATACCTAATCTTATCTGGAAATTTGGATTAATATTAATGGCTGGATTTGGCGATGTGGCTCCTTCAGTTGGAAGAATAACTATATCGACTGTAAAACCGACTTATGGATTTGGAATACGATTCAGAATTGATGAACTACAAAAAGTTGAGATAAGAATGGATCTTGCATTTGGGAGAGGAAGTAACGGAATTTATTTTGATATTAATCAGGCATTTTGATAAGCATAGATAATGACAAAGTATTTTAATTATGTTTGCTACTAAGACAGACAGAAGTAATAAAATTGAATTCGATTAATTCCATAAAACGGAAGTCGCTTTTTAAAATCATAGCTGTTTCATTTTTCTCACTTGCAGCTCTTGTGGTTTTATTTTTTTCAATTCTGTTTATACTCTTTCTTATTTATAAAAACGATATCAGCACAGCTCTTTTGCTTGGCGTAAACAATAAAATTGAAGGAAAGATTTCGTTCTCTGATTTATCCTTTACACCATTCAGACATTTTCCCGATGCATCTTTAGTTATCAATGATTTTACTTTGAAGGATAGCAAGGACTCAGCTTTAAATTCAAATACACTTCCTGTATTCAACATCAAAGAAGCCTTTGTTTCATTAGACCTGGTAGATTTATTTCACTCAAAGTTTAGTGTTTCAAAAATTACTTTTGAAGGAGGCAAATTAAATATTATTGTTTATCCTGATAGTCAGACAAATCTCCAAAAAGCTATCAAAATAACCTCAGAGAAAAAAATAGTTGTTCAAAAGAAACAATCAACTGATTCCGAAACATTAAAACCCGAAAGAGAAACTGCCACTGAAGCACCATCAGATTTTAGTCTTAACATTGATGAACTCTCAATTGATGATCTGGAATTGAGTTTAGAAAATCAATTCAAAAAAAATAAACTTCTCTTAAAGATAAATAAACTTCAATCAGATTTTTCTTACAGTACAAACCAGATTATCTGCTCAATAATTCTTGATACTAAAATTGATTCGCTGATTAAAAATGAAAAACTGCTACTATCAGATCAGCAAATTAATTTTGAATCGAAATTAGAAGTTGAAACTGATTCGATATTTGTTAAACTAGAAGAGGGAAAATTTTCCATTGGTGAAGCTCAATTTCTTTTTAACGGAATCTTTGATTCAAAAGATCAAGGTTATCTTGATTTATCAGTTAAAGGATTGGATGAAGACTTTAGTTTATTCTCTCTTTTTCTAAGTGATGAAGGGATGAAAAACCTTAAGTCAGGTGATCTTTTATTTAAAGCTACAGTTAAAGGAAAAACATTAATCGAATTTCCTCAAACTGAAATTTCATTCGGACTTAAAAATGTTGAGCTGATAAATCCGATAACTAAAAGAAAAATTAAGCATCTGAATCTCAATGGAAATTTTAACTCAGGCAGAGCGGATGATTGGTCAGATGCAAGATTGGTTGTTGATACTTTATTCGCTGATTTACCTAATGGTGTTGTTAAACTTTCAGGTTCAGTTAGAAATTTTACTTTACCTGAAATAGATATGAATATATTTCTTTCCAGCGATGTTACAGGATTGGACAAAGTCTTTAAATCAGAATCAATAAAGGATTTAAAAGGTAATATCAAACTAGCAGACAGAATAAAAGGGAAGTATGATATTAGAGATAAAAAGTTTATTAGTTCTGTAAATCATGGTAGTATATTCCTTAAAGATTTTGGTGTAAGAATTCCGGGAGCAATTCGTTTTGATAAAGTTAATGGTTCTATAAGAAGAGAGAATGATGATTTTTACTTTGATAGTCTTAGCGTGATCTCTGAAGACACTGATATTTTGATTAGCGGCAAAGTACAAAACCTTACATACTTATTCTTCGATATTGAAAAAGATATTGAAGCTAATCTTGATATTAAATCATCAGTTTTCGATTTGCCAAATTTCCTTGCTTTTGATCCTTCGATAAAGCGGGATTTTAACCACAGAATTCTTGATGTTGATGTCTCGGTGATTGCCAGAACCACAACATCTAAGGCAACAAAATTTAAATCCTTTCCCCAATTGGATTTTGATATCAGGCAATTAGATGCAACTATAGAAAATTTTCTGCCAAGATTGGAAATCAATTCCGGAATATATAAAATCAGTGAAAGTATCCTAGGCTTCAATATGAAGTTTGAAAATTTTAAAACTGATTTTATGACTGGCAAATTTAATTTTAGCGCAGAGTATAATACATCGAAGTATCAGCCATTTTATATAAAAATGAAAACTGATTTTAATAAAATATATTTGTCTGAATTATTTTACAGTGAAAACGATACTGTGCCCGAATCCCTCAATGGAAACCTTTCTGGTTCATTCTTCACCGAGTTTCAATTTCCAACTGACTCAACTCTCTTGAAATTTATTAAATTAAAAAAAGCAGATTTAATTTATGAATTTTCGGAGGATACAATAGTTACCAAAAACTTAGAGCTTGAATTAAACAAAATTTATTTTAATGATAAGATTAACCCGAATCCTTTAGCAACTTTATATACAAACGGCAGAGTTAAATCAGATAATATTAAATCAGGATCATTCAACTTTAAAGATATTGACTTTGATTTGAAAGTGATAAACGGGGATTATGAAATTAAATCAAAAACAGTCAGTATTTTTGGAGATAATGCAAAAGGACAAGTAAAAATAACAGCCGCACCGTTTGCAGATGTACCCAATTTTAATGTCACATATAATGATATTAA
>Ga0316605_10001680_pt1 | contig 12733 bp, 8 predicted proteins | sample OWC_soil_day20_n_FD_207666 | JGI IMG/M metagenome (GOLD analysis project Ga0316605, IMG submission 207666) | Wetland soil microbial communities from Old Woman Creek delta, Ohio, United States - OWC_soil_day20_noCT | ecosystem: Environmental > Terrestrial > Soil > Wetlands | place: USA: Ohio... | reverse complement strand
TCGCTAGATAATAATTTCCCAAGAGAAGCCCAAACAAGGTGATTAGCTAGCGTTATGGGTTTTTTACGTAAATCTTCCCACTGATGATGAACCGAATCTTCTAGCTCAATACCTTTAAACTTAAGAAGTATTTTTTGTAATATTTTTACGGGATCAAGCTCTGTTCTCGAAATTCTTAGCATATAAGGACCTTTTGAGGTTTTAGCAATCCTATTCATTAACCATCTCATGGTCTCTGACTTTCCCGAACCAGCTGCCCCATACAATACAAAATTCCTATTTCCCATTACAGATTGTGAATTTGACATAATTTCTCTGTAAAGTTCTTCTTCCGACCATTCATCTGGAATATTATCCGGACTAAATCTCGTCATTACTATCGGATAGTGAGTTCTTAAAAACGTCTCTTCACCTAATAAAAATCGTTGGTCTGCAGTACAGGTAAATAACCCTAGATTAGACTCTTTAATACACGGAAACATTTTTATCACTCTCCTTCACTATCCATTTATATCCGCCTAAAAAACCTCTATAAGGAGAATCTTGTTTTTTCTCAAATTTGATAAAGTTCTCTCGGGCTAGAATCTGTAATGGTATCCTTAGAGCATTGGATATATCTCCTGTTTTGCTTTTCCAAGGCAAGTATTTACCGACTTGTTCTTCTAGCAATGTCTCGAGGGCTCCCTCTTCCTGCTCCCATTCACTTAATATTTCCCATATTAGTTGGGGGTCATATGAACATAAGAAACCAGAATACATGCGAGAACCAACTCCCAAGTATTCAATTACTCGACGCCATGCATTCACTCTTTCCTCACTTAAAACTTCCGAAACATTAGTAGCATTGGTTAATTGATGTAGACGAAACGCAAACATACGATTGGGTCTCACAAAAATCTCATCTACAAGGTTTAAGTACCACGGATCAACAGGATATCGTGGAGGAACTTTTCCTAATTGAATGTCTCTAATATTAGCAAGTAATTTTAGACGAAAATTCTTACAGGGCTCAACTTCGTATTTTCCGAAATCATTCTTAAATACTAGGTTAGCAGAAATTAGAAAACTTAAGGCATCATCAAGATTTGTTTTGGGTGCCAATTGACCGTTAATAACAGGTAAAAAAGATTCATAAAGAACATCCTTCTCCGTCGGTCCACTAGTAGCTATAAAGTTAAAAATAGTATGCAACTCAGGACCATAAACAGTTTTAAATAACATAAACCTCTCTCCTTTCATGTTGTAATATATTCTAACCTTATGTTATAATTTATTATAACATAAGGTTAGAATATGAAAAGGGGGTAATTGGATTGTCATTTGATTTTTTTATGTGTTGGACTGATAGTGACCCTTTCTACCAAACATATATCCCTGGATCGAACATATTAGTAAGCCTTTCTCATATTCCACTCTCATGGAACATAAGTCGTTTTCCAATTATGCCTGAGAAGTTAATGATTGATAGTGGCGCCTATAATTTAATTGGTAATCCCCAAAAAGCTTTTAACCAAACAAAGATCTTTAAAACTCAATTGAGTGTTTCAAGTGGATCAACAATACCTACTTTAATCTGCCACCTCGACTTTCCTATTCCACCTAACATCAATGATAGGATTGATGTATATAGAAGAGTTGAAACAACGTTGGCTAACGCATATGAATTCATGCATTTGTATAAATCGTCCAATCTTCCAGCTAACTTTAAGTCAGTTGGAGTCATTCAAGGCAATAATCACGAGACTATAAGTTTCTGTGCAAAAGAAATGTCTAGAATTGGATTCGACCATCTAGCATTAGGTTCATTAGCCTCCCTCTACATAACCGATCAGATCATTGATCGGGTAAAAGCAGCGGTAAAAGTTGTTGGTCCAGAACTACACGTTTTTGGAATTTCAGGAATTGAGGTAGCAAGAGAATTATTTAAGTTAGGAATACGTTCTATTGACTCTTCGCGACCGATGATGGTAAGCATGTACCAGTGTTTGATATATTCAAATCCCATTCGCATATATAAGATCGGTCATTCAAACATACAAAGAAATATGCCCTCATTAGACTCTCCACTCCCTTGCGATTGCCCCATATGCAAAAAAGACCCCAACCTCGTATTCCAGGTTGGAGCTAAAAGTCATAATAATTTGAGAGCAGTTCATAATTACTATCATTTGAAATTAGAATTGGAAACCATTTATACTCAAGTGAATTAAAAAAATACCTCGCCTTGATTACTTGCAATAACCATGTACCTGTACGATTTAAGTGGATCTCCCCTCGCAGCCTCGGGGAACTACTTAAGCCGGGTATTTTTTCAGGCATGGACCGGTCGCTCGGCGCTAGCCAGCAGAACATTCATCACTGCGGCGAGAATGTCCTGCGGAAATCAAGCGTTATAGTATCGTGATCGTGTCCATGTGGCAGCAGCGAGCATATCCTCGGGCATTCGGCCCTGCGTTATCCCTCGTGCTGCACGGACACTTCCCGACCGTTAGTTGTAAAACGAAATAAATCTAGCTAGCACAGATAAAGTTGTGCTTGTCAATTACGAAAAATATTCCGAAGGTAATTGTTTTCGTAACTTGACAAGCTGATCGCACCAATAAGCTGGAGTCCGCAAGGGACTTTATCTTCCACAGAAGAATAAAGTCCCTCCTGGCAAGCGCCGAGCGTCCGTTACTAGCCCCGTCCTGGCATGACTGACAGGAGAGGGAATTTGTGCTGGACGGTCCGCAGACCGAACCCACTGCCGAACTTTCTCGTCCGTGCAAGCATGGTCCGTCCAGTGATCCAGAAACGTGGTCAAAATGCAGTATAATGGTACAACACCTAACTATAAGCAACTATGTGAATCACTTGATTCATGTCGATGAATAACAAGACGCATTACCGAGCGGTCCTGGACCCATGACGCAACCACGAGAGGACTGTGCTGCCGCTTATATATCAGCTGGAAGCTGCAGCTCTGTCCTGTTTAATCTCTGTTTTTTTGCTGCAGCATGAAGCGACCGGAGATTGAGCAAATATAACAGGGTACATATATGAATTGACCATAAATCACCCAAGAGAACCTCAGCTTGGAGGGCGCTCCGACGCAGGAGGTAGTGCCCACCGAGCGATAGCGGAACCTGGACCCGCAACGAAAATCTAAGACGTTCCAAGACATACATGAGGGGCGGGTTCACCTCCGTTATTCATGAAGCATCGCATGCACAAGCGAACCCTGGGCGGCAGCTTATAATTCACCAGGATTACCTGCAGCAATTCAGCCAGGATTATTAGCCGCCCAGTTCTCGACCGTCCGCGCATGACTGACGCAGGAGGGAATTCGCGTCCCCCCGGCCCCAGCACGCATGACCAGCGTGAGCGGGAATTCGTGCTGGACGGTCCGCAGACCGAACCCACTGGCAAGCCGCACATTCCCGTCCGTGCGGCATGGTCCGTCCAGTGACCCAGAAAGATTCCAAACCAGTATAATGGCACAACAGCTACGTATAAGTAAATACAAGACGCATGTCCAAGCGGTCCTGGACCCATGACGCATCCGCAAGTGGATTGTGCTGCCGCTCAATAATTAGCCAGGTTAACTTGCAACTCGTCCTATTGAACCCTGCTTTTTATGCTGCAACATCAGCGGACAGAGATCGAGTAAATAAGCAGGATATCTTAGCGACTGGCAGCGCACGTACGAGTGGACCAGGCTGCCGCTCATAAATCAGTAGGGATTAGTAGATCCCTAGTCCATCGCAACCGGTGACGCAAACCCGAGCGCAACCGGACCCGTGACGCTGGGCGGAGAGGACTGTGCTGCAGCCCACAATTTAGCCTGGAAAGCAGCAACTCTGTCCGTATTATTCGCTGCTTTTTTTGCTACAGTAATTAAGCACCAGAGATTGAGCAAACAAAGTAGGGGACCTCAGCAGCCGGCTGCGCATGTTACCTTGCAGTATTCCCTGGCCCGTTCGGTAGACAAGAAAAAAACACAAAATGAGCATGGCAACTTTGTCGCTATACTCATTCAATATTCCACGGTACTATCCAATTCTGTTTACGCTAACGATAAAACTTTACAAGCGTACCCCATTGCCTGTATCTGCTTGACTAATCCTTCTGATTTTGACTGCAGAACACGAACGCTCAGGTATATATCGTGATCCTCTGTAGGCACAACAGTAGGTACTACACTGGCCAAAGCTCGATACCCATATCCATAATAATCACAAATCCCGCGATAAAGTGCCGCTGCTATAACTCTTGTACTCTGGACAATCCACTCTGAATCCATGGAATTATCATGAAATCCTAACTCAATCAAAGCCGATGTAGCGTGGACACGGTTACCTACCTCAAGCAGCGCGAGGTTATACTTTATGCCTCGATCAACACCCGGTGAAATCGGCGCAACCTGCTTATAAAGGGCTTGTGCTAATCGCTCACTATTCGTTTTAGGACCAAAGGCGTAGACCTCGGTACCCTCACCACCCCCCGCGTTACTATGAATAGCAACATGGATGTCCGTATTAAACCGATTAGAATCCTCAGCCATCTCATATACGTCCATACTTGGGTTATTTCGTCTAACTTCAAATCGGCCATCCGTTGCCAGCAAGGGCATAAGGGCCTCGGCAATCTTGTTCATTTCCGCTTCCTCTGTCCCATATAAACCAGTGCCTACATTACTTTCCTGACTACTCGGGCTTATATAAATTCTCGGCATCTCTTTCCCCCTTGAAAGTATTGTCGTCAACAAACAATGAGCCCATCCTCCGGCGGATACCAGAAGGGCTAACCCACGAAAAATTTGCCTATTGGATTGAATAATAGGACCGCTCAAGGCCTTATGCCTTGATGACGGCAATTGCCTTGGCTAGTTCCGTGATACTTTTCGTGAGTTCTCCTAACTTCCCTTCAATTCGCACCAACAAGTAAGCACTGACGACGATGGGGAAACCAAAATTACCGATAAGCTTTAGCATCTCATCCACGATACTTCCTCCCTTCGTGACGTCTCTATTTGTAATATGACGCTTTAGTTCAGAACAGTGACTATAACTAGAAGTGGAGAAGCAAATTCGCCTCTCCACTTCTAGTGCACTCCTCTCTAAAGAAGAATTCAAGCGAACGATACCTCTGCCCAGGCATCGAACAAGCTTCTATACAATAGGTTGATCATACAAGTCCTGGGTCGTTGTATCGACGATGGCTATATCCTTGATACCCACTAGATCACCACCAGAGGAAGTAAAGATATTCTTCGCAATCGCGAGATTCATAAAGGTTTGGACTGCCGCTGCAGTCAAATCTGCCAAGGGATTAACGACTGAGTAGCTTACCCCAGCCCCTAAGGCATTTGTAAAGGTCATACGTAGAACTTTTTTAGATACTGTACCTACTGCCATGGTTATTTTCTCCTTTCATTCGGCTTAATAGCCTTAATTTTTAGGTCATTTACTCGGCGGCCAGGTCAAAATGATTTTCTCGCTTCACACTGATTAAAGGGTATTCCGAAAGTGCTTGCATAGCAGTTGCCACATCAAAGATGTCTTGGTCCGCAGCTGCAGCTTTAACATTAATACTGCGGCTCGATAAGATGGGACTTCCCGTTGCGGTCAGGCCTGTTTGAACTTCTAGTACCATAACGGAGTCTGTTTGTGAACTAATAACAGCCATCGATGTCACCTCCCTCCGATTTTAGACTCATTTAAGTAAAAACGATATACAGAACGCATATTCCTATTAGGAACATCCGTTCCCGCTTGATCTAAGTATATTTGATCTACGAGCTACTTTCAATCCATAATAATTGCAACAACATTTTACCCAACACACAAATATCTCGAACAAATGTACGTTGCCGCTTGCAATTTTAATCATCCAACTATGCTACCAAAACCACCCGTAACACTTCGTCAAGCAACACATGCCTAGTGGACTGTGCTGCAGCCTACAATACAACCAGGAAACCAGCATCTCTTTCCAGTTCAATCACTGTTTGGGTCCTGCTTCCCCGCTCGCGGGAATCTTTCGCTCGCTAAGCGTTCATTTTCCGTCTTGCTTGGGTCACCAGTCCAGAAGTTCCCTTTCTTTGGGCGGGAACAACTGGCCTGGTTTGCTTATCCTGCTTAGAGCGGGCCCGCTGTTTGGGGTTAAAGATACTTCCGCGCAAGTATCATCCCTCGTGCCTCTGTCTGATACCCACGCTAAGCGCGCGGTTATGCTGCAGCCGGCACGCCGCTTGTACTTTTTCAATTGGGAGGTTTTCACTTATATCTAGTATAGCGATTCTTGCAGCATCCCCGCTTTGCAGAGATTTTTTTTTCGTACATCAGGATTAGAGTTTTAGTGAATGTCTTTAGCATACTAGCTGCCTTACTGCTGCGGTTGCAGAGATTGAAGATCAATTATTAAACCTATCTAGGGTTAATAAACTAAAAGTATTCGCTGCCTTGAGGATATTCTTAGGAACAATTGAAAGTCTCTGACTTATCCAATACATATACAAGATTCGGTGCCCGCTCCTTGCATGAATGGGAGCGGGCTCTCACGCCCTCACCCATACTGTCGCTCGGGTCCTATCCCTGCCTGCTTATCCTGCCCCGCTCCCGCTCGCGAAGTCTCCCCTAGACAGGAGCCTCCACTCGCTGAGATAGTCTTTGCGGTCCTAGTATAGCCGCTACGGGTGATCTGGCCGAGTCCGGCCAGCTTCCCGCCGCTAAGCGCGCGGTTATCATGCCCGCATTCACACATTCCCTCAAAATTTCGGGAATCCATGGCCGCGGCTGAAAAGCCGCTCTTTCCCTTCTGTTAGTCGGGAACAAGCGGACGGGAACAGCAGTCACGGCATACCACACCTGTTACCCCACCATGCTGATGCATGCTGGGGTAAAGCGGCGGGTATACCGTTACTTTTTTTCATGACCGAGGTTATCCTGCTTTGGCCGCTCAGAAAGTCTCCCTAAGGGGGAGCCCTTCTGACCTAGGTAATATTTTACGGGTCCTAGCTTATCTCGTTTCGGGTGATCTGGCTTAAACCGGCCAGCTTCCCTCACTTGGCCGCGGGAGCGGGTCCACCGTCCGCGCATACTACGTATAAGCGGCCGAGTTGCGGGTTAGGGCTTATCTCCGCTAGGTGAGCTGCTTAGCTATTTCTTAAGTCTAGTATTGCCACTCACCAAGCTGGGCATGCGATTGCGGGGGGCTTCCAGCAGCATAATCCGACTCAGCGCGGGTATTCCTCCGAGGCCACGAGGAGGAATTCTCGCGCGGCAAAGACCATAAACAACGATCTAAGCGCGGTTAGCTCCCTGAGGTATCGAGGGGAGATCCACCACACGCGGGCAAGCTCGGACCAAAAATGCACCCTAGCCGGCAGCGACCCGAGGAAGCGAGGGACGAAGCCGGCTGGTAAGCCAGCATAAGCAATCAAAGCAAGCGGGTACCGTGACGATGTATAAGGAGCAGTTTCCGCGAGCGGCCGCGGGCCTCGTCTCCTTGGCAGGATAACCGCTGGCCTGGCTTGGTTAGCGGGTTAAGCTAATCCATTGAGAATTACATCGGCCCGCTAACATAGCGGACATAAGCTTTGACATGCACTCCGCATTCGAGCGCTTTTTTCTGGCGCAGGCTTTGTCCGGCTCCGAGGTACGAGGGCCGGCAAACCAAGACAGAAAACAAGTGCTGGGAAGCGGATGTGGACAGGATAAGCTATTTACGGAGTAGGCAGGCTCGAGAGCGCAACGAGGTACGAGTGAGCATCTTGATCCAGCCGCCCGGAGTAAATGACCTAAGCAAAGACCGGCAACCAAGCGCTAAGCGAGGGCCGGCTTCCCGAGGCTACGAGGGGAGACTGCCCGAGCGCGGGCTGTCAGGACCACAAATGAAGGCTCAGCGAGCGGGAGTTGCCCGACTAGGGCAGATCACGCGAGCGGCAACATGCAGGATAAGAATGTCCGAGCGGTTCCCACGGAGCTGGGCCCAGCTGCTTATGGCAATCAAAAAGCGACTTAAAAGCGGCTATAAAGTATACTTGAATGAACAGCTCTATAGATTTTTTTGAAGCCTTTTTCGTAAATATTGTGGGTAAATTGAGTAATGGAAAAACGACTTAATGGTGGCTTTAGATAAATGCTTTGTTCGTATATATTGTTATGACAAATTAATGCCCAGGAAAACTAGGGACCGCTACATGTTCGTTGCCTCTTTGTAAGTCACGCCCATAAATATGAGTAATGTGAAGCTCGTCCTACGCCCCATATATCGTACCTAAGACATTCATAAAAGAGCGCCCCCGTTCCACAATGCCGGCCGTTCCATATTTGGTAGTATGTTACGCTCAGACTTTCGAGCAGCTTACTACTTTAACGGCAGCAACTACAACTGCCTCTACATTTGGCGTAATGTCATTGGCAACATTAGCATTTTTCAAATGGGAGATAACTTATCAAATCACAATTTCACGCGAAGTAACGGGATGCCAGCATGCTTAAATGAAATAGACGCCCATTTCTGAACGTCTATTAGAAAATTGTACATATTTTGTTATTTGTTGTTGTTTATTGGCGTTGGCGAATCTGCTGTCTGGTTTCCAGATTGTTTGTTACATAACCTCGAGCTCTCAATTCATTTACTAGCTCAGAATAAATGTCGTGACCCTCTGAATCTTTGATTGTAACAATCAGCACAAATTCTTGCGGTTGAACAGTTAATCCGTTTCTTGGGTTCATATCAATACGAATTTTCCAACCATTTCCTGATTGAATACCTTTGTTGCTGATCTTTCTATAATAAGACTTTATGGGACTCCACTTAAAACCATTCTCTACTCTGGATTTTTCAAATTTTTCATCCCATGAGCTTTCCAACGGAACACAGCCAGCAAACTTAATCTTACCATCGGGTAAATACTTATAAGTGCCAAAACTCACATCAATATTCGTTCTACAATACTCTCGGCCATAACGTTGGTCGAGTATTGGATTATAAACAAGCGTCATTCCTATTTCCCCAAAACATTTTCCATTACGAATTAGCGAGGCGGGGTATGGAAAATCAAACAGCTCGAGGTGTGAGCCTTGTATAATCTTCTGGCGAAAAACAAGAGTTATTTCATCTTCGCTGCATTGAAGAATGTCCTGTGTGTTAACGGACGGCATACCGAACCCATAGTATTTTATATTGTCCTGATGATCTAAAAATTCGCGTGAATTCATTCTGGCCGAATGGATTGTCATTGCCTTTGCTAACAACAAGTCCTTTTCAACCATTTCATCATAAACAGCTGAGAATTTTTGAACGACTCTGGGGTTAGAATAACTGGTCCCAATTCCCTCAATAACCTTGCCCTCAATATCTAACCCTTTCATACCAAGGCCCGCAATGCTATGTGCAGTGTCTATGTTTCCGCCAAAGTCAACAACATCGGGTTTTACTATGTAGTTTGCACCAGGGCCTCTTCGGCTAAACGGAGACGGTTCATTGCACTTTACAATGGAATTTTCCGAATCATATAGGGCTAATGAGCCTACGGTGATAGCCCTAACTGAATCGGCGGGGGAAATGATTCGATCACGTTCGCCCATCGCGTCTTGTGGTGGCCATGTTCGTAGCGGTAGTTGATTTAAGTTTCCGCTCGAAACGAAAATCTGAACATTATACTCCTCCTGAATATAATCCAAGAAAACCCCTAAGTCGGACATAGTTCCCCGACAGATGAATTTTTCTATACCCAATGAGATGTTCCATACCTTAACTGTTGAAGAATATTTTTTCATGACATCTTCGATAATTTCCATAAGTTCTTCTTCGCCAATAGTGTCAGTCGGCCCAAAGTCTTTATTACTATTTGGAATGGCAACCACATCCACAAATTTGAAACGTCTCGGATTACTTACCTCGATACCGTTGAGCTTATTACCATACTGTATTGTAGATGCAATGAATGTTGCATGACTTGGATTTCGATAAGCTTCATTAACATATTCTTCACGAGCAAAAATGTAAGGGGCAAGAAGAGCATTGCTATCGCTAATTCCTCCGTCAATAATTCCTATAAGTGTTTCGCTATCCGAATACTCATCTTCCAAAAATGCTTCCAAATCAGTTTCCGCAAATTCATCTAATGGAAGTGAGTATTCTTGAAAAAAATCTACAGACTTTACACCATTAATAGAAGCAATTTTTACTACATCCTCATAGGAGGACAAATCAGCTTTAATAAACTTTATGCCCTCACCATAGGTGATGAATTCATATTTATTCGACAGCCCCATTGCATTCAACTTTTGGGTAATATACTCGATTATTTGACTATCATCGTAGGCATCATCAAAATCGAAAAATTTAATTTTGATTTTACTTTTAACACGATCAAACTGACCTTGCTGTGAAACCTGAACCAGTTCTTCAGAAATTTTCTCTTCTGCGGTTACTGGTTGAATGTCCAGCACTGCGGTTAAATTGGCACAAAATCTTTGGGATGGCGGATTTCTGATTAGTTCCACCGTTTCCGAGATACTCTTTTTTGTAACCTTAATATAGATTTCATCCAAATCGTCACTACCTATAATTGAACAGTTGCGACAAAGATCGCTAGGCTTATGTGACTTGGCAATCGCTTCAGGTTTGACAACAATTTTGCCAACGGCGGGAACATGTTGGTTCTCAGTAAATACGTCTTCATAGAAATCTAAAACATGATTAAATTTGCTAATGAGTTCTCCTTTCAAATCTTCGGTCACTTCTCCAAAGAATTTAAGCGAACCGCCACCTTCATTCCTCTTTGTATCAGTAGCTTTTTGAAGAACTAATTTTATTGGTAGGTTCTTTTCGCTCATAAATCATCATCCTCCTCTGAAACCAATTTCGATACTGTCGTTTTTGAAACTTGCAAAATGTTTGCAATGACTGCATAGCTGAACACTTTCTCATCACATTGCCGTAGAAATTTTGCTTTCTTTTTTAGAAGTGTCCGATCATTTTCGCAATTTAGTAAAAATATGTCTTTAAAGGTATACAGTTCATCATAAATACTGAGTTTTGAAAATTCATATCCATAGATAACGGCATTTCGCATGGCCTTTTTTACAATTTCCTCTATATTAGCGCCACTTAACCCTACAAAAGCAGTTGCCAACTCTTGTTTTTCTTTTATTGTGAATTTTGCGCTGTCATTTATAAACAAATCCATCATTTTAATAATAGATTCTAAATCAGGAAGCTCTATTTTAAGCTTGTAGTCGAATCTTCTCCAAACAGCGGAATCTAAAAGACTGTCATGATTTGTTGCGGCTAAAAGCAAACTGTCGCTACTCATGGCGTCAACATTTTGAAGTAGACTATTTACAACTCTTTTCAGCTCACCCAATTCGTTGCTATCATCACGGGCTTTTGCTAAGGCATCAAATTCATCAAGGAACAGGACACAAGGGGTTTTTTGTGCGAACTCAAAAAGAGTGCGAATGTTCTTTGCTGTTGTTCCCAAATAGGATGAAATCAGACTATCGAGTCGTGCAATAATCAAAGGTAACTGTAATTCTTTTGCGATAAGATATGCACACTTTGTCTTTCCGCAACCGGGTGGACCGTAAAGTAATAATGTATTTGAAACTCCTATGCCAAGAGAATTCAGCTTATCCGCATTCTTGTAGCTCAAAATAAAAGAGTTTAATTTTTCAAAATTGTTTTTTGATAATACTACTTTTATGTTATTTTCATGCGGATAAATAACATCTCCCAATGTTGTTCGAGATTCTGGGTCTACCGGAATGTTGGTTTCTCTCATAGCTCCCATTGCAGAAAGCGTTGCTTCGCCTTGCATGGTTAACATTTTGTTGAATTTGCTCGCTGCACGAGTTTCTTTATCCTCTTCCAGCTTAGCAATAAGTTGTTTGGTATAATTAAGAACTTTGACTTGATCGTGTTTCAAAGCTCCTTCAACGATTTTCCCTATTTCAATTGAATACTTCAAAATCATCCACCTCAACTTGTATTATATACGAACGATTTTGTAATGTAAAGAACGTTAATGCTCATAATTGGTTATATTCCACTTTATTAAAGAACGTTATCTATATATTCGCGAACGTTTGCGGAAATGTCTCTCTGGATTATGGGACTGTCCGAAACATTTCGTTAACCAACGCATGCCCAAGCGGCTTTCGGGCTGTAGCTTATAATTCACCTGGATTACCAGCAGCAATTCAGCAGAGATTATTAATAGCCTAGGCACCTTCGACTTACTTAGTATGACTGACGTAGGATGGAATTGGTGCCTTGAAGGGCCGCAGGCCGAGTCTTTACAGTAGGGCTGGCGTGTGCTCATTACTCATGCCAGGGCAGTCCTGGACCCATTACAGGGTACCCAGTAATACATTCTTCTCAATAAGCTAAAAGTATTACGCTACCTTGAGGATATTCTTAGTAACAATTGAAAGTCTCTGACTTATCCTATACTAATACAAGATTCGGTGCCCGCTCCTTGCATGAATAGGAGCGGGCTCTCACGCCCTCACTCATACTGTCGCTTGGGTCCTATCCCGGCTGGCTTATCCTGCCCCGCTCCCGCTCGGGTAGTCTCCCCTAAACGGGGAGCCGACCCTCGCTGAGATATCCTCTGCTGTCCTGGTATATCCGCTGCGGGTGATCTGGCCAAGTCCGGCCAGCTTCCCTTCTTGCGTACGTTGTGCGCTTCATATATATTTCCTAGAAATCATCGCTCCTGCGTTGCGATGTAAGACAA
>Ga0316605_10001679_pt1 | contig 12733 bp, 11 predicted proteins | sample OWC_soil_day20_n_FD_207666 | JGI IMG/M metagenome (GOLD analysis project Ga0316605, IMG submission 207666) | Wetland soil microbial communities from Old Woman Creek delta, Ohio, United States - OWC_soil_day20_noCT | ecosystem: Environmental > Terrestrial > Soil > Wetlands | place: USA: Ohio... | reverse complement strand
TGACGAGGTACCATTCTGCACATGGTAAGATTGCTCTTACGCTTATAGTGTCCGGTAACTGTTCTCCCCTGGCGCTGGTGGGGAGTTGGTAGTAAAGGATTCGGACTATTCTGAGATGTAGAAATTAAGAAATGTTATTTTCCCGCAGAAATTAGTACATTGGGAACCCCCCGGCTTTGCCGGGGGTACATGACAAAATTTCACTTTATAGACAGTCTCGGGGAAATCCGGGGCTTTTTTGTTTTCAAAAAACGTGGGTTGTCGGCGTAGTTTTGCTTATGTTATAATTTATAAATAAAAGCTCTGGAGGTGTGTTATGAAAAGAGCATTAACTACGATTGCTATTATAATTACAGGAATGTTTCTAGCTGGCAGCACCTGGGCTGCCGGTTATGGTACTGGAGTTGACGAAAAAACAAAGGAACTAGGGGGGAACTCCACCTATCAACAAAAGAGCTGGATGGATATTAAGAAAGAACAAATACAAGAGGATATCCAGAAGCAAGAACAACAGATAGAGCAAAAAGGTGAAGAGCCAACGAAGGAGATGCAGGAAAAGGGAAAAGAAATGATGCCGTCTAATATGGATGATATGATGAAAAATAAGTAAAAAATATAAAGCCTTTTCCATTGCACGTATTAACCGGCCTATTTATGAAGCCGGTTTTTTTGTACCTGGAGGTTTAACAACTGATGGGGAGAAAGAGGGGAGAGAATGAACGCAAGAATTAAAAAAGGTTACAGCCTGAACTGTAACCCCTTGTTTTTATTGGTGTCCCCGACACGATTCGAACGTGCGACCTGCGGATTAGGAATCCGACGCTCTATCCTGCTGAGCTACGGGGACATGACAGAGTCAAACTTTATATATCAGCGGTTGCCTTTTTGCAAGTTTTTTTTCCTCATATTAATTGTAAGGTCTGCGGCGGCAAATGCAATCCGTCAGAATGTGAGCAGAGAAAACACTTTTCCCTGGGGGAGTTTGTCCCTGCCATGGAGAAAATCCAGTTCCGCCATGAAACAGCATTCAACTATATCTCCTCCTAAACTGTTCACCATGTCGACGACCGCGGCTGTTGTTCCGCCGGTTGCAAGAAGGTCGTCGGCAATGAGTACCCTCTCTCCCTTCTTAATTGCATCGGTGTGAATTTCCAGGGTGTCGGAGCCATACTCCAGCTGATAGCTTTTCTTGAAGGTTTCACCGGGAAGCTTGCCCGGCTTTCTGACCAGAACGACGCCGGCACCGAGCTTGTAGGCAAGGGCGGAGCCGATAATAAACCCCCTTGCCTCGACGCCGACGACTTTGTCGATTTTCTTGCCTATATACCGGTGAGACATCAGATCAATCATCCGCTGGAAAGAAACGGCATCAGCAAGGAGGGTTGTAATATCTTTGAAAATAATGCCTTTTTTGGGAAAATCGGGTATGTCCCGGATGATATTCTTCAGATCTTCCATGTGTTCTCCAAAATTTTTATCTATCTGTTTTTATTTTCAGCTCAGTCGATTCAACGATTTTTCTCAGTTTTTCCAATGATTTCGACTCAATCTGACGTATTCTTTCCCGGGTGACGCCAAAGCTGCGCCCAATCACGTCAAGAGTCTGCGGTTCCTTGTCGCAGAGCCCGAAACGCATGCTGATTATCTTTTTTTCGTTTTCCGAAAGCGAATCAAGCCATTGGGAGACAAGCTCGAATTTGTTCACATCTTCAAGAAGCTCACCTGGTGAAACGGTAGAAGTATCTTCAATTGTATCTATGAGAAAATAGTCGCTATTTTCACCCATCGGCCGTTCGATGGAATAGGTCTTTTTCAACAGGACCATGAGGCGTCTTATATACGCCGGGTTTACCGACATCTGCGCGGCAACTTCCTTGATGCTCGGTTCACGGTTCAATTTCTGCACAAGTTCCCTGGTCATTTTCAGCATCCTGTTTATGTCATCGGAAACGTGAACCGGCAATCGTATCGTACGGGATTGGTTAACCAGCGCGCGCTCAATGGATTGCCGTATCCACCAGGTCGCATAGGTGGAAAACCTGCATTCCTTGGAAAGCTTGAATCGCTCGACTGCCTTTATAAGGCCGAGGTTTCCTTCTTCAATCAGATCGAGAAAAGGGAGCCCCCTGTTGATATACCTCTTGGCTATCTTGACTACCAGTCTCAGGTTGGATTCGATCATCTTGTCGCGTGCAGCCTTGTCCCCGTTGTCGATACGTGCGGCGAGCTCCTTTTCTTCATCGGCGGTGAGGAGGGTTGTTTTCTGAATCTCGCGAAGGTAATGTTTTATGGCATCGTCGTAATGTCCTTCGAAAAAAGGTTTGGATTCCTCTTCCTCACTTTCTTCAAAAATCGACGGCTCCGGTTCCTGTGCTGAAAAATCCTCCGGCTGTTCGGGGTTTTCTTCCCCTTCGAAATCATCAAGCAGTTTGTCGATTTCCATTATTTCCCCTGTGGTAAGAATTTATCACTCTTCGCCTTCCCAGCCATATTTCCCGATCAGTTTGACAAAACGGCAACCTATCAGATTTTGCTGCTCTATGGAACCATCTTCCTGCTTTGTTATTTTTACCAGTGTCTGCTCATATTGATCCCCCACCGGGATGACTAGCCTGCCTCCCGGTGCAAGTTCGTCTACAAGTCCGGAGGGGATGACGGGCGCCCCTGCAGTAACGAGAATGGCGTCAAAGGGAGCTTCTTCCTTCCACCCGATTGTACCGTCGGAAATTTTGATATTTATGTTCAAAAGCCCGAGGCTGTCAAGCGCCTTGCGTGCTTTCAAAGCCAGCGGCCTTATGCGTTCCACGGTATAAACACGGTCGGCGAGCAGCGCCAGAATAGCCGCCTGATAACCGGAGCCCGTGCCGATTTCCAGGACCTTTTCCTTGCCGGTCAGCTCGAGGAGTTCCGTCATGAGTGCGACCATGTATGGTTGGGAAATAGTCTGCTTCTCGCCGATAGGGAGAGGATTGTCATTGTATGCCTGAGAAGCCATCGCTTCTTCTACGAAGATGTGACGAGGAATTTTCAACATTGCATCAATCACACGACGGTCCGTTATGCCCCTTGCTAAAATTTGAGTTTCAATCATTCGTTTTCTGGCAGTATCGAAATTCATCAAGTTCCTCGTGAAACCGTGTCGTATCTATATACCAAATGGACAGGCAAAAGTCCAATTATGGCGACTTATTATACTATAAACCATGTAGTTGATCAAAAAGCACGGCAGGCATTTTCAGGATAAATTCACGTCCAGTGCATGCACAGTCACTCGAATTCCCACTTTCTCAGCAGTTGCATCGACTCATAATTCGTCAAATCGAGGTGAAGGGGAGTGACTGAGATATGCCCCCTTGAAACAGCGTGGTAATCGGTTCCTTCCAGGTCTCTGAAGTTTTGTTGACCGTTTCCTATCCAGTAATATTTCCGGCCCCTTGGATCAATCTTGTCGATGATGAGCCCTTCGTAGCGCCTTTTCCCCTGACTGGTCACGAGAGGGGGAAGTAGTTCGGCTTCCGCAACATCAGGCACGTTGACATTCAGAAACGTATCCGCTGGAAGGCCCTTCTCAAAAATCAAACCGGCAAGCCTTGCAGCGAAAACCGCCGCGGATTGGTAGTTGTCACCTGGTCCACTGGTGGCAAGGGAAACCGCGAAAGCCGGAATTCCCATGAGCGTGGCCTCCATTGCGGCGGAAACAGTTCCCGAGTAGGTCACATCGTCGCCAAGATTGGCGCCCCTGTTGATGCCGGAGACGACGATGTCCGGTTTGAAGCCGAGGAGGGTATGAATGCCGAGATTCACACAATCGGTCGGAGTGCCGTCAACTGCAAATATCGAGGAGCCTATTTCCATGGCGCGCAACGGATGATGCAATGTCAGCGCATGTCCGACGGCGCTACGCTCTCTGTCGGGTGCAACCACCGTCACATCACCAAGTTTTTGCAGTTCCTCGGCAAGGACCGTAATTCCCCGGGCATGAATCCCATCGTCATTTGTTACGAGGATCTTCACTATCGAATCCTTTTTCAAACCGGCATTCCCTGGACCGGAAATAACATTTTTTCAAGGGATAATCATTCCAGAAAAGTGAAACGCGAAACGGAGAAAACCGGACTCCAACTTTCGCGGGAATGACAGGACGGGGATCTTAAATGGAATTGGAAAACAGACCTCTCAGGCCTGTTATGAGCTCTTTAAAACGATTGCTCGAAGCGGTAAACGATTCGAAAGGTGTCGCGCTGCATCCGGGAATTGAACCGATTACTTCCACGATGGGGCCGTTCTCGAGAAGTTCCAGTTCTCCTGAATCACCTTCATAGTCATTTTCCCCTACCGCCCAGTCGTACAGCTTTCTGGAGTCTTGAAGGACAGGCTGCCGAGGTATGCCGTACATTCTGTTCTGCATCGATTCGTCATATACGCCGATACAACCGTGGGATGCAGGTTTGCCGGGCAGATCCCTGGCATGAATCCAGTAGGCTACGTTATCTTTTCCCACATGGAACCTGAATGCATAATCCATGGGGTATTGCGCCTGTTCGTCTTCCGTCTTGTACAGAGATGAAGTGTGTTCCCTGTGGCGGGCATCGACACGGAAAATACCCGTCGGTGTTTCGTGACCCATGGTTCCCGAGGCGGCAGGCATGGAAAATTTCAGCGTACCGTTCTCATAGGCGCCCAGCCATTGTTCGGTGATATCTACCAGGATATATTTGTCGTACCGTTTGGCCGGCTGGTAGAAGGCAGGCATCGGGGTGTAGGCCCTGATCTCGTTCATATCCACCGGAACCCTGATGGTCATGCCCGGATATGCGTGCCGGCGGTCCACCCGGTTGAACCGTGCGACATACTCCCAGTCCCCCCCAAACAGCCTTTCAAGAGAATCCTGGGGTTTCATGAAGTACGGTTTCCATTTTATTTTCTCCATGCTGGGGTATGCTATCCTGGTAAGGTCTTCCCTGGCCGGGTCTCGGGGTGATGCGCCAGGGTCGGAGACGGCTTTGGGGTCGTGGATTACTATTGCGGCGAAGATAATGAGCAGAGATACGATACATATTTTTTTCAGCATGTTTTTTCCCGTGATTATGGCACTTGTCAGGTATTGTACCTATCATTTTTTACAAACAGGGTCAAGCTAAAGGATAATTAACGGCTATAATGAAAAAATACTGGTCAATCGATTTCGGGAAACGCTCTTTTTCCCATGTATAAAAAATTGTTACAAGAGTATAGTAAAATCAGCATATAAAGAAAAACATTATAGCGGAATGCATGAGGAGGGACAACAATGGATGCAATAACAACTTCAGGCAATGAAAATTTGAGGATAAAGCGACTAGTCGGCGTTGACAAAAGCTCTCTTCCTCAGGACGGAGGTAGTCAATACAACAGGCTGATATTTGCAAGAAGTCCATATCTTTTGCAGCACGCCGAAAATCCCGTGGACTGGCACCAATGGGGGGATGGGGCTTTTGTCCGGGCAAAGGAGGAAGACAAACCGGTGTTTCTGTCCATCGGGTATGCAACCTGTCACTGGTGCCATGTAATGGAACGCGAATCTTTTGAAGATGAAGAGGTGGCCGAACTGTTGAATCGCCACTTCATCTCTATTAAGGTGGACCGTGAGGAGCGTCCTGATGTCGATGACCAGTACATGACAGTGGCGCAAATGATGAAAGGCGGGGGAGGATGGCCTCTGAACGTTTTTCTTACTCCCGACCGGCAGCCTTTTTACGTGATGACCTACCTGCCGAAAAAATCAAGCCAGGGAATGACCGGATTCATGGAAATCCTGGAGAAAGTCGCCGATGTATGGAAAACTCAACGCGATGTTGTTGAATCGAGTTGTGCAACCATCATCAAGAACCTTGTCGAAGTTGCCGGCCCGAAACCGGCTCCCATACCCGGCAGTGAAATCCTGGAGAGCGCGTACCATTATCTGGAGATGCTGTATGATCGCACATGGGGCGGTTTCGGCTCCGCTCCGAAATTCCCGCGGCCACTGTTCATTTCTTTTCTTCTCCGATACGGGAAAAAGACAAAAAATGAGCAGGCACTTGAAAAGGTGGAGCATTCCCTGAAAATGATTCGCAACGGGGGCATTTACGATCAGCTGGGCTTTGGTTTCCATCGCTACTCGGTAGACCAGAAGTGGCTGGTTCCCCACTTTGAAAAGATGCTCTATGACCAGGCGATGCTTGCCATGAACTATACCGAAGCATTTCAGGCCACGGGAAACGCTCTCTATGGAAAAGTCGCCGAAGAAATTTTCACGCATGTTCAGAGCGATATGACATCGCCGGATGGAGGCTTTTACTCAGCCCGTGATGCCGATACCGAAGGTGTCGAAGGGAAATATTACCTGTGGACCCCGAAAGAAGTAGGGAATGCCCTCGGGGAGGAAGCAGCGCGGACGGCATGCAGTTTGTTCGACGTGACGGAGAGGGGCAATTTCGAAGGGGAAAATATACTCCATCTTGACGTACCCATCGAGGAATTTGCCTTGCGCGAAGGTATTCCCCTTTCATCCCTGAATACCGACATTGAGAAATGGCGGAAACAGATGCTGAACGTCAGGGAAGAAAGGGTGACACCGCTGCGAGACGACAAAATCCTCACTGCATGGAATGGCCTGATGATCGCCGCTCTTGCCAAGGGTTTCGCTGCGACCGGTCAAGAGCGATTTCTCGAACTTGCCGAACGGGCCGTGGTATTCATACGGGAGAAACTTGTAAGCAAAGAGGGTCGCCTGCTGCGCAGTCATTACCTGGGTGAATCTTCCATTCCCGGATTTCTGGAAGACTACGCATTCTTCACCTGGGGACTGATCGAAATGTATGAAGCTACCCTTAACGCCGATTATCTGCTGGAAGCCGTCCATTACAGCAGGGAGAGCCTCCGGTTGTTTGTCGATGAGGAAAGCTACGGCTTCTTCGACACCGGATTCGATGCGGAAAATGTCCTGGTCAGAAAGAAAAGCACTCTCGACGGGGTCATCCCGTCGGGCAACTCGGTTGCGGCAATGAATTTTCTGAGAATCGGAAAGATTATTGAAAGCACAAAATTCAAGGAAGAAGGACAGGGAATTCTGCGTTCCATGATGGGAGATGCTCTGCAGCAGCCTGCGGCCTATAGTGGTGCGCTAATGGCGCTTGAGTATCTGCAGGGACCCGACGTTGACGTCACCATGGTCGGCAATCCGGAAGATCCGGTCATGAAGGAAATGCTGCGCAGTATCGGACAACGCTTCATACCCCATCTCGCTTTACGGGTCAAAAACGAGGGGGCCGATACCGGCTACAAAACCCTGGATGGAAAGCCGACGGCGTATGTGTGCCATTACGGGACCTGCCGGCCGCCAGTCACGGGAGCGGAAAACCTGGGCCGACTGCTGGACGAAATCGCTTAAAATCTGCCAAATTACATTACACTTTGTCTGCAATCTATGATAAAAACCCCGAGAATACAAAATTCGAGGGGTTTTTCATGTCGGAAAAAAGAAATATTGCCAGGGCTGCGGGCGTCCTCGGGACTGCCACCATAATTTCCCGAATCCTCGGTATGGTCCGCGACATGGTCGTATCGAGACTTTTCGGGGCAGGCTATGCAACTGACGCGTTCTTTGCCGCCTTCCAGATTCCGAACATGCTGCGTCGGTTTTTTGCGGAAGGCGCCCTGACCTCGGCGTTCGTGCCGATTTTCTCCGAATATTATACGAAAGAAGGGGAAGTCAAAGCGAGGGAATTGGCCAATGTATGTTTTTCGGTGCTAACCGCGGTGATGGCGCTGGTCACCTTGCTGGGTATCGTTTTTTCTCCCTTGATCGTGTCCCTGATGTTTCCGGGCTTCCGTGCAGAGCCAAGCAAACTGGATTTGACGGTCTTTCTCAATCGCCTCATGTTTCCCTATATTTTTTTCATCAGTCTGGTTGCCCTGTGCATGGGCATTCTCAATACGGTGCGGCACTTTTTCACCCCGGCGATATCCACGGTATTTCTCAATATTGCCATGATCTTCTGCGCGGTTTTTCTCCATGACAAATTCCGCGTTCCGATCACTGCGCTTGCGGTTGGGGTGCTCCTGGGGGGGGTACTGCAACTGCTGCTTCAGTTGCCGGTTCTCTACCGGAAAGGCTTTCCCGTCCGTCCGGCATTCAGGCCGAATCACCCCGCGGTGAAAAGGATCGCGCTTCTCATGGGTCCGTCCATCTTCGGGGTTGGTGTTTATTATCTGAATATAACCGTCGGGAACATCCTTGCCTCACTGCTGCCCCAGGGGAGCGTTTCCTATCTGTATTACGCACAGCGCCTGTTCGAGTTTCCCCAGGGGATTTTCACGGTCTCGGTTGCACAGGCGGTTCTTCCTTCCATGAGCAGGCAGGCGGCGGCAGGCGAACTCGATCAGCTCAAGGAGACATTATCGTTCGGTTTGCGCCTGACCCTTTTTATTACCATCCCAGCTATGGCAGGGCTCCTCGCCTGTTCGACCCCCATATTCAGCCTTCTTTTCATGGGGGGCAGTTTTGATTTTCCCATGGCGGTACAATCCGCCAAGGCCCTTTTCTATTATTCTCTGGGCCTTTCTTTCGTGGCAATGGTCAGGGTCCTGGTGCCGGCATTCTATGCACTGAAAGATACCGGGACACCCGTAAAAACGGCCTTCGTCGCTTTTCTTCTCAATGCGCTGTTCAGCCTTGTTCTCATGAAGCCGCTCCTGCACGGAGGGTTGGCACTTGCCTCAACAATGTCAGCGCTCGTTAATATGGCCCTGCTTCTCTACCTGCTGCGAAAAAAAATCGGGGGGTTCGGCGGAAGAAAAATAGCCCTTTCGGGAGGCAGGACTGCGTTAGCGTCGCTGCCGATGTTTCTGGCCGTTTCTTGGGGTGTGAGCTTCATGGACTGGTCGGTTCCCGGGCAGAAATTCGAAAAAGCTGCCGGTCTCGGTGCTTTTGTAGCAGCCGGAGTCGTTATATTCTTTGTTTGTGCGCACCTGGTTCGCTGTGAAGAGGCACGCGATGCTATTTCCCTCATGCGCAGGAAGATGCGGTGGTGAAGGGTCGCCGGACGGATGAAGCGGGGTTCTTTCGTTGTCTTATGTTGCCGGACCTGGCTACGGAGGTGCTGCCACCAGCGAAAAGAGCCGTATCGAAGTATTTTTGCCGGTTGCGAACAACTCCCCCTTACTTTTCAGCAAGATCTGCCGCCGAACAAGAAAAGAGGATCACGTAACCCTTTAAAAACAATTGAAAAGATAGTAACTAATTGTTTTTAAACTATAATTATGTTTGAATAAAAAATGGGCAGAGAGTAAAAATGCCCATAGAAAGTATTTACTTGGTTCTTTTTCAACACCGTTATCAACAGATTTTCCACAATTTCTGTGGAAAATTCATTACAGTGTTGAAAAGACGTAACAATTCACTGAAATTTTGTTCCCGCACCCGCCGTACATCATTCCGGCCCTTCCTTCTCGAGGAATTTTGCCTCCTGCCAGAGTTTCTCCATTTCTTCGAGGGTAGCATCCTGCATCTCTTTGTTCGCGGTGTGAAGGCTGTTTTCGATATGCTCGAAGCGTTTTGTGAAACGGCTGATCGTCTTTCTCAAGGCATCCTCCGGATTGAGCGACAGGAATCGTCCGAGATTCGCTATGGCGAACAGGAGATCTCCCAGCTCGGCCTCCATGCGTTCCTGATTGTCGTCGAGCATTGTTTCCTCAAACTCCTTCAACTCCTCCAGAACCTTGGCAAACACCTCATCCGCCCGAGACCAGTCAAAGCCGACTCGTGCGGCCTTTTCCCCTATTTTCTGCGCCTTGAGCAGGGCAGGCAGATGGGACGGGACACCTGAGAGTGCCGATTTCCTGGTCATCCCTTTTTCATTTTTTTTTATCTTTTCCCAGTTTTCGATCAATTGATCTATAGTGTCTATCTGCAAATCCGCAAACACATGGGGATGTCTGCGTATCAGCTTGTCGTTGAGTGTGTCTATAACCTCGTCGATGCTGAATTCACCCTGTTCTTCCGCTATGACGGCATGGAATACGACCTGCAGGAGCAAATCACCGAGTTCTTCCTTCATCATCGGGACAGAGTTTGCATCAATTGCTTCCATAACTTCGTATGTTTCTTCGAGCAGATATCTTTTCAGGCTGTCATGGGTTTGCTCGGCATCCCAGGGGCAGCCGCCGGGACCGCGCAGACGACGCATGAGTTCCATGAGAGTTTTGAACTTGTCAGTAGCGGAATTCATTATTTTTCCCCTCTGAGGTACGTTTCGAGAAAGGTCTTTTTATGTTCGGCGAACCGGTCTTCCTCGATGGCCTTGCGTATTTCTTCCATCATGCCGAGATAGAAATGGACATTATGGATGCTTGCCAGGATGGCTGAGAGCACCTCGTTCGATATGAAGAGATGGTGAAGATAGGCCCTGGTGAAATTCCTGCAGGTATAACAGGTGCAATTCGGTTCCACCGGATAGAAATCCCTTCGGTACTTTCTGTTTGTCAGGCGTATCCTGCCGCGGTTGGTGAACAGTGTCGCACTTCTGGCATAGCGGGTGGGTATCACGCAGTCGAACATGTCAATACCGCGTTCGACGCTTTCGAAAATATCTTCGGGAAGTCCCACCCCCATCAGATAACGCGGCTTGTCAACGGGCAGATGGGGGGCAGTGAACTCGACGACCTTTTTCAGCAGTTCCAGGCCTTCGCCGACACTCACTCCACCAATCGCATACCCCGGGAAATCCATTTTTACCAGTTCTTCTGCGCACATGGCACGAAGATCATTGAAAACGCTCCCCTGGACAATCGCAAACAGCGCCTGGTCTTTCCGCGACTGTGCATTCCTGCACTCTTCCGCCCATCGAATGGTCTTTTTCGTGGATTGTGCCGCATAGCTTTTTTCGCAGGGGTAGGGGATACATTCGTCAAAAGCCATGATAATATCGGCTCCCAACGCTTCCTGGATGGCTATCGCCTTAGCGGGATCGAGGAATATTTCTTCACCGGTTATTTCGTGTCTGAAGAACACCCCGTTGTCGGTAATGCGCTTGTTGGGCAGGGAAAACACCTGGAATCCCCCGGAATCTGTGAGGATTGGCCCGTCCCAGCACATAAACCGGTGCAGCCCGCCGGCTTTTTCAACCAGGGCCTCGCCCGGACGCAGATGCAGGTGATAGGTGTTGCACAGGATAATCTGCGAACCGGTTTCCTTGACCTGCAGCGGGGTCATTGCCTTCATGGCTGCGTGGGTGCCAACCGGCATGAAAATGGGCGTTTCAATGATTCCGTGAGGAGTTTCAAGCATGCCGCGCCGTGCGGATGTCTTCTTATCTGTCTTGATGAGGGTAAAAATCATGGTTTCCTGCAGCCGCGCGGAAACTGAGCGCAGCCTTTTTCTCCGTTAATTATTTACAATCCTGTTGTCAGGCTGCATTATACAAGCTTATTATCAGATTGACATGACAAAAGCAATGCCGCAGCAATAATGAATGAAAAGGCGGATCCCATGGAATTCGTATTTGCCAGACTGATCTTCACCCTACGGTTGGACCGGGACTGTCCCGACCCATACTCATTATTTGGAATACGAAACTTTTTCAAGGATGTATTCCGCAATGCAGTCTGCCAACGGCAATGACAGTGCGAGACTTGCAGGGAAAAGGATTGCTGTTCCTACCATCATGCATTTTCCCAGGCGATCAGCAACGACAGGTTGGCCGTCAAAAGGCACCAGAAACCATCCCTCCCTTTTGTTTTTGATCTTGCTCCTGTCCCCGACCAGCCCAATGAGGGGGACGAAGTTGAAATCGGCATGAACCTGGCGGGGTCGGCGATTACTTACGCCAGAGATTATATAACTGCGGTCTGTCAGCTTTTCCGGCAGGACGGACCTGCGGGAACGGTACGGGGAACAGTGATAAAAGTAGAATCGGAGACATGCTCGGGGTTCAGGAACAGCATTATGCAAAACGGCGGTACGGCATCGTATGATGCCATTTCGACCATTTCCGCCAGGGACCTTGCCGAGACCAGAACCCTCGATCAAAACCGGGTCAGGTTGACTGTCACCACTCCCATACGCCTGATGGGGGACGGTAAACCGGTCCGGGATTTTGCATTTTCGTCTTTCGTCAGGGCGCTAATGCGCCGCATCTCCTCCCTTGCCTATTATTATTACGGGGGAGGGCTGGATTACGATTATGGATGGCTCTCCTCGATAAGCACATCGATCGTGATTTCTGAGAATGATTTCCGCTGGACGAGGTGGGATGAAGACCGTCGCGGGGAATGGCTCAGCGGCATTACCGGCAGCGGCACCTGCGAGGGGATGCTCGTCGACTTCCATCCATTCCTGCTCCTCGGAGAATATTTCCATGTGGGCAAAGGCTCACCCTACGGTTTGGGGCGTTACCGGATAGAGAAGAATCTCTAGGGGCACCCTGAGTCCGACTGCTCGATTTCCGCGGAAATTTCATCCCTGCTTAATGAAATTGGCACCTTGCAAAAGGTGGATGTGTATGTTACCACTTTACAGTAAGCAAGTAACTCCGGCGGGTCCGGAGGGCAAATGAAAAAGGAATTCATGCGGGAGGCAGTATGTGGCAGTCAATCTGGAAACCTTTGCTGGTGATGCTGGTGCTGGTTCTGGCATTCAATTTCATCTACACCTACATCACCGGCACGGACGGGAGCAAGGTCGCCGACATCACATACAGCCGCTTCAAGGATG
>Ga0316605_10001678_pt1 | contig 12735 bp, 10 predicted proteins | sample OWC_soil_day20_n_FD_207666 | JGI IMG/M metagenome (GOLD analysis project Ga0316605, IMG submission 207666) | Wetland soil microbial communities from Old Woman Creek delta, Ohio, United States - OWC_soil_day20_noCT | ecosystem: Environmental > Terrestrial > Soil > Wetlands | place: USA: Ohio... | reverse complement strand
CTGTTTCCAGACCGCGGCCATCACGAGCAGCGACAGCGCCTGCCGGCCATTCAGCAGGAAATCCCAGTGCACCCCGGCGCGGTTGAGCCAGTGTGCAACCACGCCGAGCGTTGGGTTGAACATGAAGAGCCACAGCACGCCGGCAATCGCCGGTGCCACCGCATACGGCCAGATCAGCAGCGTCTTGATCGTCGCAGCGCCGCGCAGCAGTCGGTCCGCGAAGACCGCCAGAAACAATGCTATGCCGAGGGCAAATCCGGCGACCAATACCGAGAAGACGGCTGTGACGCGGAACGAGGCGAGGTAGCCGGGATCGTTGAAGAGCACGCGGAAGTTTTCAAGACCAACGAACTCGACGTTGGCACCGAAGGCGTCCTGCATCAGGACGCTCTGGTAGAGCGCCTGCCCAGCGGGCCAGAAGAAGAAGATGATCGTGATCGCGAGTTGGGGCGCGACCAGCGCGTAGGGCAGCCAGCGGCTGCGGAAGAAGGCGCGCTTTTCCAAGTGCGCAGCTCGAGCGGCACGCTGGGCCGGCCGCGTCCGCGGCCGGCCGCACGGCCTACTTGCTTGTCTTCTCGAAGCGCTCCAGTTGCTCGTTACCGCGCTTGATCATGTCGGCCAGCGCCTGCTGGACGGTCTTCTTGCCCGACCAGATGTTTTCCATCTCTTCGTCGTTGATCGTGCGGATCTGCACGAAGTTGCCGAGGCGGATGCCGCGCGACTTGTCGGTCGTTTTCACGATCATCTGCTGCACCGGGACGTCGGTGCCCGGATTCTTGTCATAGAAGCCCGACTTCCTGGTCAGATCGTAGGCCGCCATCGTGATCGGCAGGTAGCCGGTTTCCTGGTGGCTCTTGGCCTGGATCTCCGGCCTCGACAGGTAATTGAAGAAGTCCGCGACGCACTTGTACTCGTTCGGCTTCTTGCCCGACATGACCCACAGGCTGGCGCCGCCGATCACGGTGTTTTGCGGCGCGCCAACAACGTCCGGGTAATAAGGCAGGGTCGACATGCCGAATTCGAACTTGGCGTTCTTCTTGATGTTGCCGTAGGCCGACGACGATGCCGTGCTCATGATGCATTCGCCGGAATAGAACGGCGCGTCGCCCGCGTTGCCGCGGCCCTTGTAGACGAACAGGCCCTGCTTGGCCATGTTCGCGAGGTTCTCGATGTGGCGCACATGCAGCGGCGTGTCAAACGCCAGGCGCGACGAGGTGCCGCCAAAGCCGTTGTTCTTGGTCGCGAACTCGGTGTTGTGCCAGGTGGAGAAGCTCTCGAGCTGGGTCCAGCTCTGCCAGCTCGTGGTGAATGGGCACTTTTCCCCGCTGGCCTTCAGCTTCGCGGCCGCCAACGCAACCTCGGGCCAGGTCTTTGGCGGCTTGTTGGGGTCCAGGCCGGCCTTCCTGAAGGCGTCCTTGTTGTAATAGAAGACCGTCGTCGAGCTGTTCAGCGGGTAGGACATCATTTGCCCATTGGGCGCGGTGTAGTAGCCGGTCACCGCAGGCACGTACACCTTGGGGTCGAACTTGTAGCCGGCCTTGTCCATCACTTCTCCGACCGGGACGATCGCTCCTTTAGAGCCCATCATCGTCGCGGTGCCGACCTCGAAGACCTGCAGGATATGAGGCGCATTGCCAGCGCGGAACGCGGCAATCGCTGCGGTCATCGAGACGTCGTAGGCGCCCTTGTAGGTGGGCGTGACCTTGCACTGCTGCTGGCTGGAATTGAAGCCGCCTGCCAGGCCGTTGACCCAGTCGCCGAGAGCGCCAGGCATCGAGTGCCACCATTGCACTTCGGTCTGGGCCAGCGCGCCGGTTGCACCGAGCGCGAGCACGGCAGCCGTTGCACTCTTCGCGAAAGTCTTGCGGAACATGGGTCTCCTCCGGTAGTTGAATTCTGGCGAAACAACGTGTCGCGACTGTTACGATAGCCCGCCTGTGGTTCCCGGGCAAAGTGCGCCTACGCCCATGCTCTCCGCCGGTCGTCTCCCGCTCTACGCCAGCCTGGTCCGCCTGGACAAGCCGGTTGGCACCCTGCTGCTGCTGTGGCCCACACTTACCGCGCTCTGGATTGCGTCGGACGGGGTGCCGAGCGCGCTGCTGGTCGCGGTGTTCGTGCTAGGCACGTTCCTGATGCGCTCGGCCGGCTGCGCCATCAATGATGCGGCCGACTTCCGGTTTGACGGCTATGTGAAGCGCACCGCCAATCGCGTGGTCGCTCGCGGCGACGTGAGTCCGCTGGAGGCGGTGGCGGTCGCGGCTGCACTCTGCGCGCTCGCGGCCCTGTTGCTGCTCTTCCTGAACGAGGCGGCGATGCGCCTGGCGCTCATAGCCGCGGCCGTCGCCGGCACGTATCCGCTGGCGAAGCGATTCTTCCCAATACCGCAGCTGTATCTGGGCGTGGCGTTTTCCTTCGGCATCCCGATGGCTTTTGCCGCCGCGCTCGGCGAGGTGCCGAAGCTCGGCTGGCTATTCTTCGCCGCGAACATGTTCTGGGTCGTCGCCTATGACACAGAGTACGCAATGGTGGACCGGGACGACGACCTGAAACTCGGCATCCGCTCGTCGGCCGTTTTCTTCGGTCGCTGGGATGTCGCAGCGGTGATGGCGTGTTACGGCGGCTTCTTCTCGCTGATGCTGCTGGTCGGATATGACATCGATGCGAGCTGGCCGTACTACGCGGGCTGGTCCTTCGGCGTGCTGTGTGCGCTCTACCATCATTCCCTGATCCGCGCACGCACTCGCGACGGCTGCTTCGCCGCGTTCCGCCACAACAACTGGGTCGGCCTCGCATTGTTCGTCGGCACTCTGGCGCACTACATGAAATGAGTCGCGCGACGCGGCGCGGCGGCGGTGAGCCGACATCACGCGCTGGCAGCGAATCGACGCAGGCGCTTTCAGTGTCATTCGCCAGCGCCGCGAGAGTGCCGACTGGGCTGTCGTCGCTTCGTTCACGTATCAGCGCGTGCGCTGATCGTCGCCACTCTCCGCATCAAACTGCTGTCCCATTTCGGCGGCACGGTCGCGAGCGGCACGTACGGCTTCGACGATGCGACTGCGCACATCGTCGCGCTCGAATCGGGCCAGCGCGGCCGCTGTCGTGCCGCCTTTCGAGGTCACCCGCTCGCGCAGCACGGCGATAGGCTGGTCCGACTGCTGGGCAAGGCGCGCGGCGCCGGCAAAGGTCTCCACCGCCAGCTTCCGCGCCTGGTCGGCCGAAAAGCCCATCTCATGCGCGGCTTCCTGCAGCGCCTCGATGAAAAAGAACACGTACGCTGGTCCGCTGCCCGAAATTGCGGTGACCGGGTCGAGCAAGGATTCATCCTCCAGCCACAGCACTTCGCCCACCGACCGCAGGATGCGATCGGCCTTGTCGTGCTGGCTCTTCGACACGCCGGACAGGGCGACGGCCCCGGTGATGCCTGCGCGAATCAGCGCCGGGGTGTTCGGCATCGCGCGAACGACGCGCTGATGGCCGAGCCAGCGGGCCAGCGTGCGGCCCTGCACCCCGGCCACGATCGAAACCACTACTGGGTCGCCCATGTACGGAATGATGCCGGCGACCGCTTCGCGCGCTTGCTGCGGCTTGATCGCCAGAACGACCACCTCGGCGTCCTGCAGCCAGTCGCCGGAATGTTCGTGCGCGGCCACGCCGAAGTCACGGGCCAGGTCGGCGCACTTGACCGTGTCGGGCTCGAGTACGTGCATCGATGCCGTCACCATGCCACCTGCTCGCATGCCGCCGAGCATCGCGTGCGCCATGTTGCCGCCGCCGATGAATGCCACCTTCACACTGCCTTCCTTTCCCGTTCACCGAAGATCGCGGTGCCGACGCGCACCATAGTCGAACCGGCGGCCACCGCGGCCTCGAGATCCGCGGACATGCCCATCGACAGGGTGTCGCAGCCGGGGTAGTCCCGGCGGAGTGCCTCGAACAGCTGCTTCATGCGCAGCAGGGGTTCGACTTGCCGACCCGGTTCGCTTTCCGGTTCCGGGATCGCCATCAGTCCACGCAACTGCAAACGCGGCAGCGCCGCCACCCCTCGTGCCAGCACCTGGATCTCGGCCGGTGAGACTCCGCTCTTGGTCGCCTCCCCACTGACATTCACCTGCAGCAGCACGTTGAGCGGCGTCCGTTCGGCCGGCCGCTGCTGCGACAGGCGTTCCGCGACCTTCAACCGGTCGACCGACTGCACCCAGTCGAAGTGCTCGGCGATCCAGTGCGTCTTGTTGCTCTGGATCGGACCGATGAAATGCCACTTCGGTGCTGTGGCCGGGGCCAGTTCCCGGACCCGGGCAATCTTCTCGACCGCTTCCTGGACGTAGTTCTCGCCGAAGTCGGTCTGTCCGCAGGCCAGCGCGGTGGCGACGGCTTCCGCCGGGAACGTCTTGCTGACCGCGACCAGCGTGACCGTGTCCGGAGAGCGCCCGGCGCCTCGCGCAGCCTTGGTAATGCGCTCGTGAACCCCCTGCAAATTGGCTTGCAAGGTTTCTCGCAACCTGGACATAATCGATCGCAAAGCCGCTAGAGACTTATTTTTTCTGGCTTTTTTGCTGTTCCGCCGGCGCTGGCGAGGCCTACGCTAGCCCCTTTGAAAGCCCGTGCCCACTTCGGGACGGGCTGACGATTCGCCCTGGAGCACCCGCGTTCCGCCATGGACATCTCAGAACTGCTCGCATTCTCCGTCAAAAACAAGGCGTCCGACCTACACCTTTCGGCCGGGCTGCCGCCGATGATCCGCGTGCACGGCGATGTCAGGCGCATCAACCTGCCGCCGCTCGAGCACAAGGATGTCCACGGCATGATCTACGACATCATGAACGACTCGCAGCGCAAGCAGTACGACGAGAACCTGGAGACGGACTTCTCGTTCGACCTGCCGGGCCTGGCACGCTTCCGGGTCAACGCGTTCAATCAGGACCGTGGAGCGGCCGCCGTCCTGCGGACGATCCCGTCGCGGGTGCTGTCGCTCGAGGAACTGCAGTGCCCGCGGCAGTTTGCGGACTTCTCGCTGAAGCCACGCGGGCTGGTGCTGGTGACGGGCCCGACCGGTTCTGGCAAGTCGACGACGCTGGCGGCGATGGTCGACCATGTCAACAACAACCTTTATGGCCACATCCTGACGATCGAAGACCCGATCGAGTTCGTGCACGAGAGCCGCAAGTCAGTGATCAACCAGCGCGAAGTTGGCCCGCATACGCTGAGCTTTTCGAACGCACTGCGTTCGGCGCTGCGCGAAGACCCGGACGTGGTGCTGGTTGGCGAGTTGCGCGACCTGGAGACGATCCGCCTGGCGCTGACCGCAGCGGAAACCGGTCACCTGGTGTTCGGCACGCTGCACACCTCGTCCGCGGCCAAGACGATCGACCGTGTCGTCGACGTGTTCCCGGCGGCCGAAAAGGAAATGGTCCGCGCGATGCTGTCGGAGTCCGTCGTCGCGGTGATTTCACAGACGCTGCTCAAGGTCAAGGACGGCAACGGCCGCGTGGCAGCACACGAAATCATGGTGGGCACGCCGGCCATCCGCAACCTGATCCGCGAGAACAAGGTCGCGCAGATGTACTCGATGATCCAGACCGGCCAACAGTTCGGCATGCAGACGCTGGACCAGACGCTGCTCGAACTCGTCCGCCGTAATGTCGTGTCGATCGGCGAGGCGCGGCAGTACGCGAAGACGCCCGAAAACTTCGCTTAGGGCAGGAAAGAGACTATGGAACGCGACCAGGCCACACGATTCGTCCACGACCTGCTGAGGTTGTTGCACAGCAAGAAGGGTTCGGATCTCTTCCTGACGGCGGATTTTCCGCCGGCCTTCAAGATCGACGGTCGAGTGCTGCCGGTCTCGAACCAGCCTCTGACGGCGCAGCACACGAGCGAACTGGTGCGCGCGATCATGAACGATCGCCAGGCGTCGGAGTTCGAGAAGACCAAGGAGTGCAACTTCGCCATTAACCCGACCGGAATCGGCCGCTTCCGCGTTTCGGCGTTCGTGCAGCAGGGCAAGGTCGGCATCGTGTTCCGGACGATTGCCGATCACATCCCGACGTCGGATGAACTGAACCTGCCGAACCTGATCAACGACCTCGCGATGGCCAAGCGCGGCATCATCATCGTGGTGGGCGCGACCGGCTCGGGCAAGTCGACCTCGCTGGCGGCGATGGTCGGCTACCGCAACGAGAACAGCAACGGCCACATCATCACGATCGAAGACCCGATCGAGTACGTCCATCCGCACAAGAACTGCATCATCACGCAGCGCGAGGTGGGCGTGGACTGCGAGTCCTGGCAGGTCGCGTTGAAGAACACGCTGCGCCAGGCGCCTGACGTCATCCTGATCGGCGAAGTGCGCGAGCGCGAGACGATGGAGCACGCGATCGCGTTTGCCGAGACCGGTCACCTGGTCATGTGCACGCTGCACGCCAACTCGACCAACCAGGCGCTCGACCGGATCATCAACTTCTTCCCCGAAGAGAAGCGGTCGCAATTGCTGATGGACCTGTCGCTGAACCTGCGCGCGATGGTGTCCCAGCGGCTGGTCCCGTTCAAGGACCGCAAGGGACGCATCCCGGCGGTCGAGATCATGATCAACAACCCGCTGGTCTCCGACCTGGTCTTCAAGGGCGAGGTGCACGAGATCAAGGAAGTGATGAAGCGTTCGCGCGAGCAGGGCATGCAGACCTTCGACCAGTCGCTCTTCGATCTGCACGAGCGCGAGCAGATTTCCTACGAGGACGCGCTGCGCAACGCAGACTCCGTCAACGACCTGCGCCTGCAGATCAAGCTCAACAGCAAGCTGTCGGGCGGGGTCGCCGGCATCCACAAGGGCATAGAACACCTCGGACTGACCGGGTAGTCGGCAGCAAGTCGACAGCGGGGCGCACGGCGCCCCGTTTTCATTTGGCCCAACGTGCGCCGCTACACTTGCTGCCTCCCATCTTCAGGGGCCAGCCATGACCACGGTCTACGACTTCAGCGCCAAGACCATCGACGGCAAGTCACGCAAGCTCTCTGACTACAAGGGCAAGGTGCTGCTGGTGGTCAACACCGCCAGCAAGTGCGGCTTCACGCCCCAGTACAAGGGGCTCGAGGCGATCTACAAGAAGTACAAGGACAAGGGCTTCGCAGTGCTCGGCTTTCCGAGCAACCAGTTCGGCCAGCAGGAGCCCGGCCCCGAGAGCGAGATTGCCGAGTTCTGCGAGATGAACTATGGCGTCACGTTCCCGATGTTCTCCAAGGTCGACGTCAACGGCGATGCCGCGCACCCGTTGTTCAAGTACCTCACGTCAACAAAGAAGGGCCTGCTCGGCAGCGAAGGCATCAAGTGGAACTTCACCAAGTTCCTGATCGACAAGGACGGCGAGGTGATCGAGCGCTATGCGCCGACCACCAAGCCGGAGGATTTGGAGAAAGACATAGAGCGGGCGCTCCGGTAGAGGCGGAATCTGTCACTGGCCCCGAGGCGTTGCGCTATCGCTCATGTGAAGCCTTGTGGGCATGATGTTATCTATCGCCTCACGGCGCCGGCTGTCTTGAGCGTTGTAACTTGCGGCAGTTCGAGCAGGCCATCGCCGACCGCTTGCCGACGCACATTCGCCGGCACATTCAAGGCCGGTTTCGCGGCAACGGTGAGCTTCATTCTTAAAGCGGGGCTGGAAATCGAAGCGTCGGCGGCGAATTCGTCTGCGATCCAACGCGTCAACTGAGGGGCCGCAACGCTGGTGCCGTTCATTGCAGAGGACGATCCGCTACGCGTTCCCGCCGCGATGACACCATGCAGCGCCGTGGAGTCATCGCTCACCGTGGCAATCCTCGGACACGGGCTAGTCGAACTTGCTCCCAAGGACGAGTAACGCGATGACGTCTCGTCGGCACGGCGGTAACCGCCGACCACGAAGGGAAGCGGGCCGGTCGCGATCGCATTGAGAGTGCCCACCCGAATGGTTTCCGACGCGGTCCTTTGGTCATGGTCCCACGCGACAGGTCCGCCTGTCACCTCGTCGTGTTTCGAGTACTTCGTGTCCTCAAAATAGGACTGCCTTCCCAAACGCTTGTAGCCAAGCGGGGTGTCATCACGTTGAACATATGCGTCTACGCAGAATCCCGTGTTGCCGTCGCTCTGGATTTGGATCGTCCAGACCCCAGAAGGCGCAATTGGCGTCGGCGTAAGTGGTTCAAGAGGGGCGGTAGGCAGCGTCCGGATCAAGATCAATCGTCGACCGCTGGACGTGGGCTGGGCCTTGTAGTCAATCATGCACGGGGCGGTCGAGTAGGGTGTCGGGTACTCCCCACCCTCTTTTACCCAGGCTCCGAAATTTTGGTCTGTCGGCCCCTTTACTTGTACTTGTATCTTTTCGTTTGCCGGCACCCAGATCTCAAGTGCGCTGGGCGAGCGATCGTCAGGCTGAAGGCGCCACAATAGCGGCGACGGATTCGCGTTAATCGCGAGTTTCGCGTGCCCGCGCTCCAGCCGTACATTTCCTGCTGCAATTACGACTTCGGTTCGATGATTTGCGGCTTCTCGAAGCTTGATGAACTCGTCGATCCTTTCCTCGATCTGGTGCGTTCCATCCTGGGGACCTCCAGTCATGCCGTAGCTGATATTGACAACCAGTGGAGGCTGCTTCCCGCCTTTGTCGGCAAACTCGGCCATACGCGCATTGATGAACTTCAGCGCGAGGTCAATTTGTGGTGCGAGTCCCGTGCCGGACGGATCAGATGTCACCTGCCGCGGAAGCTGCACCGCGATGATGGCTCGTTCGCTGCTGGTTGACCCCAACGGAAGCGCGGCCGCAAGGTCAAGCACGTGGGTTCCGTGAGCAATTCGGCGTCCGACCCGCTTGTGCTCATCCTTCGCATAATTGTTGAGACCTTCGCTGGCGTAAAGCGCATCCTCATCGACAACGGACCCGGACCTGTGCTGAATAATGCTGTAGTCGATGTACGGACCTGACAGCCAGTATTGGGAGTCCTGATCCCAGAAGGCGCGAACACGCGTGCGTCCGCCTTCATCCCAGAACCGATGGTGCGCAAATGCAATTCCGTCATCTATGACCGCAATGACGACCTTTGGACGTTCCGCATTGCCGTTCGAAGCGTTGCTCGTTCCCACCGGCTTTGGAGGTAGCGGCTTTGGAGTCGGCCAGCCGTTGAGATCAACCGAGTTCAGTGATGCGTGCAAGGGTTGTCCGGCCAGTATCTGTTCGACCTTGCCTGCCCACTGCGCGTCGCCGAGCAGCGCCGCCATTCGGTTGAGGGTCAGAATAAGGGTCAAGTACCGTCCTTCGCCCTGGTTGGAAGGAAATTCAAACACATGCTTCCCTGTTGCACGCCGCAAGACTTCCGTGAGCGACTCGGTGGCCTTGCCGTCCGCCAGCCTAAGAGTGAGCGGTAGCTTGGACCGATCGTCGGGCAGATACTCGAAGCCAGTCGCGGCGTGCCACCTCAGGTATGGGTCGACAGGGGGGAGAGGGATTGGAATGTTCCCGCGCGAATGCGATGAAACGGCCATGTGATTTCTCCGGTCAACTCACGTCCATTCCTTATAGGCTTTCGCCCACAACCAGCCCAGTATTCGAGACTTCCTGACGGTGGTGGTCCCGCCAATCTTGTCCGCGAAGATGGTTGCTCCGTTCGATGATTTGGCTTGTTGCTGCTTTGAGGTCCCGAAGTTGAAGTGCCTGGTCGGATCGAAGTCGTCCTTCGAGAAATACTGGGTCCCGTCGAACTTCCATGGTTGAAAATTGTTGCTCACTGTCGCGCTGCATCGCTGTATGAAGTACTCGGCCAAGGTAAGGCCAAGCGCGTGCCCTGCCGCTGAATCGACGGGAAAGTGCATGCCAGCGATCGTTCGATTGACCGCTATCCGGTGCGCCTGGCGCATCAGCTGATCGCCCCACGACTGGTTCGGATACAAGTTGTTGACGAGTCGACGAAGTATCAGTGCGGCCATGTGCGCTTCGGTCGAATGGCCGCTTGGATACGAGCTGTGCCCCGGCGTCAGGATCATTGGCTGGATCTGTGCCGAGTACTCTCCAGGCCGGCGAAACGCCAGCGCGTGCTTGAACCGCATTTCGATCGAATTGGCGAACCGCATGGCAACGTCGAGCAATTCCATAGTCCAGCGGTGTCGTGTCGGATGCAGGGGCAGGACCGAGCACCAGAACGCCACCGGCGGCGTCAACTGCGCCAGAATTTCGGCCGCGCGATCTTCGCGCAGATCGGCGTAACCATTTACGAGGTCGAGTTGATCGGCGATGAACGTCACCGCGTCGTCGGGGCGCGTAATTTGCGCGATGGCAGACCCCGTTGATCTGGGTGCGGTAGTTCCTGTTCCGAGTGTCGTCTTGCGCATGTGCCACAAGCCGGCCCAGCGGGGCACACTCGCCCCGCTGTCTACGCAAAACTGAACATTTGATTGCAGTTCGAAATCCAACAGTGTTGCCCGTACCCAGTACTCCCACAGTTCAAGCTGATCCGGGTCGTCGAAGAGTCTCTGAGGACCGGCGAAGTCCCTTCCTTTCCATGAGCCTACGATCCCGTCACGGTGAGTAATAAGCGCTCCGGCCACGAGCGGATTTGCGGCTGATGCAGCACCGCCAGCGCCGCCCGCACCACCCGCGCCGCCGGCTCCGCCCGCGCCTCCAGCTCCGCCCGCGCCACCCGCACCTCCGGCACCTCCCAGCAAACCGGCGCCACCGGCACCTCCGAAGACGCCTGCTCCACCTGCTCCACCCGCCCCACCGAATGTGCTCATGTTTTCCTCCGCCTCGGGTACTTTGCTGAAATTACCTAGGAACGCCTGCCGCCTCTAAAGCCTCCGACCAGATCTTTCCCGTCTCGAAACCCGCGCTTGGTGACAACGTGCGATAGCGGCTGACCGTGAATCCCGGATCGAGCCGCAGCAGTTCGTGGACCGTAGTGCGGGCTTCTTCCGCGTGACCGAGCTGCCACTGCGCAATGGCCAGCGCACGCAATGTCGAGGTGTGCGCACGATTCAGCCGCAAAGAACGCATCGCAAGTTCGCATGCGCGCTCGTACTGGCCCGCTGACAGTGCCGCAGTGGCTGCCAGTGAGTCGTAGAAGTAGCGCAGCGGATCGAGCGGCGACAGCTTGATCGCATGCTTGGTGTTGCGCACGGCTTCCTTGCCCTGGCCCTTGAACGCGAACAGCGTACCGAGCAGCAGCCACGCCAGTGAATCGTTGGGGTTGACCGAGAGCGCGAGCTCGTAGCGCGACTCGGCAACATCGAACTGCTTCAGCAGATTCGTATGAACGAACCCGTCGATCGCCAGTGCCAGCGAGCAAGTTGCATCGTTGTCGAAGGCGCGCCGTGTGCATTCGAGCGCCTGGCGGGTGTCCTCCTGCGGGTCCGGTGACCAGCCCTGCTGAACGCGCAGCACGTGCCACTTGGCAAGCCAGGCATAGGGCAACGCCAGTCGCGGCGTGCGATCGATCAGCAGCTGCAGCATCGCGCGCGCACGTCCGAAGGCCGACGGCGACAGCCGGTGCATCAGTGCGATGCCGCTGAGCAGTAGCGTGTAGCTCTCGAGAGTCGGGAGCGCCTCCTGCTGCGAACGTTGAAGTTCCCTCAGCATCATCGCGGCACAGCACTCGGATACCAGCTGGGCCGACATCGAGTCCCTGCCCGACACTGCGTTCTTGACGCTGCCTTTCAGGCTCTTTGTCCAGACGACCTGCGACGTCCGTGTTTCGGCGAGCTCCACGCGGACCGAAACACGGTCGCCCGCGACGAAATAACTGCCGGAAAGCACGTAGTTGGCGTGCAGGTAGGCCCGTACCTCGTCGAGCGAAGCATTGCGGCCGCTGAAGGCCGTGGTCGACAGACGTGAAACGACATGCAGATCCGGTGACAGCGACAGGGCTGAAATGAGCTCGTCTGCGAACACATGCCCCAGCACGCTCCCGGCCTCTCCGGGGGTGCGCGACTGGAACGGGATCACGGCGATCGTCGGCCGCAGATCCTGCAACGCACTGCTGCCGGGCTCTACCACCGGCTGTTCACCGGGCAGGCCCAACCGGTAGGCGCGCAACGGCTGTGCAACATGCTTGACGTAGCACTCGCCCAAGTCCTCGACGTCGGCGTCAAGCGCCGGAGTCAGCTGGTCGCGCACGTCCGCCGAGACGACGATCTCATCCGGGCCGGCCAGGGTGGTCAGGCGCGCCGCGAGGTTGACGCCGTGACCGTAGACGTCGTGCTCGTCGGTCACCAGCGGGCTGACATGGATGCCGATGCGAAGGTGCAGTTTTCGTTCGGGCGAAAGGTCCGCGTTCAACGATGCGATCGCCTCCTGCATCTCGAACGCAACGCCGACCGCCGTGTTGACGCGCGGGAATTCGAGCATCAGCCCGTCGCCGAGGCTCTTGACCAGGCGGCCTTCGCGCCCGGCCAGCAACTCATGTGAAACGTGATCGACGAACGATCGCCAGCGCCGGATCGTGCCGGCCTCGTCCTCCTGCATCAGCCGCACCGACTCGACCACGTCGACGACGAGCACGGTCCGGACGACGCGCGCGACTTCAAACTCGGAGGGAAGGATCTGCGCGATCACATTTGGCTTTCGCGGCGCGACATCGACCAGCGCACCGGACCACACCGGACGGATCTTCTCCTGCGTCAGCGGCAAATGTTCGAGCGGCACCGCGTTCCCCTCCCTGTTTTGCACCCATCGATTCTGGGTGCACTCGGGTGCCGCTCAACGTGGGGATTCAGCGCAC
>Ga0316605_10001677_pt1 | contig 12735 bp, 11 predicted proteins | sample OWC_soil_day20_n_FD_207666 | JGI IMG/M metagenome (GOLD analysis project Ga0316605, IMG submission 207666) | Wetland soil microbial communities from Old Woman Creek delta, Ohio, United States - OWC_soil_day20_noCT | ecosystem: Environmental > Terrestrial > Soil > Wetlands | place: USA: Ohio... | reverse complement strand
CAATCATAAAAAAGAGAGCAAACATCATTGCAATTGGCAATGCATAGTTTTTTTTCTGAGTGTTCATCAAGTAATATTTTAAGTTTAAGGATTTTTGCAAATAATCTCAACACTGTCAGGAGCCGTAAGTATTGTATAACTTATCGCCCCTTTGCTCTTAAGGTCAAAGATAATAAATTGGAAGATATCTTAGGCAGGAGCATTCATTAAAATAATTAATTTAGGGAGCATACGCCTGTAACTACTCTCTTTTGCTTAATGATGAATTATTTTATTATTTTTGTGAAAATAGCAGGGCCATCAAGCAATATTCACTGAATATACTACATGGCCGTCTTTTTTGAAATAGCCTTAAACCTAAACCGGTCTCACAATTTTAAAAGGTGTAAACTATGATAAAACGCATCTTTGTGTTTCTTCTTTTGTCTCTTTCATTTAGTTGTGTCTATTCTCAGAATGGCACAGACTATGACAAATTCGTTGCAGAAGCGGGGGATTATCTTAATCTTTACAGAGGAACATCTCCTCTGCCATATAAAACGCTTCACTCTGGAACTTATTATGCCTTTTCAGAAGAATTTGAAAAGGGCGATTTGTACTACAACGGAAAAATATATCATGGTGTTGAAATGAACCTCAACAGCCATTTGGATGAACTTTATGTCAAGGTGCCGGAATCGGGGAGAGCCGTTATGCTCAATAAGGAATTCATTAATAAATTCTCGCTGGGAAAAAGGAACTTTTTTCTATTGGACAAAAGAGATGAAAAAGGAGCCCCGCAACCGGGATTTTATGAAATCGTATACGATGGACAGGCAAAGCTTTATAAAAAAATCCGTAAAGTCATTTCCGAAAAAGTCGGAAGTTCATTAAATACTGTTACAAAGAGCAATATTGAAAGAAAATTTGAGCTTATTCAAACCTATTATTTGTTTAAAGCAGGAGAGTGGCATAAAATTCCACGCAGGAATTCCCTGCTCATGCAATACAGGGAGAAGAGGCTTGAAATCAGGCGGTTTATTAGGAAGAGCAGCCTCAATTCTATCTCAGATGTTGACATCATTTATGCTTCAATAATGAAATTTGCAGAATCACCAACAAATGCTGCCCATGAATAAATTAGTTACAGTAGCCGTACTTTTCGTTCTTGCCATCACAAGTATTCCGGCGCAGGCACAATCTCAGGCAAGAATTAAACATGTAAATATAAATGCCGACTCTCTGTCTAAGGTAGTATTAAAATACACCGGCAAAGATTTGTTTTTTAAAGCATCAGATAAAGGTGACTCTCTGAAAGTAACGATTGAATGTAATGGCAATGATTTAATTAAAGAGCTTGCAGGCATACTCAAACGACAGGATTATTCCATAACCCTAATTAACAACTCCTATATAATCTTAAAAGGAACAGGCATCTCTGCCGGTCTCCCGGAGGATTATTTTGCTGCAGAATCAGGAGTCAAAGGAGAGTCGGAATTTGTTAAAGCAGTTACATTTGAGGAAAATACTGCAAAGTCCGAAAATAAAATTTACAAAATAGGCGACCAAAATTCATCTTCAAAAGGAAGCAAAACATTGATTTCGGGGTATGTAAGAAACTCCGACAGCGGAGAGCCCATCGCAGGCGTATCTCTCATGCTTGAAAACCCACAGACGACTGCAACTACTGATGCATTCGGTTTTTATCGAATTACTGTGCCAAAGGGAGAACGGGTTATTGAAGTAAAAGGTTACGGGCTTAATGATTCCCGCCTCATGCTGGAAGTATACGGCGATGGTGAGATGGATATTGTGATGAAGGAAAAGGTTTATGCTCTAAAGGGCATTGTTCTGACTGCCGAGAGTAATCAGAAAACAAGAAATACTCAGATAGGAATTGAAAAAGTGCGCATAGACCGCATCAAACATATCCCTTCTGCTTTTGGTGAGGCAGATGTGCTTAAGGTTGTACTTACTCTTCCGGGAGTGAAATCAGTCGGAGAATCTTCCGGAGGATTTAACGTGAGAGGAGGAGCTTCGGATCAGAATCTCATTCTTTTTAATGAAGGTACCATATATAATCCTACTCATCTCTTTGGATTATTTTCTGCATTTAACCCAGATGTTGTAAGTGATATAGAATTGTACAAAAGTACTATCCCTGCAAAGTTTGGAGGAAGGATATCTTCCGTTCTCGAAATTAACAGCAGAAACGGCAATAGCAATAAAATTACCGGCTCGGCAGGACTTGGCCTGCTTACCGGGAAATTTCACATCGAAGGGCCAATTGTTAAGGGAAAAACAAACTTTATTGCCGGAATCAGAACAACATATTCAAACTGGCTGTTGGGACTTTTACCATCCAATAGCGGTTATCGCGACGGAAAGGCATCATTTCACGACCTGACTTTGGGACTTAGTCATAAAATTGACGAACACAACTCATTGTATGCATACGGATACTATTCCGGAGACAATTTCAGCTTTAGCGCAGATACGACCTACGGCTATAAAAATTTTAATGCTTCATTGAAGTGGCGCAGGATTATCGATGACAGGCGCAGTATGGTTATGAGCGCAGGTTACGACCAATATGGCTACAACACACAGGAGAAAGGGAATCCAGTAAGTGCCTACGAAATGAGTTTCCGGATAAATCAGCTCTTTTACAAAACTAATTTTAACTGGCTTGTTGGGGAAAAACACTCTTTAAACTTCGGGGTAAATGCGCTGTATCTGGATTTGAACCCTGGTACAATGAATCCTCTAGGTGGTGAATCAATAGTTGAACCTAAAAATATTGAAAATGAAAAAGGAGTAGAGATGTCATTATATGCATCAGATACATGGAGCATTTCCGACAATCTTTCTCTGGATTTGGGGCTGAGGTACACAATCTATTCTGCATTGCAGAACGACAACTTTAAACCATATCACGGACCTGAATTCAGGCTGTCGGCACGTTATGCATTCAATGATGATCTCTCAATCAAGGGCGGGATAAACAGCATGCGCCAGAATATTCACATGCTTTCCAATACGACTACAATTTCCCCCACCGATATCTGGAAATTAAGTGATAAAGATATTTGTCCCCAAACCGGGTGGCAGGCTGCATTGGGCCTGTATAAAAATGCTCTTGGCAGGAAAGTTGAACTTTCACTTGAGGGGTATTATAAGGGAATGAACAACTATCTCGATTACAAAAGCGGAGCAATCCTCAATATGAATGAAAATATTGCCCAGGATGTACTTAAAACACAGGGGCGTGCATATGGAGTCGAGTTAATGGCAAAAAAACCACTTGGAAAACTCAATGGGTGGGTAGCATATACATATTCGAGGACAATGCTCAGGGAGAGCGGAAATAAAAAAATATACAGCATCAACGAGGGAAACTGGTATTCTGCTTCCTACGACAAGCCGCATGATCTGAAGGTTATTGCCAACTATAAATTTACACAGAGATTCAGCATCTCCTTAAACCTCGACTATGCAACCGGCCGCCCTGTAACTATTCCTGTAAATAAATATCATTACGGAGGAGGCTTCCGTCTCTACTATTCGCAAAGAAACGAATACAGAATTCCGGACTACTTCCGGATGGACTTTGCAATAAATATTGAACCGAGTCATAATCTTACTCTCTGGACTCACAGTACAATTACAATTGGAGTATATAATATTACAGGCAGGCAAAATGCTTTTTCTGTATACTATACGACGAATCAGGGTAATAAAATTCAAGGCTACCAGCTTTCAATATTCGGAGCTCCGATTCCTTACATAAACTATAATATAAAATTCTGACATATAATATGAAGGCAAAATTCTTAAATATATTTTTTGTTTCAATCGCTCTGTTTATAGCTGGTTGCATAAAGCCTTTTACTCCTACCGGTATGGATTCGATGGAAAGCCTTGTTGTTATCGAAGGCGATATTATGCAGAATGATACTACAAGAATTACTGTAAGCCGTTCTCTTGGAGTTAATGAAGAGGGTGGTGTAGACTACATCAGTTCTTCAACGGTTTGGGTTGAGAGTGAAAAAGGCACAAAATATAATGCCGTTTCTGCAGTAAGGCGGAATAAGCCCGTATTTCTGATTAACACAATAGGTATTGATCCGGCATTGAAATATAAACTTTGCCTTAAAATTCAGAGCAGGTTATATGAGTCGGAACTAATCCCTGTACTTGTTTCGCCACCGATTGATTCTATCGGCTTCACAAAAAATACTGAAAAGATGAGTGCCACTTTTTATGTGAATACCCATGACCCCGATAACAAAACAACATATTACAGATGGTTTTTCAATGAAAACTGGGAAATTCAGTCTCAATACCAATCTCTCTTTGAGTATCAGCCGGCTACAAAAAAAGTTATATCAATTCCATTTGAAAAAAACCGTTATTACTGCTGGTCTTCAGGCACCTCTTCTTCTGTGTTGATTGCCAGTACTTCCGGATTTTCATCGGATATTGTTTACCAAAAACCGCTGGTTTCAATGGGCTCTTCTGACCGCAGAATTAGTGCACTATATTCGATGGAGCTGTTCCAGATGGCAATCTCAGAGGAGGCATATAAATACTGGGACAACATTCAAAAAAATTCAGATCAGGTTGGAGGGATTTTCAGCCCGCAGCCAAGTGAAATAAAGGGAAATATCAAATGTATAAGCAATCCGGAGGAAAAGGTTATAGGATATATCAGTGCCGCAAAAACGACAAAAAAGAGAATTTTTGTAAGCGGAAAAGATATCGGTATATACCAGTATCCATCAATTTGCGAAGTGGTACTTGTTAACATGGAAAATCCTATTCCAATAGCTCCCCTGTGGGACAAAGGTTATGACGTTACAAGCTATACCGGAGTCCCTCCTATAGGTGATAGCTATTGGGTATCCAAGCGTTGTGTAGACTGCCGGATTTATGGGACAAAATCCAAGCCATCATTCTGGCCAAATGATCATATATAAAAGACTATTTATGAGAATAAAATTAATATCCGGAATAATCCTTACATTTTTTTTTACGACAATGCTGGCGCAGGGTGTTCGCACGGTTCCGGGCAGAGTTACAGAGAGATTACATATAGCAACAGACCGGGATGCCTATGTAGCAGGGGAACCTGTTTGGGTATCGCTCTATTGTTTTGACATTTCAAAGGGGCAGGGAAAGCTGTCTGCATTCAGCAGTGTTGCTTATATCGAACTTCAAAATTCTCAGGGCACCGCAATAACTACTAAGATTGCTATCAATAACGGCAGAGGATCCGGCAGGATAGAGCTCCCTCCTGTGCTTGCAACAGGCAATTACAGAATTATTGCCTACACTGGGCAAATGCTTAACGAAGTAAATCCCGCGTTCTCTCAAAAACTTATTTCGGTTTATAACACCTTAACTACGGAAAGGGTACCTGGCAATGTGGTGATTGGTAAAAAAGATTCCACATTAAGAGAGAAATTTGAGAAAAAAGTCTATGTTGAAGGTATGGCAAAAGGGGTGGATGTTAGAATTTATGGAAATAATACCGTTATCCCTTCAAAATCAAAAATTCCGGTAACAATTACAAATAACGGATTATCGGACATTGATGTCCATATATCAATTGTCCGGAATGACTCTCTGCCTGCCCCTGCAGGAAAAGGTATTCTGGCATTTCTTAAAGACCTTGACTATAATCCCGGGAATGTCCGTTTTGCCAATGGACCTACAGCCGACTATGAGGGAGAGGTAATTAAAATTAAAGTTACACCAGAAACAAAGGAGCCACTCACAGACAAAGTTATCTGGCTTTCAGCTGCAGGGGGGCTTTCTGATGTTTATACAACACTTATTGATAGTAACGGGAGAGCCACATTCTTTACTAATTCTGTTTTTGGTGACCGGGAACTTATTCTGGATATTCCTAAAGCAGATACAAATATTAATCTTTCCTATGAAATGACGGACCATTTCGTAAAGCCATCACTTGAACCTTTGCCTCAACTTATATTGCAGAGGAACATCGGGGAAACGCTAAGAAGAAGGAGTCAGGAGATGCAGGTGTGGAGAAGATTTGTTGCCGACACCTTATTTGAAAAAATAACGCTAAAAAAGGACCCTCTTTTAACCCTTAATTCAAAACATTATAAACTCGATGATTACACCCGGTTCCCGGTAATGAAAGAGGTTGTTTCCGAGTATATTCCGGAACTGCGTTTCAGAAAAATTGAGGATAAAACCTATTTGCAAATGATTCTAAGCGACCAGCTTAGTAATGTGAGTATATCTAAAAATAACACACTTGTGCTACTGGATGGCATACCTGTGTTTGACCACTCAAAAATACTCAACTATGACCCGCTAAAAGTTAGAAGCATCACTGTTTATAACGGAGAATTCCTGATTGGCTATCTGAGTTTTAACGGCATTGCTTCTTTTGAAACATACAAGAGAGATTATTCCGGACTTAAATTTAACAGAAATACAAGAATTTTGGATTTCAAAGGAGTTCAGTTCCCATCCAGGTTCATAGGTAAAGAGGTTCGGGATGGTGAAAAAATTCCGGACATGAGAAGTGTCATCTACTGGGATCCTCAGGTTTCTATACGAAAAGGAGATAGTATTGACCTTTCATTAATTACTCCCAATTATGAGGGGAAATTTATAATTACTGTTGAAGGAATTGATTCGGATGGAAGGGGCGTTATATATAAAAAGGAATTTAGTGTAAGATAGTTATATAAATCATTCGTATAATGTCAGCAAAGAGATTAAGATTAAAAGCATTATTGTTCGCATTGTTACTCATTTTTTTTGGAACAGCTTATTCTCAGGAAAACAGCTTTCTTCGAAAAATGAAATTCGACGGAAGCTTGAAAACAAAATATGAATACGCCTTAGAGACTGGGATGTCAAGGTTTTCTGTAAGGAATTCAAGATTGGGCCTTTCCGGAGATATGAATTCATATGTTTCATATAAAGTACAAATTGAGCTTAGTAATGAAGGTAAATTTGAAGTTCTGGATCTTTCGGCGACACTAAAGCCCATGAAAAACCTTACCGTTACAATGGGTCAGACATCTATTCCCATTTACAACTCATCCCAGATAACTCCGGCTCAGATGATGTTTGCAAACAGAACATTTCTTGCGAAATATTTTGTGCCGGGAACCCGAGATCTTGGAGTATTAGCTGCTTACAATTTTTCTATTTCGGGAGTACCTTTCGAGTTTGACGCAGGCGCATTCAATGCATCAAAAAGCAATAACCCTGTTTGGACAGATAATCTCTCCTGGTCTGCAAGAGCAATAGTTGGAAGTATGGACGGTTTTAGAGCATCAGCAAAAATTTACAGATATCCGGGAATTGATGCAGACTTTTTTTTGTGGGGGGCCGACCTGAGATATGGAAAAGAGAGGTTTAAAATTGAAGCAGAGGTACTGGACAGAGAAGATCAGTCTAACGGAGACAATCTGTTTTCTTCTTGCCTCCAGGGAGGTTATTCCTTCCCGATAAGGAATGGAGGTATGTTCAGGGATATAACGCCTGCATTTAGATGGGATTTGATGGGGCACAAAATTGCAGTTAACGGAGTAGGCGTTAACAGACTCACATTTGGTCTCTCTTTCGGATTCACCTCGAAACCTTTTTCATCTTTGTTACGAATAGACTTTGAAAAGTATTTTAAGAATAATATCCTTCCGGAATTTACAAGATACGAAGAGATGGATTCCGATAAAATAACAGTAGAACTCCAAATAATTTTTTAAATTTAAATATGAAAAATTTATTGTTTACATACATCTTGTTGCTGCTGGCCCTTTCTTCTTGCAGCTTCACGCCGGATTCGGAAAAACTAATCAGTGCGGACGAAATGAAGAGGGTCACATCTACTCTCTCTTCGGACGAATTTATGGGAAGAAAGCCATTCACTTTGGGAGAAAATCTCACAATAGCTTTTCTTGCTCAGGAGTTGCAGCAAATTGGATTTGAGCCTCCCTTTGAAGGAAGCTATTTTCAGGCTGTGCCAATGATTGAGACAACCTCAAAAGTTGAGGGCCCGGTTACTATTTCAGTAAAAGGTGAAAAATTATCCTTTAATGCTCCTGATGAAGTTGCTGTTAACTCTCCGAATCCACAGGAAAGCATATCCATTTCAAATTCAAAGATGGTATTTGCCGGTTTCGGAATTGATTCTCCTGAAGACAAATGGGATGATTTTAAGGGAATAGATCTCAAGGGAAAAACGCTGGTTGTTCTCATAAACGACCCCGGCCTATACTCTTCTGATACAACTCTTTTCAGAGGAAAAGAGATGACTATTTTTGGAAGGTGGACATATAAATTTGAAGAGGCAGCAAGAAAAGGGGCTGATGCTATTCTAATCATACATGAATCTCTGGGTGCCGGATACGAATTTAATGTTCCCAGAAACAGTTCAATATCTGCAAGACTTTTTATCGATGACAAAGGTGTTACAAAGAGGTGTAAAGCTACCGGATGGCTTTCTGAAGCAAGTGCAGACAAGATTTTTTCAAAACTGGGTTATAATGTGAAAGAGCTGAGGATGGCTGCAACAAAAAGAGACTTTATGCCATTTGAAATGGATGCAGCATTTTCTGTCAACATAAAGAATAAAATTTCTCAAAACATATCTACGAATGTGGCTGGAATAATGAAGGGCTCAAAACGCCCGGACGAAGCGATAGTAATTACTGCCCACTGGGATCACTTTGGAGTAGGCGAAATCCAGATTGGCGACTCAATATACAATGGTGCTGTTGATAATGGAACAACGATGGCGTGGGCATTTGAAATTGGACGGGCATTCTCAAAAGCCGGCAAGAAACCGGAAAGATCCATAATATTGCTTTTCCCCACAGCAGAAGAGCAAGGACTAATTGGAAGTGAATACTACACAGAGCACCCAATAATTCCAATGGAAAAAACAATTGCCTGTTTAAACAACGACATGATGGTCCCGAGAGGGAAGATGAATGATGTTACTATGATAGGATACGGTTACTCTTCGTTAGACTCGCTTTACGAAATTGTTGCCAAAAAACAGGGCAGATATCTTTTGCCAGATCCTAATTCTCATACCGGACTCTTCTTTCGAAGTGATCATTTTCCGTTCTTTAAAAAAGGAGTGCCCTCTCTATGGGCCTTCGGATGTTTCGACAGCAGAGAGCATGGTAAAGAATGGGCAGTTGAAAGTTGGGATAATTTTATAAAGAATGTTTATCACACTCCCGCGGACAACTATAATCTTAACTGGGACTGGTCCGGGATTGCAGAGGACACAAGGATGGCATTTGATGTTGCCTGGATGCTTTCAAAATCAAATAATAAAAGACCTCGGTTATATTAAACAAACCTACAAAATATGAACTTAGTTATTGAAGAAGCCAGAATAGGCGATTTGAATACTCTGGTTGAGTTTCAGCTTAAAATGGCAATGGAAACAGAAGAATTACAATTAGACAGAGAGACTCTCAGTAAGGGAGTTAAAGCTGTTTATGAAGACCCTACGAAAGCAAGATATTTTGTTGCAAGAATTGATGAAAGGGTTGTTGGAATGCTTATGATAACACTGGAATGGAGCGACTGGAGAAATGGCTGGGTCTGGTGGATTCAATCTGTTTATGTTGAGCAGGAATTCAGAAAAGACGGAGTATTTCGTTCTTTGTACTCATACATCAGAAATGTTGTGGAAAATTCAGACAGTATTAAGGGGCTTCGCCTGTATGTTGATAAAAGGAACATTAAAGCTCAAAAAGTATACGATGCCATTGGGATGACCGGAGAGCACTATACTACTTACGAATGGATGAAAAATAATTAGTGGGACAGATGAAATTCCCGGAAATGAAGTTTATATTAAAGTTCCTCGCCGGAATAGCCTTTTTACTATTAAGCTATTATACGGGAGAGGGAATCAGTTTTTTAATTAATGGCTTCATTTCGCCTGCAGTGCTTGGAATGGTTGTCCTCTTCCTGCTGCTTAAGTCGGGGATAACAAAAGTGGAATGGGTAGAAAAACCAGCAAATCTTCTTCTGGATAATTTAATGTTGTTTTTTATACCAGCAACTGTGGGTATTGCCCTCATCCCTTATGAAATTATAAAGGACGATTACATAACAATAATATTGACAGCAGTATTGAGCTCATTTTTAGTATTATGGCTTGTTGGTCTTATTATTGAAAAACAAGAGAAGAGTGATAAATAATCCGGCCATACTTGAAATTCTCTTTATCGTTCTCACCACTTCTGCTTATCTGTTGGGGAGATTGCTCTATAGAAAAACAGGTTACATGCTTTTGCATACCGTCATAACCGCTACAATTCTTATTATTTTATTTTGCAGTATTTTCTCGATTGATATTAGCAGTTACGAATCAAATACAAAATTTATAAACTACTTACTCAACCTCTCCGTAGTTGCGTTAGGTTATTTGCTTTACAGAGAATATGATTTTATTCGTTCCAGAGGTGCCGCAATATTATCCGCAACTTTTTTTGGCAGCCTTGCTGCAATAGTTAGTGTTGCGGGCATATCCCTTTTGATGGGAGCGAGATATGAAACAATTATTACCTTATTGCCAAAGTCTATTACTACACCAATTGCAATTGTTTTAAGCGGACAATCGGGTGGGGTGGTATCGCTGACAGCTGTTATAGTAATTCTGTCGGGAATATTCGGAGCCGTTGTGGGCCCCTGGTTTTTTAAATTGACAGGAATAAAAACCCCTTTTGCAAAAGGATTGGCTCTCGGATCTGCTGCTCACGGTATTGGAACAGCAAAAGCCCTGGAAATGGGTGCTCTTGAAGGTGCGGCAGGAGGGTTGGCAATAGCACTGATGGGATTTTTTACATCAGTTCTCATGCCCTTGATTTTACCCTTTATAAAGATTGTTTCGGAAAAATTTGGAGCGTAGACAGGATATTACCAATTATCATCGACTTTGGGCTTTTTACAGACCATCACAAAATTTGCAATCAGCCTCTCTTCAATTGAGAAAAAAGTAAGCAGCACTGCTTTATAATAGTGACTTTTAATCGTGTTTCCGGATCTCCATTCCTTTGTGAAGACTTCTGCCTTAACGTCATATGCATACCGGGCAGCATCGTTGAATATGGCGCCCTTTTCGTAGTGATAAGCTATGTTACCAACTGTTAGCCGTGCTTTATTGTCTTTTACCCGGAATGCGACATCGTAGTATATATAACTGTTAAACTTTCCCTGTGACATCGAAAAATCTACCATTCTCCTGATTAATAATGTTCCACCTTCTTTGTCTTCAACCAGAGTTTTCTGGATCTGATCGGCAGTTAAAGAGAGCCCAATTATAACAGCGTTTCGGATTGAAGCATAAAGTTCTTCTTTTGTTTTGCCAGGCGCCTCAACAATGGTATCAAAAATAACCATACCATCTACAAGCGGAACCTTTCTTGAGTGGAGGGAATTATAGAATATGCCACTTGCAAAATAGGATTTTACTTCGTTATATAATATATCCTGAGGTTTTTTTGATTTTGCTGTTGTATAAATAATTTTATAATCTTCATATTTGGGCATCAGATTCTCATTGTAAACATTTACACCATATTTGTCAAGACTCGCAGGAACTCCTGTGATAGTTATGTGCTTTATAGTATCATTCTCAATAGTTACAATGTAATCGTTCTGAGAATAAGCGGACTTTCCGGTAAACATAAACGCCAAAATAACTCCAAGGCAGATATAATACTTTTTCATGGCAAAATTTATTATCGGGTTATAACTTAAAGTTAGCTAATTATTTCGCAGGATGGCCCTCAATTTTATCAATTTCTTTGTTGTGAAGTCCAGCGCAGAGAATCATAAGTAATGCACCTGCCAGCGCATAAAACATATCGGCCTGAGTATCCCAGATGTATCCCTGAGTTCCAAGGAATTCCTGCCCGGCCTCAACACTTAAAACAGCAACCCACCATTCAATGATTTCGTATACAGCACTAAATGCCAACGCAAAAGAGACAACTGCAACAGAGTTCCATACTCCTTTGCCAAGGATTTTTTTACGGATTAGAAATTCTCTTGCAACCAAAACAGGAGTAAATCCCTGAAAAAGATGACCAATTTTATCATAGCTGTTTCTCCCGGTATCAAACACCTCTTTAACCCAGTCAAATAATGGGACTCTGGCATAGGTATAGTGACCTCCGACAAACAGAATCAGACAATGAGCAAGGATAATAACGTAAGCCATGTCGGTGAATCTGAACTTACGATATGTTAGTCCAAAAATAATCAGGGCTGCAATTCCTGGTACAACTTCCAGCACCCATACTCCATAATCGTATGGATTAACAGCGGACCAAATTAATACGGAAAAAAAGACAACGAGCATTGCCCAGTATCTGTTCATATAAGTTTAGAGTTAAGTTTATCTAAACAATATTACTGATAATTGATTTATGTTCAAAATAAATAAGAATCTTCGGCGGCGAGTTGCGTTTTCTTTCTGACATCAATACACTGCCAACTAATCTCTTCGGGCTTGTGCGTCCTCGCTCGCTATGCTCGTTCCGGCCGAATCGCCCTCTTAAATTAGTTGGCAATGTAAAAATATATTCAGAAATGTTGCAATTCGCCGCCGGAGGGGAAATAGCAAAAAAGGCTGTCTGAATAATCAGACAGCCCTCTAAACGAATATACCAGATACTAGTATTCTCTTCTTCCGCCACCACCGCTTGGTCTTCCGCCGCCAAAACCGCCACGACT
>Ga0316605_10001676_pt1 | contig 12739 bp, 9 predicted proteins | sample OWC_soil_day20_n_FD_207666 | JGI IMG/M metagenome (GOLD analysis project Ga0316605, IMG submission 207666) | Wetland soil microbial communities from Old Woman Creek delta, Ohio, United States - OWC_soil_day20_noCT | ecosystem: Environmental > Terrestrial > Soil > Wetlands | place: USA: Ohio... | reverse complement strand
ACCCTATCCCGTAGCCCTGCGCGTAATCCACGCCCAGGTTCCGCAGCATGTTGATGATCTCGGCGTTCTCCGCGAACTCCGCGATGGTCAGCTTGCCCGTCAGGTGGCCGATCTCGTTGATCGAGCGGACCATCTCGCGGTCGATGGGGTCGTGCAGGATTTCCTTGACGAAGCTGCCGTCGATCTTGAGGAAATCCACGGGGAAGTGCTTCAGGTAGCCGAACGACGACAGTCCCGTGCCGAAGTCGTCGAGTGCGAACTTGCAGCCGAGATCCTTCAGCGCCTGGATGAAGCGGTTCGCCTGCGAAAAGCTCGCGATGGCGGCCGTTTCCGTGATCTCGAAGCAGATCTTGCTGGCGTCGATGCCGCTGCGGTGGAACTGATCGATGACGAACGGCAGGAACTTGTCGTCGCCGAGGCTCTGGCCCGAGAGGTTGATCGAGCACAGCGCGAGGCGCTCCCGCTCGTCGGCTTCGGAGACGAGCCAGCGCAGCGCGTTCTCGATCACCCACCGGTCGATCGCCGGGGTGAGGCCGTAACGCTCCGCCGCGTTGATGAAGTTGTCCGGCGAGACGATCTTGCCGGCCTCGTCCTTCATCCGCAGCAGCAGTTCGTAGTGCGCACCGGTGTCCGCCTTCTGCAGCGGCTGAATGGTCATTCGGTACAACTCGAACCGCGACTCCTCGAGCGCGTTGTTGATGCGGGCCGCCCACTGCATCTCGCGACGGCGGCGCATCAGGTCGATGTCGTTTTCCTGGAAGCTGTAGACGCGGTTGCGGCCCGCTTCCTTCGCGGCGGCGCAGGCGCTGTCCGCGGCCGACAGCAGCGCGGCGACGTCCTCGCTGTCGCCCGTGATCGGCACGACGCCCAGGCTGCATCCGAGGCGGAACGTGCGCTCCTCCCAGACGAACTTGTAGTTGCGGATCGTCTCGCGCAACAGGTCGGCCATGCGCAGCGCCTCGTCGAGCGAGCAGCTCTCGAGCAGCACGCCGAATTCGTCACCGCCGAGCCGGGCGAGCGTGTCGCGCCAGCGGATCTTGGTCTTGAGCAGCGCGCCCACCTGTCCCAGGAGCGCGTCTCCGGCGCTGTGCCCGCAGGTGTCGTTGATGATCTTGAACTGGTCCACGTCGAGGTGGCACAGGGCGTACGACGTCTCGCGCGCCCGCGCGCTGCGCAACGCGCGCTCGAGTCGGGCTTCGAACTCCCGGCGGTTCACCAGGCCCGTCAGTATGTCGTGGCTCGCGTGATACGAGAGCTTGCGGTTCAGCTCGCGGCTCTCGCTCACGTCGTGGAACACCAGCACGCCGCCGGAGACCGCGCCCGACCCGTCGCGGATCGGCGACGCCGTGCTCTCGATGTACATTTCGTTGCCGTCGCGCTTGATGAGCAGCGTCGGCCGCACGGACTTGATGGCCCGGCTGCGGCGGATCGCCACCGACAGCGGATTCTCGAGCGGCTCGCAGGTTTCCTCGTGGAAACCGCGGAAGATGTCGTCGATGTGCTTGCCCTGCGCTTCCTCGAACCGCCAGCCGGTCAGGTCCTCGGCGACCGGGTTCAGGTACTCGATGACCAGATGCGCATCCGTGGTGATGACGCCGTCGCCGATCGACTGCAGCGTGATCTGGGCGCTCTCCTTTTCCTTGAACAGTGCGTCCTCGTAGAGCTTGCGCTCCGTGATGTCGAGTTCGACGCCCACCAGGCGTCGCAGCCGCCCGGTCGGATCGACGCGCGCCTTGGCGCGGCTCACGACCCAGCGCCACTCGCCGTTGCAGTGGCGCATGCGGTGCACGCTTTCGAACAGCGGGATCTTGCCCGCGATGTGGTCGCGCATCATCGCCTGTACGCGCGCCATGTCGTCCGGGTGCACCAGGCGCCGCCAGTCGGGCGACACGTCTGCATCGTGCTCGTCGTAGCCGAGCATCTTCTTCCAGCGCGGCGAGAAATACTCGGAGTTGTTCTCGACGTCGAAGTCCCACAGGCCGTCGTTTGCCGACGGCAGGGAGAGCGCATTGCGTTCCTCGAGCTTGCCGAGGTAACGCTGCACGCGCAGGCGCTCGAGGCCGGTGGCGAAACTCGCGCCCACGAGTTTCAGCAGCAGGTGCAGGTTCGCATCCCAGCCGTCGCGTGGTTGCGAGGAGCAGAGGGCCATGAAGCCGCAGACGCGGCCATTCAGCGAGAACCCGCAAATCAGCATCGACCGGATGCCCAACCCGGCGAAGCGCTCCATGTCGACCGCGAGGTCGCGTCTCGGGGACAGGGTGTCGCGAACCTCGAGGATGCGCAGGTGATCGAGGTCGCTCGCCAGGAACGGGAAACGGTCGAGCGAGTCGCCCTTCAGGACCTGCGGGTCGAACGGGGTGAACAGGCCGGTCGCGCTCGCAACGCGCTCCACCACTTTCTTCTCGGGGTCGAACAGCGCGATGCAGATGGCGTCGACGCCCGTGGCTTCCCGAAGCGCGTCGAGGTTGCGCTTGACGCAGTTGTCGCCCGCTTCGCTGGTGAGTGCCTGGAAATCCAGTGCCACCTTGGTGGCGAGGACATCGATTCCCACGGCGGGTCGGTTGCCATTCCCGAAGACGGTCTGGGTGGCGAGGAAGTCAGTGCCATCCTGCTCGTCGCTGCCCGCGGGTGGGGAGATGGTCATCGAGTAACTTCGGACCCCCTGTCGACTTCGCTCAGTGTGTCAGCCCGGCGCGCCTTGCAACGGAACTGCTCCACACTTCAGTTTGTTTATTGCGCAGTCATTTGCAGCACATTCTGACATACACGATTAGGAATGCAAGCTAACCTCCTGTATTTAAAGACGCATTTGCTGGCACGTAGAGGCGCGCACGGGACCGGTCTCCGCTCGCGACACAGGCCGTGTCCGGCTGCCCGGAGACCAGGAACCATTGCTGCCGGTTCGCCCGCCCCAGCTCCACGGTCACCGCCGCACCGAAGCATGCCTCGCGCGCCACGTTGTCCACAAGCAGCGCGCGCTCCGGACTCTCTGCGAGCCACGCCGCAGCGTCGGCGGCCTCGCGTTCCCTCTCGCGCCAGCGTGCATGGCCGAAGTTCACCGACGGACGTCGCAGCTCGAGCAGGTACTGCTCCTTCGCGCCCACGAGGCCCAGTTCGGGGACCCCCGTGCTGGCCCGCTCGACACGCTCCATGAACGCTCGCGCGGAGCGCACCGCGTCGATCCGCGGGTACACGACGAGCCCGACCGTCACCAGCAGTGACGCGAGCACCGCTGCATACGAGAGCCACCCGTCGCGCACGCGAAAGGCGACGAGGGCGACCGCCGCGCCCACGGCACCGCAGGCGAGCGGCAGGACGGGATGGATGCCGTAGTCGCCGGCGATCCGCGTGGCCGCGTGAGCGTCGATGACGAAATACACCGTCGCGGCGGCCACAAGCGATGCGAGCACGCAAGCAAGCACGAAAGCCAGGCGGCGCGTTGCGGCTGCGCGCAGCAGCCCGGGCAACCAGGGGCCCGCCGCCATCGCGAGCGCCGGCACCGCCGGGAGGACATACACGCCCCGCTTGCCTGAACTCGCGCTGAAGAACAGCAGCACGATCACGACCCACGCGAGCAGGACGGCCAGCAACGTGTCGCGGTTGCGCAGCGCCTCGCGCCAGCGCGGCCAGAGCCACGGCACGAGAGCGATCAATGGCAGCCAGAGAAATGGCACGACCTTGACAGCGTAAAACCAGACCGGCTCGTGGTGGTGCCAGGCGTCGGCGTAACGCGTCATCGTCTGATGGAACAGGATCTCGTTTCGATAAGCCAGCAATTCGCCGCCGGCCGAGGTCGCGACCACCATCGGTACGAACCAGAGACCGATCGTGACCAGCATCGCGCCCAGGCCCGCAATCCCGAGCATGCCGATTCGAGGCGCGCTCGACCGCCAGCCGCGCCGCACCAGCACGGCGAATGGCACCAGCACGAGCAGAGGCAGGAATCCGACGCCCTTGGTGATGATGCCGAGTCCCGCCGCGGCCCACCCGAGCAGGAACCAGCCCCGCGCCGGCCCCAGCAGCAGGTGCCGCAGCAACGCGTAGAGGCTGAGCGTCGTGAGGAAACACAGCGTGGCGTCGATTTGCGCCTGCCGTGCCTGCCACACGAACTGGAACGTGATGAGCAGCAGGAACGCACCGGCGAACGCAGCCTCGCGCCCGCGCGCACGGCGAAGCAGGTCGTAGACGAGCGCGGTCGTGCCTAGCCCGGCGAGCAGCGACGGCAGCAGGAATCCGATGCGCAGCGAACCCGTCACCGCCATCGAGGCGGCCATCAGCCAGAAGAACAGCGGCGGCTTGTCTGCGTACAGATCGCCGCCGACACGTGGAAAGAGCCAGTCGCCCGAGCGCAGCATGTCCTGCGCCACGAGCGCGAAGCGCGGCTCGTCAGCGGGCCAGGGGTCGCGCAGCCCGAGACCCGTGCCCATGAGGACCAGGCCGAGCCCGGCGAGCCAGAGCAAGTCGATGACGACGTCCCGGTGGGATGCGCGGCCCGGACGCAGCAGGCGATCGAGGAGAGCCGGCGCGGGGGCGCCCGCGGCAGGCACTCAGGCGTCCTCTTCAATCCGGATACGGGGCGACGCGCGACTGATGAGCCACATGACGCCGAACAGGTCGACGATGCCGACCCACAGCCGGTCGTGCAGGCCGTACTTCGACGTGCCCCGCGTGCGCTCGCGGTGATTCACCGGCACCGACACGACCTCGTACCCTTCGCGCTGGAACAGCGCGGGCATGAAGCGATGCATGTGGTTGAAGCGCGGCATGTCCATGAACACGGCGCGGTCGAAGACCTTGATGCCGCAGCCCGTGTCCGGCGTGCCGTCCTTCAGCAGGCCGCCGCGCACGCCGTTCGCCACGCGGGACGACAGGCGCCGCAACCAGGTGTCCCGACGCGTCGTGCGGTTGCCCATGACCAGGCGCAGTCGCGGCGAACTCGACTTGAGCGCGGTGTCGAGCAGCCTGGGGATGTCCCCCGGATCATTCTGCCCGTCGCCGTCGAGCGTGGCGATCCAGGCCGCACGAGCCTCACGCACGCCGGTGGCCACGGCCGCGCTCTGGCCGGAGCGCACCGCATGGCGGATCAGGCGGATCTCCGGCAGGCCGGCGGAACGCGCGTCAAGCACGGCCCTGGCCGTTCCGTCCGTGCTGCCGTCGTCCACGAAAATGGTCTCGAAGGAGTACCGGCCAGCGAGGGCCGCAGCAATCTCCCTTGCGAGGGGCAGCACGTTGTCCTGCTCATTGCAGACCGGGATCACGACGGATACGACCGGTCGGGATACCGGGCTCGTAGCTTGCTGGGCTGTCAAGGTGGGGACTCTGGTGCCGGGGACGGTAGTATAGACGGTGGCCCACCGCGCGCCGAACTCCGGGCCCACGGTACCCATGGCCCCAATGAGCGACGACAAGTCTGAGCCCGAGCGCGAGGAACTGCGCAATACGCTTTACCGGCAGGTGACCAAATCGAGGCGCCGGCTCACGAGTGGACGGATGCTGCTCTATCGGGTCGGGGTCGTCGTGGGATGGGGACTGGTCCGCTTCTTCTGGAGCACCTGCCGCGTGCGTCGGGTCATCGGCCTCGAGGCGGCGAAAGAAGCAGTACGCAACTCGCGCTCCGTGATCCCGGTGTACTGGCACCAGCACATCCTCTTCGGCGTCCGGGCCCTGCTCGAACTGCAGTCGGAGGGCCTCAAGGCCGGGTTCCTGGTCAGCCCGTCCGTGGATGGCACGGCGCCGTCGATGCTGGTGAAGAAGATCGGCGGCCATGTGGTCCGGGGCTCTTCGAGCCACACCGGCGCACGGGCATTGCGCGATTTCTACGAGACGATCGTCAAGCAGGAGATCTCGCCGGCGATCACGCCGGACGGTCCGCGTGGCCCGGTGCACGAATTCAAGCCCGGCGCGATCATGTTGTCCCAGCTGACCGGCAAGCCGATCCTGCCGGTCAGCGTGGCTGCTTCGCGCACCTGGACCTTCCGCACCTGGGACCGCTTCGAACTGCCGCTGCCTTTCAGCCGAATTGCCATCGCCTATGGGGAACCGGTGCGCGTGCCGCGCGTCCTCGATGCGGACGCGCTGAGCCGCCTGCAGGTCGAGATGGCGGGCAAGCTCCAGGCGCTGAAGGCCGAGGCCCAGGCTGCGCTCCGAACACACTGACCCTTCAGTAGACGACGACGGACTCCGGCGGGGCCGCCGTCGCGAGCGAAGCAACGACGTCCGGCCCGAGGCGCAGCGGCCGCAGGAAATACGTCGCACCCTGACAGGTTGCGGTTGCGCAGCCCGCGTCGAGTTCGACGCGCTGTACATCGCGCAAGCCGAGCCCGGCCGCTTTTAGCGCCGCTTCAGTCGCCGTCCATCGTTCGAGCCTCGCGAGCGCGTCACCGCCCGGCCCGGCGCCGGACGGAACATCCTCGAGATCGATGCCCAGTTCGCAATCCACGCTCAGGGCCACGGCGACGCGACGTGCCGTGTGCGACACACTGAAGAACGGACCGTCGCAGCACCAGGGCTTGCCGCCTTGCGGGAAGCGCAGCTCTCCGACACTGACCTCGCGACCGAGCAACCCGGACGCACCACGCAGCACGAGATCGATGGCAAGCAGGCTCGCACGACGCGATTGCGCATCGCGACGATCGAGTTCGAGGCGCCGGGCGTATGGCAGGCGCTCGAGCAACGCCTGTGCCGCGCGCGGATCCGAATCCTCGTCGGCCCCGGCCTGTAGTACGATCACGCGCCGCATGCGCCGTGATTTTGTGCCGCTACGCCGCCGCCCGCCAGCAGAACCGCCCGGGCCGCCGGAACCCCACGACCTGGGCACGACCGACCAGTGCATCGAACTGATGACGCGCTGGTCCCGCGAATACGGCGACACGTATCGCGTATTTGCGCCTGACCGCGGGTCGTGGACGTGGGTGATCCAGCACCCCGACGACGTGAAACGCGTACTGGTCACGAACCACCGCAATTACACCAAAGGCGTCGGCATCGACCGCGTCCGCCTGCTGCTCGGCAACGGCATCATGACCAGCGAGGGCGGGACCTGGCGCCGACAGCGCCGCATGATGCAGCCGGCCTTTCACCGCCGGATCATCGAACAGTTCGCCGGCGTGGTGCAAACGCTCAGCAATGCGACCGTTGACGGCTGGCTCGCCGCGGCCGGCCGTGGCGAGACCGTCAACCTCACCGAGTCCATGAGCGAGCTGGCGCTCGACGTCGTGCTGCACGCGATCTTCAGCCACGACCTCGGACGACTGGTGAGTGACCTGACGGACAACCCTTTCATGATGGTAACCAAGGAGTCGCGCCGCGATCCGCGGTTCGCCTACGAGTTCCGCCAGCTCGGCAAGCACGTGCTCAAGCTCGTGCGGCAGCGCCGTTCGCGTGGCACGCGCCACTTCGATTTCACGCAGATGCTGATGGAGGCGGTCGACCCGGACACCGGCCAGGGCATGACCGAGCGCGAGATCACCGACGAGATCCTGACGCTGGTGGTTGCAGGCCACGAGACGACCGCCAGCGCACTCAACTGGACTTGGTGGCTGCTGTCGCAACACCCGGACAACGAACGGCGTCTGCACGAGGAGCAGGACATGGCCGGGGACCTCGGCCTGGCGCGTTATGCGGACCTGGACAGGCTGCCGTTCACGCGGCAGGTCCTCCACGAGTCGCTGCGGCTGTACCCGCCAGGCTGGTTGCTGACACGGCGCACCATCGGCCCCGACCGGCTGGGCGGCCACGCGGTTCCGCCGGGCACCGACGTCTTCCTGAGCCCCTACTTCGTGCACCGGCACCCCCAATTCTGGGACAATCCGCAGGGCTTCGACCCGGATCGCTTCAACCCCGGGCAAGCGGAGGGACGGCACAAGTTCGCGTACATCCCGTTCGCGGCCGGGCCTCGCCACTGCATCGGCGAGAATTTCTCACTCTACGAGATGATGATGCACCTGAACGGCGCCACGCGGCGCGTTCGCCTGAGGCCGGCGGACACGGGGGTCGCACCCGTGGAAGCGCGCATCAATCTGCGCTCCGCCCGGGACTTTCACATGCGAGTCGAAAAACGATGATCCTGTACCAGACACTCACGGAAATGCTCGACGAGCGCAGCCGCGGCCCGGGTACGATCGGCTACCTCGAGGGCGAGGGCGTCGAGAAGACGCTCAGGCTGGCCGACCTGCGCCGTCGCGCGCTCGGCATCCTCCACCACCTGCAGCGGATCGGCGCGAGGCCCGGCGACAAGCTCATCCTGCACGTGGCCAGCAACGAGCAGTTCATCGACGCCTACTGGGCCTGCATCTATGGCGGCATAGTGCCGGTGCCGGTCGCGGTCGGCATCAGCGACGAGCACAAGCAGAAATTGCTGCGCATCGCGCGGCAACTCGGCTCGCCGTTCCTCTACACCGACAAGAAGCTGCGCGAGCGTCTCGCGACCTTCGCGGCAACGCAGGGCGAGCCCGAAGCGTGGACGGCACTCAAGCCACGGACGTTCCTGGTGGATCAGCTCGACGACATCTCGCGCGAAGGGACTCCGGCCCGCGTGACGCCCGACAATGTCGCATTCATCCAGTTTTCATCCGGTTCGACCAGCGAGCCGAAGGGCGTGGTACTCACGCACGGCAACCTGATCGCGAACCTGGAGGGCGCGCGCCAGGCCGCGGGGTTCAACGAGCAGGATACCTCGCTCAGCTGGATGCCCCTGACGCACGACATGGGGCTCATCGGCTTCCACCTGATGATGATGTACGCGGGCGTGCGTCAGTACCTGATGCCCACGGACCTTTTCGTGCGTCGTGCCCTGCTCTGGATGCAGTTTGCGTCCGACAAGCGCGTCACCGTCACCTGCTCGCCCAACTTCGGCTACCGGCATTTCCTGCGGGCGCTCGAGGGCAAGACGCTCGAGGGCGTGGACCTCGCGACGATCCGCATCATCTTCAACGGCGCGGAACCGATCTCGGTGGACCTCGCCGAGGAATTCCTGGACCGCATGGCGACCCATGGATTGCGCCGCACCGCGATGTTCCCGGTCTACGGGCTGGCCGAGGCGTCGCTCGCGGCGATCTTTCCCGAGGTGGGCTCGACGTACCGTTACATCACCGTGGACCGGCGCTCGCTCGGCATCGGCTCGACCGCCCGATTCGTCGAGCCCGGGGACCCGTCCGGGATCAAGCTCATGTGCGAGGGCCGCACGATTCCCTACACCAGCGTGAAGCTGGTGGACGACGCAGGCGCCGAGGTTGGGCCCGACCGCGTCGGGCACTTGCTCATTCGCGGCGACAACGTGACCCGCGGCTACTTCCAGAATCCCGAAGCCAACGCGGCTGCGTTCGACGCCGAGGGCTGGCTGCGCACCGGCGACCTCGCGCTCGTCCACGATGGCCAGTACTACATCACCGGCCGCTCGAAGGAGATCATCTTCGTCAACGGGCAGAACTACTATCCGTACGACATCGAGTCCGTGATCCAGCACGAGCCCGGCCTCGGACACGGGAAGGTGGTTGCCGCCGGTGTCCAGAGCGCGGACTCGCCGACGGATGACCTGGTGCTGTTCGTCCTGCACCGCGGCTCGATGGAGGACTTCGTGCCGATCGCGACTCGTGCCATCCACCTCGTGAACGAGCACGCGGGCGTCGAGGTCGCGCGGGTCCTTCCGGTAAGACGCATCCCGAAGACGACCAGCGGCAAGCTGCAGCGCAGCGCGCTCGCCGCGGCCTACGCGAATGGCGAATTCGCGGCCGAGGTGGCCGAGTTTGACCTGGCGTGGGCCGAGGCGCACAGCCACGGACGCGCGGCGGCCGGACGCATCGAGCAGCAGCTGAAGGCGATCGTGGACGACACGCTGCCCGGCAAGCAGGTCGACGTGGACGACAATCTCTTCGACATCGGCGCGAGTTCGCTGTCGCTGATCCAGATCCACGAGAAGATCGACGAACTCTATCCGGGACTGGTGGACCTGACGGAACTGTTCGATTTCCCGACGGTGGCGCAGCTGGCGAAGCACCTGGAGAAGAAGCTCGCGAGTGCGAGCTGAAGAAAGGGGGTGGTGATTAGTGACTAGGGGGTAGTGAAGAGGCGGACCTCGAGCGCCGGTGCCGACCCACCGACGCGTGAAGATCGCTTCTCCGCTACCCCCTAGTCACTGATCACTACCCCCTTTTTTTCGCCGTTCCGGCGCAGCTTCCACCTCCGGTGCGACCACCACCACCCGGCGGGGTCGTCGCGGATCCAGCGCTCCAGGGCGCGCGCGTAGCGTCCGGTAATCTCGCCGTGCGCAGTCTTCTCGCCCGCTTCATTCAGCGGCTCGAGTTCGATGGCGTAGTGCCCGCGCGCGACTCGCGTCACGCGCATCAGCACGACACGGGACCGGAGTGCGCGGCCGAGCAGTTCCGGGCCCATGTAGAACGCCGTGTCCTGCCCCAGGAAGGACACCCAGTGCTTTTCCGGGCTCGTCCTCGGCACCTGGTCCGCCAGCAGCCCTATCGCGGTCGCGTCCCGGGACCGTGCCAGTTCCTGCAGCACCGACTTGGCCGGGACCAGGCGCGCGCCGAACCGCGTGCGCAGCCGCCGCATCCAGCCGTCGATCCTGCGATTCCGGAGTGGCTTGTAGAGGCACACGAGCCCGCTGCCAAGTTCGAGGGAGACGCGCTGCACCGCCCACTCGAAGTTCCCGTGGTGCGCTCCCACTATGATCAGCGGCCGCGACGGCACAGCCTCGGCGAACAACTGCGGATTCACGAGCGTGACACGCTCGCGCAATTCGGGCTCGCCGATGCGCGACGCGTACAGCACTTCCGCAGCCAATTCGCCCTGCCGGACGGCGAACTCGCGTTCCGTCGCCCGCAGTTCACGCCGGGTCATCCCCGGGAACGAGCGCTCGAGGTTCCCGCGTATGACGGCGCGACGCAGTCCGAAAACGCGATAAGCAAGCCACGTGGCGACGCGCATCGCGCGGTACAGGACCCGCAGGCGCAGGCGGTCAGTCATACAGGCGCCGCGGGCGCTTCCACCGGTTGTAGGCCCAGAAATACTGCGCAGGATGGGCGCGCACCTGCGCCTCGAGGGCCCTCACGTAGGCGCGCAGGATCTGGTCTGGATCCACGCGCTCGCCGGGTGCCAGGAGCGGCACGAAACGCGCGGCATAGCGCCCCCGGCCCTCGCGGCGCACCGCGATGAAGAATGCCTGGTACCCCAGCTTCGCGCCGATCCAGCCCGGGCCCCGGAAGAACGCGGTGTCCTGGCCGAAGAATGGCAGCCAGCTCTGCTGGTCGCTCGTCGCGGCCGGCGACTGGTCGGCCAGGAGCGCCAGCAGCTTCGCGTGACCACGCTGCTTGATCAGGTACTGCACGAAATCATCGGCCGGGATCATCGTGGCCCCAAACCGGGTGCGCATGGACTTGAGCGATTCGTCCGCGTGCGCCCAGCTCGCCGGCTTGTACGGCGCCGACAGGGGCTCGTCGAATGCAGTCGAGCACCGCAGCAGCAGCCACTCCCAGTTGCAGTGGTGCGCGGCCACCAGCATCACCCTGCGACCGTCCTGCAGCGCCTGCCGTATGACCTCCGGGTTCTCGAATTTCATTCGGGCGGCCAGGGCGTCGCGACCGATTCGCCCGCCGTGGATCACCTCGGCTGCCAGTTCGCCCAGCCAGCCGTAGAAATCACGGGCGATGGCGTCGCGGTCGGAAGGCGAGAGGTCGGGAAGGCAGCGGGCGAGCTTGTCGACGAGCGTGTCGCGCCGCCAGCCCAGTACCCGGATCAGGAACGCCACGACGGCGAATCCCGCGTACAGGACTGGCAATGGCAAGAGCGAAAGCGCGCGGAACACGGATCAGGTCATGGTGCCGGAGGAGGGACTCGAACCCCCGACCCATCGCTTACGAAGCGATTGCTCTACCAACTGAGCTACTCCGGCGGGGAGCCGCGAAGTATACGGTTTCGGCCGCGGGTCGTGAAGCTACGGCTTGCGGCGGACGCGGATGACCACGTCGACCCCGGCGATCTCCGTGCCGGGCGGCAATTCCGGCAGCCGCGCAAACGACAGGTCGTCGGGACGGATGTCGATCATCTCGCCCGTGTCCAGGTTCTGGAAATGATGGTGCGGCGCCATCGTCGAATCGTAGACGCAGCGATCCGGGTCGGCGTGGATCTCCCGCGCGAGCCCCTGCTCCACGAACAGGTTGAGCGTGTTGTAGACGGTCGCCTTCGAGACCCGCCCCGACGTCTCCCGCAGGGAGCCGATGATCTGCTCCGCCGTGAGGTGACGCGGGGCCGTGAGCAGGATTTCGGCGACCCGCAGGCGCTGTGCGGTCGGCCGTATCCCGTGTCGCTCGAGGATGAGCCGGGCGCCCTCCGAGCCGGGACCGTTGCTGGCGCTCTGGGTGGACATGGTCGGGAATTATACGGTGCCACGCGCCTGGGGCCACATTTTTGCCACGAACCCGGCACAAACCGGCGCTGACCTGAGGAGCGACGCGCCCTACCCTCGCAGACGGAGAACTTGAACGGAGGTGTGCCATGGACCGGCACCGCGGCTTCAGCCTGACAGAGCTCGTGTTCACGATGGCGATCACCGCCGGGCTGTTGGGTTGGGGCATTCCCACCTTCCGAGACGTCCAGCGGAACTCCGCGCGCACCCGGGAGGTGAATCAGTTCGTCCAGGCCGTCTACCTGGCCCGCAGCGAGGCCATCAAGCGCAACGGCGTGGTCAGCCTTTGCCCCAGCCTCGATGGGGACCGGTGTGCGCCGGTGG
>Ga0316605_10001675_pt1 | contig 12740 bp, 10 predicted proteins | sample OWC_soil_day20_n_FD_207666 | JGI IMG/M metagenome (GOLD analysis project Ga0316605, IMG submission 207666) | Wetland soil microbial communities from Old Woman Creek delta, Ohio, United States - OWC_soil_day20_noCT | ecosystem: Environmental > Terrestrial > Soil > Wetlands | place: USA: Ohio... | reverse complement strand
GGCGAGGCGGCGAGGAGATCGCTCGCAACAAGCGTGTTTCAATCTCCCGGCGCAGGTGAGAGCTTGCTTCCTCAACCACCACCTGGGTGGGGAATTGGTCCCCGGGTGGGGTTCGCCCGAAGTTTCGCCTGACCTTCGCGAGCCCTTTGAGAATCTTCCTCGTATCCCAGAAGTCCAAATCGGTATAGAGTCGGTATCGGCCCTCGCCCCAGGCTTTGAGGTCATGAATGATCCGAGCCATTTTCCCCGTGGACGGGTGTAGCGCGCATTCTGCACGAACCACCCGCGGCCTCTCGCGCATAATGCGGGCTAGGCGTTCTTCTGAATCTCCTCCCAGAGCTTCAGGAGGTCCAGACCCCGAAAGTCCTCTATCACCTGATCGGCGGCGGCGAGCTCGGTCTTGCTGGCACCGGTGGTAATCGCTAGGCACCGCATACCCGCGGCCTTGGCGGCTCTCACTCCATTTGGCGCGTCTTCGATAACGAGACAACACTCGGGTGCCACCCCCAAGGTCTTCGCGGCAGTGTCGTAGATGTCCGGCGCCGGCTTTCCCCGACTCACCTCGTCACCGCTCAAGACCAGATCGAGCAAGGGTCCAATCCCGAGTTTGTCCACCACCAACTCCACCAGCGCATATGGAGAGGACGAGGCAACGACCGTCTTGAGACCCCCATCCCGAACCCGCTGTATCAGTTCCAGGGCGTGAGGGATCGGCTGCCCACGCTGCTGGATCAGCTCACTGACCAGTTGATTCCGCTCGTGTACCAACTCCTCCACCGGCTCGCCGAGGTCGAAGTGCTTTTTCAAGATGCGGACCGCCTCCCGAGAATCGAGGCCCATGAGGAGCGGCTTGAGCTGCTCGGTATAGGTGAGCTTTCTCCGGGCCAGCAGTCGACGCTCCGCCTCCGACCACAGTGGCTCACTATCGATGATAACGCCGTCCATGTCGAATACAACCGCTTCCAGTTTCTTGCCCTGCGCCATGCTCAGACTCCAACCCACAGAAAATCGACCACAGGCCAAAGGGTGCTCTCTCACCGTGCGGGTGAACACCCCTCCCCCGAACCATGGTGGCACTCTCCTCTACGAGGTGCTCTTCTTCTCCCCTTCCTTCTCTCCCTCATCTTTGCCTTTGGCGAATTCCCTGGCCGTCTCTGCCATCTGCCGGAGCCTGTCATCCACCTTGCGAAAGATGGTGCTGTCCGGGTAGGTACCATCGGGCTGCCGCTCGCCCGCCTGCGCGCCGGTAAGGATCTCGATGCCCTCCTCGATGCTCTGGACAGGATAGAGGTGGAACCTTCCCTGGGCTACCGCATCCACCACCTCGTGCTTGAGCATGAGGTTGTTGACGTTTTTCTCGGGGATGATGACCCCCTGTTTGCCGTTCAAACCCTTGTGCTTACATATTTCGAAAAACCCCTCGATCTTCTGGGTCACACCGCCGACGGGCTGGATCTCACCCTTCTGGCTCACCGAGCCGGTCACGGCGATACCCTGGTAGATAGGAACCCCGGAGATGGCGGAAAGGAGCACATACAGCTCCGTGCTCGAGGCGCTGTCCCCCTCGATCATGCCGTAGCTCTGCTCGAAGCAGAGGCTCGCAGAGAGGCTGAGGGGCTTGTTGTGGGCGAATTTCTCCCGCAGGTAGGCGGTGAGTATCATGACGCCCTTGGTGTGGATATTGCCGCTTAGCTTCGCCTCCCGGTCGATATCGACGACCCCTTCCCGGCCGAGGGCGATATTCGCGGTGATGCGATTTGGTTTGCCGAACGTGTGGTCGCCGGTCATGAGGACGGACAGGCCGTTCACCTGGCCCACTTTGTAACCGTCCGTCTCAACCCAAAAGATGTCCTTCTTCACCAGTTCCTGGATCCGCTCCTCGTAGAGATTAGACCGGTAGATTTTCGTGTCGATGGCCTTCTGGACGTGGTCATGCTTGATGTACTCGCTCTTGTCCAACTCGGCATAATAGTTGGCCTCCTTGAGGAGGTCGCTGATATCGCCGAGACGCAGGGTAAGTTTCTCGCAGTCACCGGTCAACTCCATGCTGTATTCCAGCACCCGCGCCACCCCATCCTTGGCCACATGACGGAGCTTCTGCTCGACGCAGAACTTGGACATGACACAGGCGCACTGCTTGAGCATCTCCTGGTTGTGATCCACCTCCGTGTCCAGGTGGGCCTTAACCTTGAACATCTTCTGAAAACGGTCGTCATAGATGTAAAGAAGCTCGTAGAGGTAAGCGTCCCCAGTGAGGACGAGCTTCACGTTCAGCGGGACGGGCATGGGTTTCAGCGTCCTGGTGCTGAAGATGCCGTAGAGCTCACCAAGATCCTCGATCTTGATCTGCCGATCCTTGACCGCGCGTTTAAGGGCCTCCCAGGAGATCCAGTACTTCACTAGATCCAGGGCCTTCATCACCAGGTACCCGCCGTTGGCCCGGTGGAGGGCTCCCGGTTTGATCATGGTGAAGTCAGTGAAAAGGGCGCCAAAATAGGCCTGTCGCTCGATACTGCCGAAGAGATTGGGATAGCTGGGGTTAGACTCGATGATGACCGGCACCCCCTTACTCTCTGAGTGATCCACGAGGACGTTGATGTCGTACTTGCGGAACGAGACCTCCCGGGGTGGCATGGGAAAGGGTGCCGACGGCTGCTGCGCCTCCGGCTTCTTCTTGAAATCGTCAATGTTCTCCAGAATGTCCTCCTGGACCTCCTTCAGGTAGTCAAGGACATCCGTCTCCTCCCTGAACTGTTCCTCCAGGGTCTCCATGAGGTGACCGACGACATACATGGCAATCTCGGCATCGAGCTTCCCGTGCTTCTCCCGGAAGGCCGCCTCAGCCCTCCGAATCTCCTTGATGGCATCACTCATGTCCCGCTGGAGCTGGTCACTCTTATCCCGGAGTTCTTTCTTCCTTTCCTCCGGAAGTGCGCTCAGCTCATCTTGGGACATGGGCTGACCTTCCTCTGAGGCGGGGATGATCACCATGCCCACCTGGGAGAACTGAAGGATAAAGCCCTCTTCCCGAGCTTTTGCGGAGAGGGCGTCGATGAGCTCCCGCCGCTTCCGCTCGAAGGCTTGGTGGACCTCTGCCTCTTTGGTCCGATAGTCGTCGCTGTCGAACACCTCGGGGATCTTCGCCTGCAGGGTCTGAACGAATTGTTCCATGCTCTTCTTCAATTCTTTGCCCCGCCCGGCCGAAAGCTTGATGCCCTTCGGGCTGTCCGGTTCCTTGAAGTTGTACACGTAACACCAGTCCGGAGGCTTGGGCTCCTCCGCGGCACTCTTTTCCAGAAAGGTCCTGGCGATATAGGTCAGTCCGGTCTTGGGCTCCCCAGCAACAAATATGTTGTAATCAACGTCCTTCATCCCCATGCCGAACTTGATAGCCTGTGTAGCCCGATCCTGTGCCAACACGCCCTCTTCCGGTGGACACAGGGTCTCGGTTGTCTCAAAACCGAGCATGATAGGATCAATGCGGACGCGAAGTTTCTCAACCGGAACCTCCCTATACTTCTGTGCCATACTTCCCCTCCTTGGTATCGTTTAGCGCAGTCGCAATGAACCATATCGGAATTCGCATCGCCCTCCAGCCGCTTACAGGAAAATCCTCCTCATGATGTTCACGCTACCCCCAGAGGCAGGGTGGGCTGTACCCGAAAGGGTTTCAGGACAAGCCTCGCCGTACCTTCAGGACAAAGACGAGAGGCGCATCCTGAGCCACTCCTGCGCCCCGCCCGTCAGAAAGGCCCCCGGATTGAAATGCCTAGAGTGATCTGCCGACTTCGCCATAGGAGCCTATGGCTACGACAGCCGAAAAAAGTGCCTGAAATTATCCACCAGCCTCGATCGGGCCACAACCACCGCGGTTCCCCAGAGGAAGATGGACTTGCTCGTCCATAAAGGGCGGAGACACCCCCTCGCTAGCGACTCCAGGGTATCTTCACCGGCTACCCCATGACCTCAAGGACCACCCTTTTCTTTTGACTAGCACCCGCTGCATTGAGAATGGTGCGGATGGCATTGATCGTCCGTCCCTCTTTGCCGATCACCTTGCCAATATCTTCCTTGGCCACGGCCAACTCGATGATTGTGGTGTTGAGGCCGCTCCGCTCGGCGATCAGGATCTGCTCCGGATGGTCTACCAGGGCCTTCACGATGTACTCAACCAGCGCCTTCATTGATCTGACCTCATCCAGTTCTCGCTGCCGCGACGTCCCATCTCCTTCAATTCACACGTTCACCCTGTTCACTGCAGGAGCCTCGTCCACCCAGGGCCAAAGCGTCTCTAGGGCTTCCAGACTCTTCCAGAGGGACGCCTCGGCGTGGGGCTCGAGCGTGATCACCGGTCGCAGCCCTGTCTCAACGAGATAGGCGAAAAGCGTTGAAAAGGCGACACTGCCCCCGCCGATTGGTTGGTGGTCGTCACCACGCCCGTCGTTGTCGTGGAGGTGGACCTCCCTCACGCGAGACCCCAGGATCTTCAACCACTCCGCCAAGGGCGTGGTCGAAAAGGCGTTCTGGTGACCCACGTCAAGGCAAAAACCCACGTTCCTCGAGGAGAGGGAATCAAGAAGAGCGACAATCATATCCGGGGTCTGCTCGTAGACGTTTTCCAGGCTGATCATCACCCCGAGCCCTTCCGCTCTCCTCGCTATCGGTTCCCACGTGGCCAGACTGCCGGCAAGCCACTCCTGCCGGTAAGCATTGTAGCAGCGATCGTCGTAGCCGACGTGAAATACCACGCTAAGGGGGCGGAAGACGGGCACGAGCTCCATCGTTTCGAGGAGACGTCGTGCCGTCACCTCCCGGATCCTATCATCCAGAGCGCCGGGAGCCAGATCCATGAATGGCCCGTGCAGGGTCACGGTAAGCCCGTGGTCCCTAAAACGTCGGGCCACCTGCTCCACGGGCAACTCATCCCTTCGGTCTAGAACGGAAGCGTCGAACCCGATCTCCGGGTTGATTCGGCAGCGGAGAAACAGATCCAGGTAACCGTCCACCAGTTCCCGGAATGGGGCATTCACCTGCACACAGCTCAAAACTCCGGCAGAAGCCCTCTGACGACCAGGCACCTGGCGTTTTCCTTTCTTGTTACCATGCCGGCGGAGTGGGCGGGCGCGCTCCATCCAAGGCGGACGATGTAAGGCCATTGGTGCCACCATTGTTTGCACCCGCGCCCGTGGATAAACGCGGCTCTACTCCTTAAGGTGTGGAGAAGGCTGAGCTGGTGGCAGGGACGCGATGCCGGGGGAGAGACACGAATCATCGAAAGTCCCGTCGTTCCCGAGACCTGCGTGCCCCCCAATCCGCATCTGAAAAGCATTCTAGCTGAAGGTTTTCTGGAAATCCAGAAAAAATGGGTATAGAGTAAGAGCGGTTTCCGATATTTACCAATCGGGTTAACAGGGCGTCCCATGGCCGCGCCAGGGTCGCCTCGTTGAATCGCGCGAGGATGGACGATGAAACAGTATGTGATTGATCAACTGCGGGAGCACGATTTTCTCGCCCTGGAAACTCATCTGAACGACCATGCCGAAGGGGGCGATCTCCCCGGCATTTACTGGGTCCCCATTCCCCAGGAGCTCTATGAGGTGACACAGAGTGAACACGCCGACTGTCAACCCTTCTATTTCGCCGTTAGCCTGGATCGCCGGGCCATCAGCTTCGAACTCCTTATCCGGACGCGGCTTCGCTTGCGTTGTGGCTGCATCGGGTATGCGAACCGGGCGCAGCGGGACTATATTCTCGCCTATGCTGACGGGCTTTTCGAACAGCTCAAGCTCATGACCTGATCCTACTTTATCGCCCTCTGCTGGAGGAGCAAATCAACGAGAACGAGGCGCACCATGGCGGCGCAGACCGGAACGATGCGCGGGATGGCGGAGACGTCGTGCCTGCCTTTGACCGAAATGGTGGTCGGCTGCCCATCCTGGGTGATGGTCTGCTGCTCTTTCTCTATGGAGGAAATGGGCTTCACTGCCGCTCGCACCACGATCTCCTGACCCGTAGAAATTCCGCCGAGGATGCCGCCAGCGTGATTCGAGAAAAATCCCATCGGCCCGATGGGATCGTTATTCTCCGAGCCCATCCTGTTCGCGGCAGCAAAGCCGCTGCCAATCTCGACCCCCTTCACCGCCCCGATCCCCATAAGGGCGAATCCGAGCAGCCCACTCACTTTGGCGAAGACCGGCTCTCCAAGGCCTGCAGGACATCCTTGGACCCGAATCTCCACCACCCCTCCCGCTGAGTCACCCGCAGCCTTCACCTGCTCCAATCGCTTGATCATCTTGGCCGCGGCGTCCGGGTCGGGACAGAAGAGGGAGTTTCGCTCGATCTCCCCCAGCTCCAGCGTCTCAGCCCGGATGCCCCCCAAGGCGAGGGTGTAGGCCACCACCGTGATCCCATGCTCATCGAGAACCTTCTTCGCTACCGCCCCGGCAGCCACTCGCGCCACCGTCTCTCGGCCCGAGGCCCGACCGCTCCCACGCCAGTCGCGAATCCCGTACTTATGCCAATAGGTGTAGTCCGCGTGCCCGGGGCGGAATACGTGCTTCAGCGGATCGTACGGGCTACTATCCACGTCGCGATTCCGAATCACGAGGCTGATGGGAGTGCCGGTGGTGCGCCCCTCGAACACGCCTGAGAGAATCTCCACCTGATCCGGCTCTCGACGGGCGGTGCTCACCCGGGAGTCGCGAGAGCGCCGCCAGGCAAGTTCGCGGTTGATGTCCTCTTCAGCCAGTGCGAGGCCGGCCGGGCAGCCGTCAATAACCGCTCCCAAAGCCGGTCCGTGGGACTCGCCCCAGGTGGTGACGCGAAACAAGGTGCCGAAGGTATTTCCTGCCATACACATCTCCCCGCGACGTCGGCCGGGGAAGCACGCGTTTTCCCGACCGACTCGATAAACACATCGTCTATCTCCTTCACTCCCTCAGCAAAGCCATTAAAGCACAAGGTCGGGTAGGCGGTAAACCGCCTTCGCGGTGAGGATCTTCCCTTGACTGTGGAGTGAGACGCGAAAAAAAACTCCCGGCGAATCCGCCGGGAGTTCAACAGCCTTAGTGATCGTCACCCGAACCGTCTCCTCAGCACCGGAGGAACTCTTTCACCAGTTTCGACCACTCCTCCTCCTTGAGGGCGCCCGTCAGGTCATCCACCGAGACCCCGCCGTCGGCAGCCAAGCGAGTTTCCTCATGGATTCTGGCGAAGAGCCGTTCTCGTTCCTCCTCCATGTAATTTTCCGCTTCCTTGCCAAAGTGAAGACTCTTGAGATTCTTGCGCAGGCTCGTCGGTTCCACAATCATGAGCCATCCCTTCTCGTAAGGAGATTCCTGCATCAAGCTTGGATCCTCGAGAAGATCGTAGTTCACGTGGGTTACGATGCCGTCGACAGGGCTCAGGGCGCCGGCCCGCCATCCGTTCCGTCGGAGTTCGCAAGCCATCTCGCCCTGTTTCACCGCGTGGCCCACCCCGGGAACGGTGACGCCTGACACGCGCCCCAGCAGTTTCCGAGCCAGATCATCGACGCCGATGCGAACGCGGCCACCGTATTCCGGTCGAGCCCAGGTGTGACCGTCGTGGTAGTAGAAACCCTCCGGGAGCTCGAAACCGCCAACGACCTTGCGGGCCTGGACGGGAAGCTCTGCAGGTTGCAGACGTTCCTGCATCATCTGATCGAAGGCGCAGTTGCCGCACTCGTACGCATTGGCGCAGATCTTTCGCTCCACCTCTCCTGTAAGCATGTAGCGACACTTGCGCCTGTGGGCCGGCAGCCTCATCATCTGCTCAACCCAAGTGGGGGTAAACTCCTGGGGAAGCGGCTCGGCCACGGGGGCAGGGGTGAACAGGTCAGCTCGCTCCCTGGCTACCTTGAGCTGCATACCTTGATCGTAGGTGCAGGTCTGGCAGTCGAAGTTATTATCGCAAAGTTTATAGGAGACGACCCCGGCCTCCATCCAGATGCACTTTTTCTTGTCCGGGGGTACGACCTTGAAGGCTGTCTTCTTTTGCTCGGCCATGGCATCCTCCTAGCTCCACCATTTATCGTTCGTTTTCGCCCTTTCTTAGAGCAAGGGGCATGCCACAACCCGCTATCCCGGATGACTACTAATTAAGCTATTAATTATACTAATATTGTTCCACAATCCGGCGTTTTGGTCCTGGCTTGTTGGGCTCATCTACGTGGTGAAAAATGCGGCAGATAACCAGGAGGCACGAGGAGGATTGCCACATAACATTGCGAAAAGATGTAATCTTTTTGAGTCGTCGAGGAACTCGACACTATGTCGAAATCTTAAGCAGCGGATTTCCGACATGCGAGGCTTGTCCAAGCCTTAGCCCTAGCCCGCATTATGCACGAGACGCCGTCTGGAAGGACTTGCGAAAGAGCTCGCGGCAAGTGTCACAGAACTCAGCAGTCTTGGCGTCCGTGTCCTGGATCCTCGTGGATGAGTACATAACACAGGTGCGCCTTCGGCAGTGGGTGAGTCCGGCTGAATGCCCCAGCTCGTGGAGGGCGGTTTTCGCTACCCGTTGATAGAGGAGAGCCATGTTCTCCTCCTCGCCATAGTATTGGGGACGAAGCCGGTTGAGAGATATGACCGCACATTTGCCCTTTATCCGGGCGGCGCCAAACACATACTTGAAGACAAGGATGAAGAGGTCGACCTCGGTGACCGCCAGGACTTGACAGGGATGCGGTGAGCAGCACCGCTCGAGCCACTGGAGAATCCGCTGACAGCAGTACTGACCTCGCACGGGATCATAGGCGTAGCTCGGATTTTGAAGCTTCTGGTCTATGAAGCACGGCAGTTGGCACGCATGCTCGACGGTCGCGACCAAATGCCTAAGGATGCGCTCGTCCACAGGGCCTAACGGGTGAATGACTACGTGTGGTTGCGGTTCCGGCTCCATATGCGTCGCCAAGATTAACACTACCGGGGCTGAAAAGCGAGGCGGATGGTATTTTGCGGGGACTGATCAACCGGCGCTCGGCCGGGGAAGAGCTGCGGGATCAATGGCGGAACAACTCAGGCCACCGCCCGTTACTCAGCGGACCTGAGGCCGTACTTCTCAATCTTGTTGTACAGGGTCTGGCGGTCCACTTCGAGACGGCGCGCGGTCTCGCTGATCTTCCATCCCGTCTTCTCCAGCACCCGCTGGATGTGCAATCGCTCCATGTCGCGCAGGGATTCGGGGACTTCTTGTTCCGGGGCTCGGACCGCACCCAGAGGCAGATCCGCAGGCGCAATCACTTTGCCGGAGCCGATAACCAGGGCTCGCTCGATGACGTTCTCGAGTTCGCGAACGTTTCCCGGCCAATGGTAGTCCATGAACATTCTCATGGCCTGAGGTGCGACCTGGGCCGGTTCCCGGTTCATCTCCATGCTGAGCTTGCGGATGAGATGGTCGACCAGAAGCGGGATATCCTCCTTGCGCTCACGCAGGGGGGGCAAGTCAATGGTGATGACATTGAGGCGGTAGTAAAGATCGTCCCGGAAACGCTGCTCCCTAATCGCCCGGGGAAGGTCCCGATTGGTGGCGGAGATGAAGCGGGCGTCCACGGAGATCTCCTTGTCGCCCCCCAAGCGCTGAATTCTCTTTTCCTGAAGCACACGCAAGAGGTCCACCTGCGTCTTCGGGCTGATCTCGCCGATTTCGTCCAGGAAGAGCGTACCCCCATGAGCCATCTCGATGCGGCCCTTGCGGCTCTGCTCGGCGCCGGTAAAGGCTCCCTTCTCGTAGCCGAATAGCTCGCTCTCCAGGAGGGATTCGGGGAGCGCCCCACAGCTTACCGCTATGAAGGGACGGTAACACCGGGAGCTGTGGCCGTGAATCGCGCGAGCCACGAGCTCCTTGCCGGTACCGCTTTCTCCGGTAATGAGTATCGTGGAATCTGTGGGCGCCACCCGGGAAATGAGGTCGAAGATCGCCTGCATGGGGCGGCTACGCCCAACGATCTGATCAAACTCCGTCCGCTCCTCCAGTCGACGCCGAAGCATGATGTTCTCCAGCACGAGTTCCTGGTGGGCGAGGATCTTTTTTATCTGCAGCTCCATTTCATCAGGATCGAAGGGCTTCACCAGGTAGTCATAGGCGCCGCACTTCATAGCCTTGACCGCGGTGTCCACTGTAGCGTAGGCGGTCATCATCACCACCTCGGTGTTCGGCGCCAGACGTCTGAGCTCGGCAAGGGTCTCGAGCCCGTCCATGCCGGGCATCTTGAGATCGAGGAGGACTACGCTCCATGTGCCGTCCTTGGCCACGGCAACGGCCTCTTCACCGCCAGCTGCCAGGCCGACTTCGTAGTCCTCCTCCAGAAGCCAGTCCCGAAGGCTCTCTCGCATGGGAGCCTCGTCATCCACCACGAGAATGCGGGCTTTTCTGGTCATCCGCTGACCTCCAGTCCCTCAGCGCGGGTCTCGGTTGCCCCTGTCGCGACGGGCAAGCGCATGCGAAATCGCGTGCCCTGCTTCTCGCCTGCAGGTGGACTCTCCACCTCGATGGTCCCACCGTGCCGGGTTATGATACCGTAAACCACAGGCAGGCCCAGGCCAACCCCCTTCCCTTCCTCTTTGGTCGTGAAGAAAGGTTCGAAGATAAGCTTCACGTGTTCAGGGGGGATACCGCAACCGGCATCCGTGATTGACACCTCCACGAAACCGTCCTCGGAGGCACGGCGGACCTCGAGAAGCAGTGGACCTCCTTGCGACATCGCCTCGGCAGCATTTACGATCACATTGAGAAAAGCCTGCTGAATCTGTTTGAAATCGCATTGGATGGTGGGAAGATCCTCGCCCAGCTCCTTCCTCACCTGCACGCCGCGAAGTGCCAAATCATGGGAGATGATCGCCAGGGTCCGCTCCAAGATTTCCCGAACAGAGTTGGGCTTCATGTCAGTCTCGGACTGGCGAGCGAACGCCAGCAGATTCTTCACGATCTCGCCGCAGCGGCTGGTCTCAGCCTCCATAGTCGCCAGGTAACGGGCAATCTCACCGAGCCTTTCGGGGCTGAACCGGTCGCGGGTAATGAGTTTGAGCATGAGCTTGATATACGTCAGCACGGAAGCGAGAGGGTTGTTGATCTCGTGAGCGATGGTGGCGGCAAGCTTCCCCAGTGAGGCGAGCTTTTCCGTTCGCAGCAGGTGTTCCTGCGCCGCCTTCACCTCCTCCAAGGCCTTGTAGGTCTTTTCATACAGGTTGGCATGCTCGACGGCCATCCCGATCTGGCTGCCGACCGAGGCGAGGAATTCCACTTCCTGACCGGAAAACTTCTGAGTAAAACGACTGGACACCCCGAGCACGCCCAGGCTACGGCCCTTGCACAGCAAGGGTATGTAAGCGACGGATTTCAGACCCTCCTCGAGAACGGCCTCCACAAAAGGCTTGGATGTCTCGGTCCAATCCTCAAGAATCACCGCCCTGCCGTGCTGCGCCGCTTCCCCAAGGAGGCCCGCCCCGAGGGCTCTTCGTTGCACGTACGGTTTCTCCAGGAATCGCTGCGACAGGCCGCGGCTCGCCGCCAGGTGAAGATCGCCGCTGGCTTCATCCACGAGGTAAATGCGAACGCTGTCAGCCTGGAACACGCTAAGGATGGCATCGATGGTATTCGATAGCACTTCGTCCAGATGTATGGAGCTGCTGACGGTGAGAGAGATCCTGTTGAGCGCGGCAAGCTGTTCACTGCTCTGGCGCATCTGATCGACCATCCGCCTGCCAAGTGAAGGGAGCCGCTTGCGCAAGGTGACGTCACGGATTAAGGCTTCAACGATCACCTTCCCCTGAGCATCGGTAATCAGATTCCCCGAGAGCATTGCATCAAGAGCCTGACCCTGTTTGGTCCTGAGAGAAATCTCCAGGTTCTGCACCACACCACGCTCCCAGAGTCGCTGGCGAATCCGGAGAAAAGCTTTCGGATCATCGAAGAGCTCGGCCACCGAACCCACGGCCAGCAACTCCTCTTCGTCCTCGTACCCGAGTATTCGCACGGCGCTCGGGTTGACGTCCTCGATCCGCCCCTCAGAATCGAAAAGCAGGATCATGTCCTGAGAACGTTCGAATATGGTGCGGAATTTTTCCTCGGAGTCTTGGAGTCGCCGCAACCGAGCAGCCAACCACTCCTCCAGAGCCCCTCCCATCCGGCGCACTTCCTCCTGTAGCCGTCTCTTTTCTGAGATATCGGTTACGGTCTCCAGCACGAAGATGATTTCGCCAAAATCGTTCTTTACGGGTGTGGCGCGAACTTCCGTCTCCCCCTTCCGGCCGTCTCTGAAGACAAAGGTCTCCTCGCTGGTGTGGACCTCGCCGTCCTGGAAGCTCTTCTCCACGACGCAGTTTTCACACTTGCTCGAGCGCCCTCTCCACACCTGGTAGCATATACCGTCGGGATGCACGCCGAACTCGGATTGGAATCGCTCGTTGCTCATGATGATCTGAAAGTCGCGATTCACCGCCGCCACGCAGTCACTCATGTGGCTCAACAGAGCCTGGTAGTCGTCGCGCTCTTTCATGAGATCCCTGCTCTGTCTCCTGAGCTTAAGGCTCAACTCGCTGCAATGGCAGCGAGCTGGCCCGGATCGTCCTCATACCCACGACCACAGGATGGCGCTGACGTTCATCCTTCTCAGGAAGCGTCCGGCCGACGCCATGGTATGACCTGCACTCGAAACAAACAATGAAGAATTTGCAGGAATTACGCACTTTTCACTCTAGCACAAAACCACCAGGGAAACAACT
>Ga0316605_10001673_pt1 | contig 12743 bp, 5 predicted proteins | sample OWC_soil_day20_n_FD_207666 | JGI IMG/M metagenome (GOLD analysis project Ga0316605, IMG submission 207666) | Wetland soil microbial communities from Old Woman Creek delta, Ohio, United States - OWC_soil_day20_noCT | ecosystem: Environmental > Terrestrial > Soil > Wetlands | place: USA: Ohio... | reverse complement strand
ATTCTCGATGTCTATTGTCCGTCACAGTCGGAACCGTCACGCAGGCGCTGAGCCATGAAAGTGCTCAAGCTCATCCTGCGCATCATCCTGTATGTCACAGGAGGAGTGATGGTTCTCCTCCTGCTGCTCGGGAGTATGACGCAGACGCAGTTCTTCCGCGACCGTCTGCGTGCCTTCGCGCTTGCAGAACTCGACAGCCTGCTTGTTGCCGACGTGACCATGGGGGATCTCCATGGAAACCTTGTGACCGGATTTTCTGTGGACGGGTTCACTCTTTCGCTTGACGGTGATACCCTGCTGAGCGCGTCACAAGTGGGTGTGCGCTACGATCTCTTTGAAATCCCCGGCAGAACCATTTCTCTCCACACTGTGGTCCTAGACCATCCCACTATACACCTGCTCCGCTCACGGTCAGGCGTCTGGAACATCGAACGGATTGCCGAACCTGCTCCTGCCGATACAACACCGTCGCGATTCGACTGGGCTATCCAGCTGCGCAGGCTGGACATACGCCAGGGAGTTGTCACGCTTGTCGATTCCACGGCGCTGGATGAGCCGCGGGATCCGGAATGGCCGCGTGATGCGTTGAACTATGACCACCTTACGCTCCGGGAGTTCACGCTCGGTCTCTCCTTCTCCATGCGTGACGATGTGTACCGCGCAGGAATCACACGCCTCGGTTTCGCCGTCGAGGGCAGTCCTCTGCGTGTCAAACAGATTTCGGGAGATTTCCATGTTTCTCCGTCGCAGGCCAGCGTCACGGATATGCGCATCCTGACTGACAGTTCACACGTCCTGCTGTCGGCGATGGTGGACAAGGTCGATCTCTTTGGAGGGATCACCCTGGAAGGGTTGCGGACCTGCTCCACATCGGTTGATCTCTCGGTTGATCCGGTGAACTTCCATGAGCTTGGCCTCATCATACCGCCGATTCACTTTCTGAACGGGGATATCGAGGGGATGCTTCAGGCCGCCGGGCCCTTCGGTGCGCTTCCCATACAGGCGCTTGACCTCCGGTTGGGAGACAGCCGGATTCTGCTCAGCGGCACTGTGTCGAATCTCCATGATCCCGGAAACCTTGCTCTGGATGTCCATATGAAGGAAAGCCGGATCGCTCCCGGGGATCCGCTTACGCTCCTGCCCTCGTTCGACCTTCCCAATTTTCAGTCCCTGGGGCCAGTCAAACTCGATGTCCGGTACAAGGGAACACCCCTGGACTTCACAACGCGCATGGCGATCGAAACGGAGGGCGGCGCCATTCGGTCTGATGATTTCGCCCTGACGATTGGCGGGCCGCCTGCGCTGCGGTATCGCGGTACCGTGGCGTTTGACTCGGTCAATCTCGCGCGGGTGCTTGACCAGGAAGGCCTGGCAACAGATCTTCATGGATCTATCACGATCGACGGGTCCGGGGTGAATCTCAGAAAAGTGAATGCGACAGTGCAGGCACGGCTTGACTCGTCGACGATCCGTGGACTGTCAATTCACGATGCAGACATTCAGGTCCGCGCCCGGGACCGCAAGGTCAATGGCGTGCTCCAGGTGGCTATCGGGGCGGGACACTACGATGTCACCGCGAGTCTGGATGAAACGGCACAACCCCAGCCAACATTTTCCTTCGATGGAACTGCCACGGGCGTCAACTTTGCGGAGCTCTTCAGGGAAGAACGCCATGCCAGCAATGTCACAATGATCATGCACGTTGCGGGGTCCGGCCTCACCATGGAGACGCTGGGTGGCGATGTGCTTGTGACCATGACCGATTCGCGGTACGGGAGCTATGCACTTGAAGAGGGGGACATTCATCTCACGCTGGATCAGCGCGACACGCTGCATAAATCCTTGACCATATCCTCTCCGGTGCTGGACGGATCCGTTGAGGGCCACTTTGATCTCGGCCACCTCGGCCGTCTGGCGCGGTTTGAGACGCAGAATGTCGGACTGGCGCTCAACCAGAATTTCGCCCGGTTCGATTCGGTCTTCCGCACGGAGGTGGATACCGTCGCGCTCGCGCGGCTCCGGAAGTCGCTCGAAAAAGAACAGCGCACCGTGGACTGCAAGTACACCATGCACCTGAAGGATCTGGAACTTATCTCTCTCGTGGTAGGGGAGCGGGAGTTTGATGGTGCGGCAGAACTCGATGGCACGCTGCGCGGGTCGCTCAAGAATCTGACTGCCACAACCCACCTCGCAGTGCAGGAGTTCTACTATGGGGATGTTGCCTCCGGACTCCTCGTGGAGGGCGGGGATGTGGTGGTGAAAGCCGTAAACCTCAAACCGGAAGTCAGCTATCACGATGCCGATCTGCAGGTGCAGGCTACTGCACGCATGCTGAACATCAGCAGTACCGAACTGGACAGCCTGGGTGTCGACATCCGCCTCAAGGACCGTCAGGCCTCATATCATCTCTACGGGTCGTACAACCGGGAAGCACATGTGGACGTCCGGGGTGCAGCGACTCTGCATGAAGACACGGTGTACTGCGAGATTGACGAAACACGTGCCGGCTACCGCGGTCTTCTGTGGGAAGCAGATCCCGGAGCCCGGGTCGTCCTGCGTCCCGGGGGAATCGCGGTGAGTGGGCTAGTGTTGCGCCGGCAGGAATCAGCGGTCACCGTAAGCGGAGCCCTCGGTCCTGCCGATGCTCTTTCCGCCTCGGTAAAGGGGACCGCGCTGAATCTCAAAGACATCGGGGCGCTCATGTCAGCCTCAGATGAGCTTGCTGACGAAGGCGCCTTTGGAGGCACGCTGGATGCCGACATCGCTGTATCCGGAACGCTGCAGCAACCGGGCGTGAAAGCCAGTTTCTCTGCTGACGGCATCGCCCTGCGCCAGATTCCCTTCGGGCGTTTGTACGGTGATGTGGGATTTGCCGATGGCGTTCTGGATCTGCATTGCGCGGCGGATGTGACAAACGGACGCGTGGCTGACGGTCCTGAGTTGACCATCGAAGGATCCATCCCCCTCGTGCGGGATGATAAATCGATACAGGACAACAGACGGGAGTTCCAGCTGAGCCTCCGGTCTGCGGGGACGCCGATCACAATCCTGGATCCCGTCCTGCCGAACTTCAATGAACTCTCGGGGATGCTGGAGTGTGATTTGACGATCTCCGGAACAGCTGAGCGTCCGCGCTATGCAGGATCGCTTCAGCTCTCTGAGTGTCAGTTCCTGTTCGAAGCGAACAACATGTACTACCTTGTGGACGGAACCTTCCAGGGAGTCGGTGACCGCATTACCGTGAAGGAAGCGACTATACGGAATGTCCCCGGCGATGAACGCGATGGACAGTCCGGTCTTGTCCGGCTCGGAGGTGATTTTGCCCTCCGGAATTTCACGCCGGGGGATTTCAATCTGACGGCGACCGGACAGCTCCATGTCGTCAAAGAAGCCACCCGGAAATCCACCTTGTCGCTATACGGCGACCTGTTCGCCGAGATCGGCCGGGGAGGCTTGCACTTCACCGGAGACATCAGGCACTCGCTCCTCCGCGGGGCCGTAAGCATCAGAAATTCAAATCTGATCTTCCCGCCGACAGAACAGGTCATCGCTGAAGAATCTGCATTATCCGTTCCCATCATTATCTACGACGACACGTCGAAGTACGGAGAGAAAGGCGTGCTGTCCGCAGCCGACCGGTATTTCGGGAGTCAGGCGGGAGCTGGTACGCACAGCGCGAAGGAGCTCGAGGGGAGTGTTTCGTTCCTGGAAGGGTTGCGGTACGATCTGGATATCGAGACAACAGGTGGAACAACCAGCATCCGGATGATCTTCAATCAGATCTCGAGTGAAGAGCTTGTGGCGACGATCGACGGTCGTTTCTCAATCACGGAAGATGGCCGTCGCTGGCTGGGAGACCTCACCGTTTCGCGCGCGTATTACAGCTTCTACCGCCGCTTTGATGCGGAAGGCAGGATCCAGTTCACCGGCGACTTCATGGATCCCGAACTCGACATCAAGGCGACATACACCGGAACGCGGGCGGTGCGGGATACCGCGGCCGGCGGGGGAGATGAACGCATCGTGGTCACTGTGAACATCACGGGTCCCCGTTCTTCAGCGCGGCTGAGCATGTCCATGACGATCGACGGCGTGGACTATTATTCCTACAATGGTTTGAAATCAAACGACGTGCAATCGGATGCTCTCGGATTCGTTATCTACGGGAACTTTCCTCTGACGGTTGCTGAGAAGGGCGAGGTATCCGCGGAACTGGAGAAAACATTCCGACGGTCCATTCTGACGGGAGCTTCATCATTGCTGACAGGCACGTTGTCGGAGTTTCTGCGATCGCAAACAGGGTTCATTAATTCTGTGGAACTCAACTTCAACACGCAGGCCGGCGCAACGGAATCCGCCGATATCCGGCTGAGCGGTGTGGCGTGGAGCGGATACTGGCGGTACGGCGGTCAGATTCTCGACGATCCGCTCGGCAACGCGGATTTCAGTGTTCTCTATTCTTTCGGCAGTATCTTCAACAACCCTTCCCTCCGCAACTTCATGATGGAATTGGAGAGCAAGGTTGAGCGGGGGACATTCGGCCAGGCAACCGACCTCCGGCGCGTCAATTCAGCACGCCTGTTCTATCGTTTCTCCTTCTGACAGTATTATCCGGAGCATGTATGCACGATCTTAGAGGCAGCGTGTTGAAGTATTTCTCGGGCCATCCCCGCACCAGAAGTACGGTGAAGGATCTGGCCAAGCGCATCAACGTGTCGGGCAAGGATCAGTTCCGGTCTCTCCGGACGCTGATGGAAGAGCTTGAACGGACGGGAGTGCTCGTTGCGGACGCGCATGGACGGTTCAGCTACGCGCGGCAGCGCCACCGCGCAGAGCACACCAAACCACGGGTGGCGACAGGCCGCCTCAGCATCACGCGGCGCGGTCTCGGGTTTGTGAAGGCCGACGGATGGGAGCGGGACATCCGCATTGCGCCGCGCTTCCTCCACGCCGCATTCTCCGGTGATCTTGTGGAGGTTGCGCTCTTCGCGGAACCGCGCGCGCACCGCCGGGACGAGGGGCCGGAAGGAGAAATTGTGCGGGTGCTCGAGCGGACTCTCACCCGCGTGACCGGGCGCCTGGAGATGCGCAAAGATTTTGCGATCGTGATTCCGGACGATGAGCGGGTCCCGCGCGACATCTACCTCACGCCCGGCGAAGCGCAAAAAGCGCGTTCCGGCGACAAGGTCGTCGTGGAACTCGAGCCATGGGAGGATGAACACCTGAATCCCGGAGGAACAATTGTGGAAGTCCTGGGCCCTGCGGGCGACGCACGCGTCGAGGTACTCAGCGTTGCGCGGAGCTTCGGACTGCCGCCGGCGTTCCCCGGCGCTGTTGAGCACGCGGCTGCCGGACTCCCGGGTACGATCCCTGCGGACGAACTCTCAAGACGGCTGGACCTCCGCTCGAGCACCTGTGTCACCATTGACCCCGAGGACGCCAAGGACTTTGACGATGCTCTCTCCTGTGAGGTGCTGCCCAACGGAAACCTGAAGCTCGGAGTGCATATTGCCGACGTGAGCTATTATGTGCGGGAAGAATCGGAACTTGATCGCGAAGCCTACACCCGGGGAACAAGCGTCTACCTGGTGAATGAAGTGATACCGATGCTGCCCGAACGGCTGTCAAACGATCTCTGCAGTCTGCGCCCGGACTCTGACCGGCTGACGTACAGTGCTCTCATGGAGGTCACCAAAGACGGAAAAGTGGAAGCGTATCAGTTTGCACGGTCGGTGATCCACAGCGCGCGGCGGTTTGCCTACGAAGAGGTCCAGAGTATTCTGGAAAAAGGGAAAGGGGACCATGCCGATCTTCTCCTCCGGCTGAACGGACTGGCAAAGCAGCTGTACAAGCGCCGGCGGAAGACCGGCAGTCTGGATTTCGACACGGCGGAAGCAAAGTTCCGTTTTGATGCTCAAGGACTTCCCAGCCAGATCGTCAAGAAGGTGCGCCTGGATGCGCACCGGTTGGTGGAGGAATGCATGCTTCTGGCAAACAAGGTGGTGGCACAGCATGTGGCGCACATGAAAACCGGCGGGGAGCCCTATCCCTTCCTCTACCGTGTTCATGATCTTCCGAACCCGGAACGCCTGAAAGACCTCGGCACATTCGTCAAGCAGTTCGGTTTCTCTCTGGACGTGAAGAACGGCGTCTCCTCACGCGCGCTGCAGAAACTGCTTGATGACGTAAAAGGGACGGAAGTCGAGGATGTCATCCACGATGTGGCGCTCCGGACGATGGCCAAGGCGGTCTATGCGGAAAAGAACATCGGCCATTACGGACTGGGATTCCGGCACTACGCGCATTTCACGTCGCCGATCCGGCGCTATCCGGATCTCATCGTGCATCGCCTGCTTGCGGAGTATGCCACCACACCGGCTTCGGCGCGTCTGGCTCATCTCAGGGAAATCATGCCGGATGTGGCCCGACAGTCGTCGGACCGGGAACGCGTCGCTGTCGAAGCTGAACGGGAATCGGTGAAAGTGATGCAGATCGAATACATGAAACGCCACATCGGTGATGAATTCGAAGGTGTCATTACCGGAGTCACAGATTTCGGCCTTTTTGTGGAACTGCACGATTTGCTGATTCAGGGGCTGGTCCATGTGCGGGATCTGGATGATGACTACTATCTCTTTGACGAGAAGCAGTATGCCCTCAAGGGCCGTTCCCGCGGCCGCCAGTACCGGCTTGGCGATGTCGTGCGTGTCCGCACGGTGTCGGTCAACGCAGAAAGCCGCGAGCTGAACCTGGCGCTCGTGGCAGTTACCACAAGGAACTTTTGACAGGACAGGGCGTTTTGTATATTAGCGAAGGGTCGAAGCATTGAGGCAGACTATGAAAACGATCAACATTCTCCTGAGCGCGCTGCTCGTGATGGTGCTCCTGGCACCTCCCGGAGCGGCGCAATCGGACAACTTCGGCAAGAACAAGGTCCAGTACCGTTCGTTCAACTGGTCCTTCCTGCAGACCGATCATTTTGATATTTATTTCGCGGACGGAGGAAACCATCTTGCACAGTTTACCGCCGTCGCCGCTGAATCCGCCTATGCATCAATGAGCCGTTTGTTCCGGTATCAGCTGGTGAATCGCGTTCCGCTGGTCATCTACAACTCCCATAACGAGTTCCAGCAGACCAACGTCATCAACGAGTACATGGAAGAGGGCATCGGCGGCGTGACAGAACTCTTCAAGAACCGCGTGGTCGTGCCGTTCGAGGGAGACTACCGCAAGTTCCGCCATGTGATCCACCATGAACTCGTCCACGCCGTCATGAATGACATGTTCTACGGCGGCAGCATTCAATCGATCATCTCCAATAATATCACGCTGCAGTTGCCGCTCTGGTTCAGCGAGGGTCTCGCGGAGTACGAAGCGCTCCGGTGGGACACGGATTCCGACATGTTCCTCCGCGACGCGACCGTCCATGAGTACCTTCCGCCCATCAAACAGCTCTATGGCTATTTTGCATACCGCGGGGGCCAGTCGGTGTTCTACTATCTCGCCAACAAATACGGCGAGCAGAAAATCGGCGAGTTGCTGAACAAAATCAAAAGCACCCGCAGCGTGGAAGCGGGGTTCCGGAATGCAATCGGGTTGAATCTGGAGGAACTCTCAGAGCGCTGGGAGAAAGAACAGAAGGTGATGTACTGGCCGGACATTGCCAAACGTGAGGATCCGGCGGATTTCGCGCGGCGGCTCACTGAACATAAGAAGGAAGGCGGCTTCTACAACACCAGTCCGGCGATCTCTCCCCAGGGCGACAAGATTGCATTCATCTCCAACCGGTATGATTTCTTTGATGTGTTTGTCATGAATGCGGTCGATGGATCCGATCTGGAGAAACTGATCGACGGTCAGCAGACGAATAACTTCGAAGAGCTCCATCTGTTGACGCCGGGGATAAGCTGGTCACCGGACGGCAAACGCCTGGCGATTGCCACGAAAGCGGGTGAACGGGATGCGATCATCCTTGTCGACGTGAAAGAGGGCGACATCGAAAAGCTGTCATTCGATCTGGACGGGATCTTCTCCGTGGACTGGTCCCCGAAGGGGGATCAGATTGCGTTCGTGGGAAACACCACGCGGCAGTCCGATATCTTTGTCTATAACCTTGCTACGCATGAGCTGACGAATCTCACCAACGACATCTTCAGCGACGAGCAGCCGGCCTGGTCGGCGGACGGCAGCGTTCTGTATTTCTCATCGGACCGGTCGGCCACCAACGGACTCGAGCCCACGGTGCTCTCACAATTCCTCAAGCACCAGATGGATCTGTACAGCGTGGAGCTTTCCACCCGCGTGGTGAAGCGGCTCACAAGCTGGTCGGACTGCGACGAGACCTCTCCCGTCGGATCGCCGGACGGTAAGAAATTGCTGTTCATATCGGACCATAACGGCATCAATAACATTTACGAAATGGTGCTGGAAACCGGAAAGACACGCCCTCTCACCAATTCCCTGAGTGGCGTCTATCAGCTCTCGCTCTCCGGTGACGGCTCCAAGCTGGCCTTCTCCTCGCTCAGTCATGCGGGATTTGACATCTTCGTGATGCGCAGTCCGTTCGAGCGGGATCTGAAAATCGCGGAACTGGAGCCGACGGTGTTTCGCAAGCAGCAGCGTGTGCCAGGTGCCGACTCGACTGCCCTGGCCGCAGCCACAAGCCCGGATACGACGCTGCGCGATTCCACAGCGAAGGATTCCACGGGCCTGTACGGCACGGACATTGAGATCAACTTCTCCTCGTATGAGTTCACCGATATCCGGAATGAAACATCCCCTCACGATTCGTTGATCGCAAAGCTTCCGCAGATCGCCGGCAACGTGGACGAAGACGGCAAGTACAAGGTCAACAAGTACAAGCTGAACTTCACCCCCGACATCATCTACGGGAATGCCGGTTACGACACGTTCTACGGCGTCACCGGCTCCACCATCATGGCGTTCAGCGACCTTCTGGGCGATCATCAGATCATCTTTGCGACCAATTTGCTGCTGGACCTGAAGAACAGCGATTATGCGCTGCAGTACTACTACCTGCCGAACCGGTGGGATTTCGGGATAGGCGGGTTCCACAGCGCCCGGTTCGTGATCGTGGACGATATCTACGGAGGGAGCCTGTACAGATTCCGGACCTATGGCGCTGCAGTCCAGGCCCTCTACCCGTTCGATCGTTTCCGCCGCATCGAACTCGGGTTGAGCTGGTTCAGCATCTCCCGCGACAACCTGGATCAGAACAGCGATCCTTCGCAGAGCCGGGACGTACTTGTGCCGAGCGTGAGCTACACGCACGATACATCGCTCTGGGGTCTTCTGAATCCGGTGGCCGGCACGCGGTACCGGGTCGATCTGTACGGCACACCCAAGCTGGGTTCAAACGGTCTGAGCTTTGTGAACGTCACGGGTGACTACCGGCACTATGTCCGGCTGGGCAAAAACTACACCATCGGCCTGCGGCTGGCGGGAGGGGGGAGTTTCGGCAAGAACCCGCAGAAGTTTATCGTGGGAGGTGTGGAGAGCTGGATCAACTACACGTTCGAAGGGGGATACATCCCCATCGAGAACGCTGAAGACTACATGTTTCTCCAGACCGGCCTTCCGCTGCGGGGATACAACTACAACGCTGCAATCGGCTCCCGGTATGCCATGTTCAATTTCGAGCTGCGCTATCCGTTGCTGGCATTCCTTCAGGCCGGACCGCTTCCGCTGGGACTGCAAAGTCTGGGCGGAGTGATGTTCTTTGATATGGGGAGCGCCTGGAACAAAGAACGTGACTACGTGGCGTTCACCAAAGATGAGATGGGCAATACCGTGACCCGGGATCTCCTCATGGGGATGGGGACCGGGGCACGCATCTATTTTCTGGCGTTCCTGCTGCGGTTTGATGTGGCCTGGGCGTGGACCTACGCCAATTTCTCGGCGCCCAAGTACTATTTCTCGCTCGGGTATGACTTCTAAGCTGTCCCGGCTCAGCAGCAGGGACGGCTCGCTGTCCCGTTACGGCTGAGCGGGCCGCATGACTTCGTGAGGGATGGACGGAAGAAAGCGGCAGGGAAGGGCGGGCGTCAATTGAGGGGAAGCTGCACCGTGAACACCGAACCCTTCTGGGGTTCGCTGGACACGGTGATGGTTCCGCGATGCAGTTCTGCGATCCATTTGGCAATAGAGAGGCCCAGTCCGGTACCGCCCAGCTCCCGGGAACGGGCCTTATCCACTCTGTAGAACCGGTCAAAAATCTTTCCGATGTCTTCCGGAGGAATGCCGATGCCGGTGTCCTCGACGCGGAAGAAGACCGAACCATTCTGTTGTTCCATCGCAAGTGTGACCGTTCCGCCTTCCGGCGTGTACTTGATTGCGTTGTCGATCAGGTTCAGGAACAGCTGGCGGAGGCGCGTGCGGTCGCCCACGATGGTGATCGGGGCATTCGTCTTCAGTGTCACCGCAATGTTCTTTCCCTCTGCCAGGACGGTGCTGTCCTCGTAGAGCTCCTCCACCAGGCTCTTCAGATCCACTTCCGAAAAGTCCGCTGTCGTCAACCCCTGCTCCGCTTTTGCGAGTGTGAGGAGGTTGTTGATAATGGATGTGAGTCGCAGGATCTCCTCGAGGGTGCTTTCGAGGACGCGGCGGTATTCGTCGGGCGACTTTTTGCTGCGCAGAGCCAGCTCGATCTCTCCCCGGATAACGGTGAGGGGTGTGCGGAGTTCATGGGATGCATCGGCAGAGAACTGGCGCACCTGGGCAAAAGAGGCGTGGAGGCGGCCGATCATGTCATTGATCGTGGCAGTGAGGCGCCCGATTTCATCATCGACGGCCCGGACCGGGATGGTTTGATCGAGGTTCTGTGCTGTGATCGTTCGTGCGCGCGTGGTGATCTCGTCAACGGGCTGCAGCGCCTTCTTGGCCAGCGCAAGCCCGCCGATGATCGACAGCGCGACGGCGATCGGTGTCAGAATGAGGAAGATGACGAAGAAGTTGTCGAGGAGTTCCCGCAGGTCCGCGATCGGGTACCCGACGTAGTAGGTGAAGTTCTTGTCGCGTGTTGCGGCGATGCGCACCGGCTCGCCGTTGAGATACACGGTGGTGAGAATGATGGAGCCGGCGCTGATGGTGTCCTTGACGACGAGGCTGTCGGTACCCAGGCTGTAGGACCTGTGCAGAATTCTGGAACGCCGGTCGGTGATCTGGAAGTAGGTCTTCTTGGTGTTCTGCAGGCTGTGCCGGAAGATCTGGTTCCAGATTTCGTCTGATTCCTCGGCTGTGCTGTCTTCGCCGGTAACTTCTCTGGAGGCAGGCTTGCGGGCCTTCTTATCCAGGATGATGTCGATGGAACGCTTTCCCGGCTTGATCTTGCTGGCTTGCGGCTGGATGAAGTCGCGCATCCAGCGGGCTTCAGCCCTCAGGGAGAGGTCAAGATTCTCCGAGAGGGTCTCACCGGTAAAATAGTACGCCAGAACGCCGAAGAGGACGAGCGTGGAGAGAAGGACCAGGGTGTACCAGAGTGTCAGACGCGTCCGCACCGAACCAAACATGAACGCCATCGCGGTCACTCTTCTTTCATGACATAGCCGACGCCGCGGACTGTGTGGATCAGTTTCTTTTCGAAGCCGGTATCGACCTTATTCCGGAGGTGGTTAATATAGACATCGATGAGGTTTGTGCCGGTGTCGAAGTGGTAGTCCCAGATATGCTCCGCGATGATCGTCCGGCTCAGCACGCGGTCCTTGTTCCTCAGGAAGAACTCCAGCAATGCATATTCCTTGGCCGTGAGGTCGATTGCGCGGTCTGTCCGCCGGGCTTTGTGGGAGACGGTATCCAGGACGAGGTCGCCGAGCGACAGCATGGTTGTTTTATCCTGTGCTCCGCGGCGCAGCAGGGAGCGGAGTCTGGCTAGCAGTTCCGCAAAAGCAAACGGTTTTGTGAGGTAGTCGTCAGCACCGCTGTCGAGCCCGCCTACTTTTTCTTCGAGTGACGACTTGGCCGTCAGCATAAGAATCGGCGTCGATTTCTTCTGCTCGCGCAGCTCGCGGGTAAATGCAATGCCGTCCTTCCCGGGAAGCATCACATCCAGTACAATGGCGTCATACTTCTCCGTCTCAGCCATGGCGAATCCCTGCGATCCGTCATGAACAACATCCACGATGTAGTGTTCCTCCTCCAGACCCTGCTGGATGAACCGGGCAACTTTCTTTTCATCTTCCACAACGAGTATGCGCATAACGAAAGTTAGCAGATTTCCGGACGAGTTGCAAAGCGCTGTCTGATGCAGAGCGCTGCCTCGTGATGCCTTGCACTACAAGGCACTATTGTCTATATTTGACCATACTGTCATGAGTTCGAGCTGCCATATGCGCCCTCTTCTCCCTCTGCTGGTTACGTTGTTTCTCTTCTCCGGCTGCATTCAGGGTATTGCCGTTTCGACTGTCGGGAACATTGTGGGTGACGGGTTTACCGCCATCACCGGGGAGTCGGATCTGGACTTTGCTGAAAAAGCGCTGCCCGGGAATATCAAGCTGCTTGAAGTGATGCTCCAGAACGATCCGGACAACACCCAGCTTCTCGTGCTCACAAGTCAGGGATACAGCAGCTACGCCCTGGCCTATCTGGAGGACAGCCTGCAGGATCGTGCGCGCGAGTTCTACGTTCGCGGACGGGATTTCGGCCTCCGCATTCTCCGGCAGGACAAGGAATTGGCCCGGGCGCTGGACGGCACGGTGGATGATCTGAAGTCCGTGCTTGAGAAACGG
>Ga0316605_10001671_pt1 | contig 12745 bp, 9 predicted proteins | sample OWC_soil_day20_n_FD_207666 | JGI IMG/M metagenome (GOLD analysis project Ga0316605, IMG submission 207666) | Wetland soil microbial communities from Old Woman Creek delta, Ohio, United States - OWC_soil_day20_noCT | ecosystem: Environmental > Terrestrial > Soil > Wetlands | place: USA: Ohio... | reverse complement strand
CATGATGTTGCGGGCGTAGTCGATGGAGCTGATGCGGACGGCGGCCCCTCCCCCGATCCTGATGTCATCGCCTTCGACGATCCCGAAACCATCGCAGAAGAAGTTCGCATCGTCGACTGCAAGGGTCGTGCTGTTGACTCCGGCAGAGGGTGCAAACGTGACAGCAACTCCGGCATCGATGGCCGGAGAACCCGTGCTGAGCCCGAAGTCCCAGGCAGGGTCATAGCCGACCGGATAGAGCGGGACGTTCACAAAGGCCGGATCTGCTTCTATGGAGGACACGTCTTTGCCCTTCATGTATGCATATCCCCCGTAGGTGGCAAGCTCGCTTTTCCAGTTGGCCAGACCCTCGGTGATAATCATTGTCCCGTCTTTTCGATGGTAGAAACGGGCCGGGGCGCCCCGGTCGTAGTACAGGTTGTTGTCGAGATGGAAATTGCCGCCCCAATCCATCATCCAGTTGTAGATCCCCTTATTGGGTTGTGCCGCTACGATGTTGTTCAGGAATGCCCGTGGCAGGTCCGGATAGCTGAAAGCCATCAGGCCTGCATGAGCTCCCTCCGTCTGGTTCGGTCCCAGCCACGTCCGCCGGTTGTTCAGCACGGTATTGTTATAGTAATGATCACCTTCGGCCATATCCAGGCCGGTCGCGTGGTCCCAGATAACATTCCCGCGCACAATCGTGTTGCGAGTCGGCGTGTTCGGATTTGCGGTTATCCCTCCACCGCTCCCGGCGTCGTGTCCGCTCAGTGGACCGTCATCATCACCACTGGAAGAATAAATGAGATTGTTCTCGATGAGAGTATGCCCGGAGCCTTTGAGATCGATGGCATTCTCCGCGGCATTCCCCATCACATTGTGCCGGACGATGGTTCCCCGGTTATGCAGTGTGCTGGTCGGGTCGCTATAATCGGGCTCGAACTGGATGTTGTCCTCTACAAACGAGGTATCGAGGATACAGTACTCAATGAGCGTGCCATGATAGGCAGTGCTGCCGTCCCCTGTGGAACCGACATTAATGCAGTTCTGCCCGATCGCAAGTACGGTATCATAACGCACGACAGTGTACCGTGGCGAGGGCCCTGCGATGACGATTCCGAATGACAAACCACGTATGTATGAGTGTTCGATCGTATTGTACTGCCCCGTTTCGGCAATGCCACGCGAACTTGCCTTGCGGGTATAAATGTTGTCCAGCACATCGCCTTTTGCCACGAGACGGTTATATCGGAACGTGTTGTGTGATCCTTCGAGGACGACCCAGTATTCTTTGTTGTCCGGAAGATCGAAGTAGTCCTGATTGTGGAACGTGAAACCTTCGATGATCACCCAGCTGCTATAGACGGCGACAAGATTGAGATTTGTGTCATCCGCCCCGTCAATGATAATTTGTTCCCCCGGATAGGCTCGGTAGACCAGTGGCGACCCAGGCGCCCCGGATTGGGCGGGGGCAATGCGCTCATGATAGGTTCCTCCCCGCACCAGAACGGTATCCCCGGCCCTCAGCGTTGCATTCGCTGCGGCCAGCGTTCGCCATGGTGCATCAAGCGTCCCCGGGTTGCTGTTATTTCCACCTGTCGCTATTACGAATGTCCGTCCAAACAGCATACTGCTGAAAGTGAGAAACGCTCCCAGGACCATCCCAACCGTTGATCGACGCATATCCCTCCATCTGCCCTTCGCTCCAATTGCGTTGCGCGTCGCACGAAATGTTCCCGCCATGTCTCCGGGCGAAAATGTCAGTGGTGCCGGGCTCTGATAAGTCCGTCATGTCCTATTCTGTTTTGGCGGCGTTCCCGACGGGCACCTCGGGTATGAGGTCAAGCGATGGGACGCTGGCCGCTTACAGTCATTTGTGAAGCGTGAGTTCTCCCGTACTGTGAAGCCGGTCCGGAGTGAACCTGAATCGTTGGCACTCTAGATACGCTTCTCGCAATCCGATCACAATCGGACATACGCTGTAGTTCTGAAAGTACACCGTTTGTCCTATTACGGGGGCTGTTCCGTCGCAAAGAGGGGTGCTTTTTGCCGTTTTCGACCACATGATTTGGTGAAGGGGAGAGAGAGTTCTACGTCGACGGAGACGCCAGTTCCTCAACCGTCTGCAGAACCGGGACCGCGGCTAGGGACATCAATGGTGGATATTTACGGATTTCGAATGCAAACTGGGGAATTGGAGTCTGACAAATGCAGCACAGCACACCCTCGGAAACTTTACATTCCGGAGATGGCGGGGTAGCGGAATCGCGTTCTTATCTTCGGTTCTCAGCTAGAGACGCGGGTTCTCCTGCTTTTCTTTCTATCAGTGGTCTTCTTATCGTGATCCCCGCTTCGGCTTATAGCCATTGTTACTTTGTCTCGGATGAAACGTTCCTCCCTTGATTTTTCAATCCCGATAGCTTTGAGTGCTTCTGCTTCTTCGGCTTCAAATTCCGATCGCAGTACGACAATCTGAGCCTCCACTGCGTCACGCTTCCGTTCTAATCCAAATTGTTTACTCTGGATTTCTTGTTGACGCTGCAATTGCGCCGCGCTGTCTCTCGTTTCTTGTGATAATCGGGCAGAGCCTGTCAAGACACCGTCTGCACCAACGTAGACATCCAGCAGTTCGATACCGTGGTTGGTCAGACTGAACTCGCGAATCTGATTGGAGTGGGCCATCCCGCGGGATTTAAGTACGTACAAACCTCTATTCCGTTCGCCGCCAATTTCAATATCACGAAGCAGTAACCATGTATCTATCAGGGACGAAATGTACACGTCGCTTTCCTCCAGATTGCTTCCTGCGGACGTGAGACTTGTGAAGAATGCAGTGATCCCCTTCATCTTCAAGAAATCCACGAGGCGCAGCAGCATTGTCTTGACGTCAGCCTGGTTCTCTCCCATCATGAAGCCGTTGATGGGGTCGAGGATAACGACCTTTGGCTTACATTGATTGATGAGCTTGATACTTGTCGTCAGATGGTTTTCCAGGCCGTAGAGTGTCGGGCGTGTCGCGTGAAAGTGAAGCAGTCCTTTTTTGACCCACGGGTCCAGCCGTATCCCCACTGAACGCATATTGCGCACGAGCTGACCGGGGGATTCTTCGTACGTAAAGTAGAGAACGCGTTCACCCCTCCTGCATGCCGCCTCCGCAAATTGTGCGGCCATGCTTGTCTTGCCGGTGCCGGCGGTGCCTGAGACCAGAACTGTGCTACCGCGAAAGAATCCCTTGCCGGAGAGCATTGTGTCAAGACGCGCAACACCGGTGGAAATCCTTTCATCGGATGAAGAGTAATTCAGTCCAAGGGAAGTGACAGGCAGAACAGAAAAGCCGTCTTCATCAATAAGAAAAGGATACTCATTTGTACCGTGTGTTGAACCCCGGTATTTGACAATACGCAGGCGCCGTATGGAGGACTGATCGTTCACCCGATGATCGAGCAATATGACACAATCGGAGACGTACTCTTCCAAGCCCTGACGCGTCAACGTACCGTCGCCGCGCTCTGCGGTGACTATTGTCGTTACGCCTTTCTTCTTCAGCCAGTCGAAGAGACGACGTAATGCTGCACGCAGCGTGAGCGGATTCGGGATCTCCGAGAACAGAGTCTCCAGGGTATCCAGGACAACACGCTCAGCACGGAGGTTCTCAATCGCGAGATGGATCCTGACAAACAACTCGTTCAGGTCGTACTCACCGTCCTGTTCGATTTCACTTCGCTCAACGTGAATGTGCTCGAGCAAGATCTTCTTGCGCCGTATCAGGCTGCCCAGATCGATCCCCATGGAAGTAACGTTTGCTGCAAGTTCCTTCTCTGTTTCCTCAAACGATATAAAGACGCCCGGTTCATTGTATTCTGTCGCACCGCGGACAAGAAACTCCATGGCAAGCAGGGTCTTTCCGCATCCAGCCCCGCCGCAGAGAAGCGTCGGTCTGCCTTTCGGGAGACCTCCTCCTGTGATTTCGTCCAATCCTTCAATGCCTGTCGGGGATTTGGGGAGGAAGTGACGACGAGATTCTGTGTGTTTGTTCTTCATGGCATATTCCATCGCTATGGACATTCTCTCATGCGTACTGAATTCCCGCACTTGTATTTCGCATGCTACCTATTATAGTTTGGCGTGCCGGACGCCAAGAATCAATCCACCGAGAGGACGAAAAAGGGATTAATCCCTCCGTGCTCCAATTGCGGCACGAACTCTCGGAGATAGGTCAGAGGCGTTTGCCCCGCAGACCGAGGGGGCGGATCGTCAACGGGGCGGGAGCGCCAACACCCATCGCACTTCAATGAGAATTAGCTACTCTTTCATCCCTCTGGCCGATGGTCTCTCCCCAATCATCTCCGTACTGTTATTCACCGTGAAGAACTCCTAATCAGGAGTTGCGGGCTTGAGGGTATGTGCCATGGCGGATCCACCGCGATGGCTTGACAGAGGAAGAAGACATGATCATGAACGCAGGCAAGATCCTTCTCGGCGGTGTGATTGCCATAGCCACAGGCGCAGCGCTCGGCGTGCTGCTCGCTCCCGACAAGGGCTCCACCGCCAGGGAGAAGATATCGAATCAGAGTCCCCGGTATCTGGGTGGTCTCAAGGATACGGCGAGTGAATACGGTGACATGCTCGAAGAAACATATGACTACGTCCTGGAGACTGCAAATGACTTCACGGACACCGTGAATGATACAGTGGACGTTTGAGGAGGATGATCCGAGAATCACACGCACCGGGCGGGAGCCTATCCGTCATCGGCAGCAACCACTAAGCTCGGGCAATGAGTAACAAGGAAATCGCCGGGCGGCTGAACCTTTCGACCCACACAGTAAAAAGCCACATCCACAACATCCTGGAAAAAATGGCACTGCACAGCCGCCTGGAGATTGCGACCCATTCCTACCAAAACAAGGAATTTTGAGCCCGCCCCCTACTCCCGTTCACCGCATCATTTCCGTTTCTTCGTCTCCTCTCCCGGTTCCTTTCGGACGCTGAAGATCCCTCCTCCCGAGGATTAACTACTCTTTCATCCTTTCAGCCGATTCATTCGACGGTTGTATGCGGTATACTTGATCAGTCTCGCTGCCTATCTGCAGCTCCTGCAATTGACGCGTTCTACCTATATGGAAAGGGTACTCACAATGCTTTACACTATCGCGGTCATTCTCGTCGTCCTTTGGCTCCTGGGACTCGTCACCTCCACCACCATGGGTGGCTTAATTCATGTTCTTTTGGTGATTGCCGTTGTTGCTGTCCTCTACAACGTCATCAGCGGCAGAAAGCTGACATAGTCGCAAGACGATGTGTTTGAATGGTATGCACATGCACAGAGAAGGGAACGCTATGAACATCCATAGAAACGGAGTCATTGCAGCGGTGCTGTCACTCTCCATTGTCATGCTGGGCTGTTCAGCCAGCAACGCCGTCAAGGGCGGGGCAATCGGTGCGGGCGGGGGCGCTGTTGTTGGCGGTCTCATCGGAAACGCAGCCGGCAATACCGCGCTCGGGGCTATCATCGGGGCGGCAGTGGGTGGAACCACCGGCGCTATCATCGGCAACAACATGGACAAGCGGGCAGAAGAGATGAGGCAGGATCTCGCGAACGCGAAGGTCGAACGGGTCGGCGAGGGAATCAAGATTACGTTTGACTCTGGAATTCTCTTTGCGACGAATTCCTATGAACTTCAATCCGGCGCGAAGGCCAACATCGCGAGTCTTTCCAAGATTCTCAATAAGTATCCGGACACGAACATACTCATCGAAGGTGACACCGACAACGAAGGCACCACAGATCATAACCAGACATTGTCGGAACGCCGTGCTCAAGCCGTTGCTGACTATCAAAAAGGTCAGGGCGTCGATGGCTCGAGGATTGCCACCGTGGGACTCGGAGAGTTGAACCCGGTTGCCTCGAACGGGACCGCTGCAGGTCGCCAGCAAAACAGGCGGGTTGAAGTTGCCATTTTCGCGAACGACAAGATGAAGGACGCTGCCGAGAACGGTACGCTCAACTAACTAACACACTTTCAATCGGTCATTGCTATGAAAGGTACGAACATGAGATCACGAAGAATCTATGGCGCTATTGTCATGATGTGTGTCCTGGCCTTAACGGCGTTTGCAGGTGGAAAAGGGGAACTGCAGAAATACTTCAGCAATGCCGCAGCCAAAGTGAAAGCCACAGACGATCCGTCCGAGAAGCGCGCAATTCTCACAAACTCATTCCAGACCATGTCCAAAGCCTTGGACATGGTTCAACAGTCGCCGTCGATTTCGAAAGAGGATGGCGTGAGGATTGACCTCGTGAAAGCGACACTGCAGGAGAAACAGGATGAGCTCGCAGGGATGAATGGCTACGTGCGTGTGCCGGATGCGCAACTCAATGCGTTCTCTCACTACGTCGTGCAGGATATGGAGCAGGCTGATCAAATGATTACCATCAGTCTCGTCACGCTGCTCCTGGTTATTATTCTGATCGTGCTCATTGTCTAGGAGGCTCCCTGTGATCAAGCACACCAGGGAATGCAAATGAGAGCCCCGCGCAGTCGAACGGCAGTACGCGGTCCGTATGCGAAGCTTGTGGTGAGCATGTGCTCTGCGGTGCTCACCGCAATGCTCTCGTCGTGCAGCGCGGACCTGCCGGTTCAACGTGAATCGCAACAGGCAGACGGGCATGTGCTCACGGGGCGGTACTCGATCGTGTGCGTCATCCACGGTGATGGCGACTACGTGTATCACGACAATGACGGCTCCGAATACGCGGCAGACGAAAAGGCTCTCGCGGCAGTGCAACAGGTGGCGCAGCGCAACCCGCGCGCCGACGTATTTGTCTTTCACCAACGACCCAGGAGTCACGTGTTGTTCCTGTTTCCGCTTCGTGATGGTGACTTTTACTACTACCGGGACGGGAAACTTGTTACAGAGCTTTCGTACTGGCGCGATCAGGAACAATCACGCTTCGACGCTGAAGTGGAGCTCTATCGCCGCTTCCGTGAAGATAATCTCGGTGAGATGATGAACGTGTTCCTGTACTGTGGACACGAAATCCCCGAAGCCGGGGGAGTCGGGTACGATGCATCGTATCCAGACCGGTCGTTCACTGTTCATGACCTTGCCGGAAGACTAGAAGACTTCACGCGTGATTCCACGCGGTTCGATCTCGTGGTGCTCTCCACGTGTTTTGGCGGCACACCGCACACGATAGGCACGCTTGGACCTTTTGCACGATACATCATTGCGTCCCCTGACAATCTGCATTTGTCGTACTTCGATCTCCATTCGCTGGAACGGTTGGATGTGAGTGTCCCGGGCGGAGATGTTCTTGCCTTGGCAAAACAGTTTGCCCAACACGCATTTGACAGGCTGACAGGAGATGTTCAGACGGCCGTGAGCGTTGCGGTATACGATGTGGAGCGCACACGCGATTTCGTGCGCTCAGTCCGCGGGATGTATGATCACGCATTGACCACAGTGAGTGGAGAAACACAGGCCTCCATAACCACGATGGAGCATTGTGATTGTGCCGACATTCCTGCATACGTGCTGCCGGCGATCAATGAGGGCGTAGATGTATTCTACCGACCAGCCCGCTTCGGGCGTCTGAAGCACAAACAGAGCCACTCGGGATGGGAATGCTGGAGGGAGAGAGCCCCACGGGGGGCAGGTTCACAAATCACCGGGGGTGCGGGGAAGTAGATGAGTTGCGAAGGATGTGCTCGTGAAAGGCCATCCTCCACGGCACGGGAGATGAAGGTTTGCCAATACCTCTGGATACGAAGATGAATTCTGAGACAGGGAGTGATCGATGAAACACAGCATATGTCTCGCCGGCGTTGTGTGCGCCGTACTCCTTGCCGGATGCGCTGCAAGTATGCCACCGACAGAGCTGATCAGCGCACGTCAGGCGTACGAGCATGCGAGCGTTGGGAATGCGGCGGAATTGGTGCCAGAAGAATTCAGAAGGGCACACGAAGCCCTTCAGGTTGCTGAGAAGTCTTTTCGGAATGAGCCAAAGTCAATCCTCACGCGGGACCTCGCCTATCTCGCGTATCGCAAAGCCACACTCGCGGCAGCACTCGCCATAACTGCTTCCGGCAGCGTGGTCACCGCAGGAGCGAGCAAGGATCTCCAGTCGGCGAAAACTGAAATCGTGAAACCACGATAACCAAGGAGAACATACCATGAGCACAGAACACTTGTTACTTTTTCTCTTGATCGGAATCCTCGCCGGATTCATCGCAGGGAAAATCTTTAAAGGCTCCGGATTCGGTCTTGTCGGAGATTTGATCGTAGGAGTGATAGGCGCCTTTATCGGAGGATGGGTATTCGGTCTGCTCGGTATTTCGAGCGGAGGTATCATCGGATTGTTAATTGCGTCTGTTGTCGGCGCTTTGATCCTGTTGTACGTCATCCGGCTCGCCAGGTCCAAACGATAGTCCGACAAGGACTCAGGATGCGCGCAGGGATTCTCGTCGGGTACTTTGGGACGCAGGATGAAGCCCGCAAAGCCTGCAGGCAACTGCGGAAAAAGGGGTACAGGCGTGTTGCGTGGGCGAGCAAGAGTGCCTTTGGTGAGGTCCGTCTCTGGGATCCCGTCCGCTGGCACCGGCAGCTGCTTGAGGATCACGCACGCCTGCTGGTCTCTGGCGAGAGCGTCCTGATCCTTCAGGCTCCGATCGAGACATTGCGGGGTGCGTTGGCGGTTCTGCAGCAGAGCGGCGAGATTCAACCGGCAGTCTTCATTCTTTATCCGGAGCGCGAGAGCCCGACCGGAGAGGATTGGAGCCTCGGGAAACCGACCACGTCCGTGCAGCTCCAGGAACTTGCCCAGCGCCTGTCGTCGAGCCACAGGTCGGCCGTGGGCCTGCCTCACAACACCAAACTTCTCAAACAGGTCGAGCGGAACAGCAGGCGGATCCACGAAGCTTGCGTCGATCTCACCGTGGCAAATCACCTGGAACAGAGCCTGTCTCCCGCCGCCGAGTGGCTTCTCGACAATGAATACATCGTCGAGGGCAACACCCGCAAGATTCTCCTGAACCTGCCCCGCCGGTACTACCGGCAACTGCCGGCACTCACGAACGATCCCGACCGGGAGCTCCCCCGCATCTACGGCCTGGCACGGGAACTTGTTTCCCATTCGGACCTGCGCCTGGACCGGGAGAACATACTGGCGTTTGTTGAGGCGTACCAGAATGAGGTACCGCTGTCGATCGGTGAGCTCTGGGCAGTCCCTCAAATGCTGCGCACAGCGCTCATGGAAGGCCTCCAGCAAATTGCCGTTCGAACGGGGACAGAGCTGCGTGAACGTGGAATTGCCAATTTCTGGGCGAACAGGCTTATCGCAGTCAACCGTAGGGATCCCCAGCAGATTTTCTCGATTCTGGCAGAACTTACCCAGACGCAACCTAACCCGAGTCCGTATTTCGCTTCGCAATTGATCGACTACCTGTATGACGAAGAGTCTGCGCTGGCGCCGGTGCGAAGTTGGCTTGAGCGCAAGCTCCAGAAGTCCCTGAGCGATCTTAGCCTGCACGCAAAGAACCGTCAGACGAGAGATCAAATATCCATCGGGAATGCGTTTACCAGCTTACGCCACCTCGACCTGCTCGATTGGAAGGTGTGCTTCGAACAATTGAGCCGTGTGGAAGCCTTGCTGCGGCAGGATCCCGCCGGCATTTATCCCCAGATGGATTTCAACACGCGCGATCGATGCCGACAGTCCATCGAGAATCTCCACCGGGGCTCCGGCCTGGACGAAGCCGAGGTGGCCCAGCGTGTGCTTAACCTGGCCGCCCGGGCTGCCCGTGACTCCGCCACAGACAAGCGGTCGAATCACGTCGGAACGTATTTGATAGGCGAAGGGAGAGGCGATCTCGCGCGATTGATCGGCTGTCGCGAGGGGTTGCGATTTCGCGCGCTGCAGTGGACGTACCGTCATCATTCCTCAGTGTACTTCAGCGGGGTAGGCTTTTTCCTGGTTGCGTCGGTCGCTCTGCTCGTGCTGATTGGATTGCAGGGAGAAACACGAGGTATTCAACTTCTCATCGCCCTCCTCTTGCTCATCCCGGCAAGCCAGCTGGCACTTGAGTTGACGAATTACCTGGTCATGCGGCTCCTGCCTCCACGCACACTCCCGAAGATGGACTACAGGGTTTCAGGGATTCCCGACGCGTTTCGCACACTGGTTATTGTCCCCGTCGTATTGGTGGACGCGGAAACGATACAGAATGAGGTGGACAAGCTTGAAATACGGTATCTCGCCAACAAAGAGGGTAATCTCCTTTTTGGCCTGCTTTCTGATCACGTCGATGCGATGCAGGTTCACTCAAAGGACGACGAGTCCCTGCTCGAGACCGCGAAGGCATCCATTGAAGTCCTCAATCAACGCCATGGTGGCAACAGATTCTTCCTCTTCCATCGTGATCGAACATGGAGTGAGTCCGAGCAGAAATTTATCGGTTGGGAACGAAAACGCGGGAAACTGGAAGAGCTTAATGGTCTGATTGCTGGCACGCGGCCCGACGAAGCTGAGCGCCTGCTACACGTCGGCAACCCGGACCAGCTCCACGGAGTGAGGTTTGTCATCACACTGGACAGCGACACACAACTGCCGAGCGGCACTGCCCGCCGGCTGATCGAGACCCTGTCGCATCCGCTCAACCAGGTACGGCTCGACAACGCTGGCCGGATCGTGAGTGGGTACACAATTATTCAGCCGCGCGTGAGCCCTTCGCTGCCGAGCACGAGCGGTTCGCCTTTCAGCCGTCTTTTTTCGGACCCGATCGGAATCGATCCCTACACCAATGCTGTTTCCGATGTCAATCAGGACATCGCAGGTGAGGGTTCCTACCATGGCAAAGGTATCTACGACGTGCGATCCTTCAACCGGCTGCTTGCCGGCAGATTCCCCGAAGGATGGCTCCTCAGCCATGATTTGATTGAAGGTGCGCACGTCCGCGTAGGCCTGGCCAGCGATATCGAACTCTTTGATGAGTTTCCACAGGACTATCTAAGCTTTATCAGACGGCAACATCGCTGGATTCGCGGTGATTGGCAGATTGCGGATTGGATACTGCCGCGCGTCCCCCGGCCGGTCGGCGGGCGGGAGCCGAACCCGCTCTCCTGGTTCAATCGAGCGAAGATCTTTGACAATTTGCGGCGCAGCCTGCTCCCCGCGGCCAGTCTGGCATTGCTGCTTGCATCCTGGTCTATGTCCGTTGAAGCCGGCTGGATCGCGACTGCAGTTGTCGCAGCGCAACTCCTGTTTCATTCTCTTGCACAGCCTTTCACCTGGGCCACGAGCTCGCTTCAATCGAAGAGCATCTCCATCCCGAAATTGGCGCACGATCTGGTGCGGGTTGTCGTCCAGGCAGCGTTGCTTCCATACCAGGCCTGGCTTGCACTGGACGCCATCGTTCGAGTCCAGTACAGGCTCCACATCTCGCATCGGGGGTTGCTGGAGTGGACGTCGGCCCAGGCAATGCATGGGGATGCTCAGGCCAAGGTGCCGATGTTTCTTCTCTCCATGGCCCTTGCAAGTTTGTTCAGCGTCATCGTGGGATGGGGAGTGCTGCAATGGGGAACAACGAATCTCCTATTCGCCAGCCCATGGCTCGCGCTCTGGTTTCTTTCACCCGTGATCGGTTGGCTGCTCAACCGGCGTCCGCAGACGAGGCAGCCGCAGTCTCTGCTTCGGGAGGAGGATCGACAATTCCTGAGAAGTGTTGCCTGCAGAACCTGGCGTTATTTCTCAGACTTTGTCAATGAAGGGAGTTCATGGCTGCCGCCCGATAACTACCAGGTCTCATATCAGAATCAGTTGGCAATGCGGACCAGCCCGACAAATATCGGTCTCTGGATGGTCAGCGTTCTTGGGGCCCATGATTTCGGATACCTCACCGTGGACGAGGTCACCCGCAGATTGACAGGAACGATGAAGACTCTTGGCAAACTGGAGCGTCATGAGGGCCATCTGCTCAACTGGTACGACATTCAGACCCTGTCTCCCCTGAGACCGCGCTACGTTTCCACGGTGGATAGCGGCAATCTGCTTGGCGCGTTATGGACTCTCGACCAGGGACTCGGGGCCTTGATGCACACGGAAGTGCTCGACATGAAGGCCTTTGCAGGCCTGCACGATGCCGGAGAAGCCTTGCTCCAGGCCGTCAAAGCAGAGAACACTATCGGTGTGGATATTCGCGCTCTTCGTGAGTTGATAACCACTTGGGCCTCTCCGCCGGACCGGGTAGTGGATGCGATCAGCCTGCTGCGGCTGGCAAAACATGGCGTTGATGAACTGGCCATGATGGCCCATGCATCGGCCGCAGTTGACGGGGATGTGGTCTACTGGACTAATCAGATGCAGAGTCAACTGAAAGCATGGCTGAATATTGTGGATCGTTATCTCACCTGGATCGAGGTCCTTGGTGAGAAGACCGAGGCAGAGGTCGCCGTTCTGGATCCGACGGCCATGCCGGTGTTCCGACAGGCTCTTTCTCATGCACCTTGTCTGCAAGATCTCGCCAGTGGAAATCTGGCTTGGATCAAGTTCCTCAGGGGAATCCGGGAGCAACGGTCCACGAGCGTCTCTGCCGTTACGTCTTGGATTGATCGCGTTTTCAAGGCCTTCAATATTTCGAAGTGGCTCGCGGGCGAGATGCTGGCTTCCGGCGAGCGACTCGTGCAGGACGGACGCGCGCTTTCCGAATCAATGAACATGCGCATTCTGTATGACGCCGACCGCAGACTGTTTTCAATCGGTTACAAT
>Ga0316605_10001670_pt1 | contig 12746 bp, 11 predicted proteins | sample OWC_soil_day20_n_FD_207666 | JGI IMG/M metagenome (GOLD analysis project Ga0316605, IMG submission 207666) | Wetland soil microbial communities from Old Woman Creek delta, Ohio, United States - OWC_soil_day20_noCT | ecosystem: Environmental > Terrestrial > Soil > Wetlands | place: USA: Ohio... | reverse complement strand
CAGAAGAAGTCCAGGGCGCGGAGGTTCTCATTCTCGTGGACGCGACCGTGGAGTCCGTGGATCGCGGCGTGCGCTGGACCAGGGTTGAACCGAAACAGGGTCACTCGGCCTGTGACACGCACCATCTGAGCCCTTCCACGCTCCTGGGTCTTATGGAGGCTCTTTATGGTCGCCGGCCAACCACATGGCTGGTTTCTGTTCAGGGGGGGGATTTTGGATTTGGAGAGGGATTGTCTCTTGAAGCGCAGGAAAAGGCGGAAAGAGCAAGTTCAGAAATCCTAGATTTCTGTTTGAGACAAATCATTGACAAAGGGCATTGATCCATCAATGATAGGGCGGGTGGATCAAAGCAGGAGGAGAGCGAAATGGCGAACGGAGCAGATATCCTTATCATCGATGATGATCCGGACCTTGTAGAGTCCGTTCAGATTGTCCTGGAAAGCAAAAAGTACGAAGTCCGAGCCGCGTACAGTGGGAAGGAGGGGTATCAGAAGATTCTGGAAAAGACGCCTGATCTCATTATCCTTGACGTCATGATGTCCACGGAGACAGAAGGATTCAGCCTTGCTTACAAGCTGAGGAACAACCCGGCTTATCAAGAAGTCCCCATCATTATGGTGACCGGCTTTCCAAAAAGGATGGCGGAAAAGGGTCCGGAGAAGTTCCAGCACATTATGGGGGAGAATTGGCCTGTCACCCAGTTACTTGAAAAACCGATCGACCCGGAAGAATTGCTATCAGTGATCCAAGGGGTTTTGGAGGAAAAATCGAAAGGATGAGATATGACCCTTCCCGAAAAGGGAGCAAACCCTTCCCTGGAGCCCGGGTATGAGTTGGTCAAGCAGCAGCTGTTCTTCCGCAAGGAACTCATAGAAAGGGTCCACTGGTTCATTCGCGTTCGCTGGTTTGCGGTCGGAGGGGCAGTGATAGGAGCCTGGGCTCTGCATCTCCTGGAACCCAAATTCCCTCTCTTTACCGTCACTCTCATTGCTCTCGGGATTTTTCTCTACAACTTGATTTTCCGGGCCGCATGCCGGAGACTGGACACATCCAAGGGTCTGGAAGTCCAGCCCTTCACCATCTTCGCCCACATTCAGATTTCCCTGGATCTCTTGGCGCTCTACGGAATGATCTACTTCACAGGGGGCATTTACAGCCCCGTGCTCCTGTTCGTGATCTTCCACATCATCATCGCAGGCCTCTTGTTTCGTCCCCTGGCGTGCTACCTGTACAGCTTAAGTTGCCTCGTGGCCGCTGCAGCCCTGGTGGGGCTTGTACAGGCAGAGATCTTGCCGGAACAGCCCATCCTGCTCCAGAGTTCCTTGTTCCCTCACCTTTTGCTCGCCCAGCAAAGCATGAAAGAAGTCGTGCTCCTTTTTGGTTTTTTTGGGGCGGCTGTACTGATCACCGCCTTCCTCATCACGACGATCCGAGGGAGCCTCTGGACAAAGGGACAGGACCTTCTCAAGATCTCCAAAGATTTGGACGCCAGCAATGCCAAACTGACCGCCCTCTATGAGGTGGTGAAGCGCATGGGGCTCTGTGCGGACCTTCAGGAACTCTTGGATCTGGCCACCCGGAGCACGGCGAGTATCATGGGGGTCAAGGGGGCTTCCATCAAGCTCTTGGACGACTCGCGGAGAAAGCTCATTTTCTCCTCCACCTACGGCTTGAGCGAAAACTATTTGGCCAAGGGTACCATCGACATCGAGAAGAGTCCCATCAACCGGCGAATTATCGAGGGATCTTTTTTGGCCATGGGAAGGATTGAAGAAGCGGACTACTTCCAGTACCCTGAAGACATCCGCAAAGAAGGGATAGCCTCCATGGTCTGTCTGCCTCTCAGGGTGGAGAAGATGCCCCTGGGAGTGTTCTGCATGTACAGTGAAATCTCCTATGACTTCAGCGATAATGACATCAAGTTTTTTTCCCTCCTGAGCGATCTGACCGCCTTGGCCATTGAGAACCTGAGAGGAGAAATCAACAAAACCTGGTTCCTTCAAAAAGCCGCCCACCAACTGCGTTCCCCCTTCGGCGCCATCTACAGCCTGCTGAAGGTGCTCAGGAAGGGTTATCTTGGGCCTGTGAGCGATAAGCAGCAAGACGCGATCCTTCGATGCGAAAAGCGCTTGGAAATGCTCGGCACCCTGGTCAATGACCTTCTGAAGCTCGGGATCAAACGCCAGCACCAGGACAGGGCCGCGATTCAGGAGGTGAATGGGGTGAAAGTGCTGAGAGCGATCGAGGAGCTTTACGCAAGTTCCGCGTCGGAGAAGGGGGTCGGCGTCGAGTTTGTCATTGAGGAATCCCTTCCGGAGCTCATGGCTGACGAAAAAATTCTGGATGAGCTTTTCGGCAATCTCGTCTCCAACGCGATCAAGTATACCCAGCCAGGAGGGAAGGTTCGCGTTTCGCTGGCCACGGAGAGGGAACACGTTGTTCGTTTTGAGGTTTCCGACACAGGCATCGGAATACCCGATGAGGACGTGCCCCGGCTTTTCACTGAATTCTTCAGGGCGGAGAACGCAAAAGCTCTGGCGGAGCAGGGAACAGGGCTGGGGCTGGTGATCGTGAAAGAAATCCTGGACTTCCTCAGGGGGTCCATATCCGTCAAGAGCAAGGTGGGGGAGGGGACCACGTTCATTTGCCTCCTGCCCTCCGTTTAGGTCTGCAGGGTTCCTAGCGAGACCACTGGCAGGGAAAGAAGCGAAATGCGCATCCCGTTGCACAAACGGATCTTCCTTAATTTTGTTCTGGTCATTGCCCTGTTCGGGATTCTGGGAGCGGTGTTGAGCGCTGTTCTGCTCAACCGCACCACCCTTGATGAAGCCCAGCGCCGGGTGAGCCTCGACCTGCGTTCTGCGTGGGATGTACTCCACAATGAAGTGGACCGATTGCAGCTTTTCGTGACTGTGCTCAGTACGGGAAAGCGCGTGGATGAGGCGTATGCCCTGCCCGATTCACCGTCCAATCGAGTGGCCCTGGAAGAAGTGAGGAGACAGTGCGGTTTCGATTTTCTTTCCCTCACGGACAGCAAGGGTCAGGTGCTGGTACGAAGCCTTGAGCCTTACAAGACGGGGGATATTTTGTCCAACGATCCCTTTGTGTCCGGGGCGTTGAAAGGCGAGACGAGAAAAGGGATTACCCTGCTGGGGCAGCAGCGGCTCCGCGACGAGGGAGGGAACCTCGAGGAGCGAGCCTTCATGGTCTTTGAGCCCACGCCGAAGTCAAAAGTCAGGGCCAAGACTTCCGAATCGGCGGGAATAGCGCTTGTGGCCGCTGCGCCTGTTCTGGATGATGGGGGAAAAGTTATCGGAGTCATCTATGCGGGCTTGCTCCTGAATCGGAACCATGGACTGGTGGATAAGATCCGTTCCATTGTTTTTGAAAACAAGACCTACCGGGGCCAGCCCCTGGGGACCGTCACCATTTTTCAATGGGACTGCCGCATCGCAACGAACGTGATCCTGGCCAACGGCAACAGGGCGATTGGGACTCGGGTGAGCGAAGAGGTTTACGACAAGGTGCTCGAAAACGGCCTGAACTGGTACGACAGGGCTTTTGTGGTGAAGGACTGGTACTTGAGCGCCTACGATCCGATTCACGATATCGATGGAAAGGTGGTCGGAATTCTCTATGTGGGGGTGCTGGCCAAACAGTATGATGATTTGAAGTGGGACCTGTGGAAGCTCTATGGGGCCATCTCCGTTGGTGTCGGTCTGTTTGTGCTCGCGATCGGACTGATCTTTGCGCGGCGTTTGACCGGTTCGATCAGCCGCCTGGCAGTGGCTGCCGGAAAAATCGGAGGAGGAAATCTTGACTTCAACGTGAAAGAACCCAAAACGGATGATGAAGTGAGGGATCTGACTCAGGCCTTCAACATGATGGCTGCGAGTCTGAAGGAACGAGACGAAAAACTGAGAGCCACCCATTCAGCACTGGAGCGGTCAAACAAATCCCTTGGGGAAATGAACAGAAACTATCTCGACATGCTGGGCTTTGTTTCCCATGAGCTGAAGAACACCCTCGGAGTCATTTATACCTCTGCACGGGCTCTGGACGCAGGGATTGCGGGACCCTTGAGTGACACCCAGGCAGCTCTAGCGCACAACATTGCGAAAAGCATTGACGGTGCTGTGAGAATGACCCGAAACTACCTGGACCTCGCACGGATTGAAAAGGGCGAGCTTAAGGTGATCCCGAAGGAAATGGACATGATCGAGGAGATCATCGATCCGCTGCTTGACGAGCTGAAGCCGATGATCGTTCAGCAGGGGGTGACGATTGAAAAACAGATTCCTGAAGCGATTGTCCTTAAAGGGGATGCGGCCCTTCTCAAGATTGCCTACCGGAATTTACTGGACAATGCCTTGAAATACGGCAACAAGGGGGGCAGAATAAGACTTGCTTGCGAAGAGAAAGACGGTGATCTTCACTTCGAGGTGTGGAACGAAGGCAAAGGGTTGACTTCCGAGCAGATCTCGATGCTTTTTGAGAAATTCGTCAGGATCGAGCGCCACGCGGAATCCACGCGGAGCACAGGGCTAGGTCTTTTCATCACCAGGGAGATTATCACAAAACATCATGGAGAGATCCGAGCGGAATCCGAGCCAGGTCAATGGATGAGGTTCCGATTTGTGTTGCCTAGGGAGAGGATCAAGAAGAACGGCGAAGGATGAGGAATTCATTCTTACAGAAATGCAGCAAAATCCTCAATACCACAAGATCTAGACTCGTGACAAGCTTTGTGGTCATAACGCTTCTGGTCGGGGTTCCCCCTTTGCTCATCGGTGGGGGTTTTATCGCGTCTTTCTTGAGCCTTTTGATCGGGGTGGGGCTGGCCGCTCTTGTGGCGCGTGTGTTGGCGGGGAGAATCGTGAATCCCTTGACCCGGTTGATTCAGGCGAGCCAAGAGGTATCCGAAGGTCGGCTTTCTGTCGACGTAGGGCCCATCGCGTCATGTGAAATAGGCGTCCTGCAGAATAATTTCCTCAGCATGGTGGAGGTTATTCGGCGAAAACGCATGGAGGCGGAGGACAGGCTTCTCTACTCCGAAACACAGGCCAGCGTCGGCAGACTCGCTGCCGGAGTGGCGCATGAGATCAATAATCCCCTGACGGGGGTACTGACCTATACTCAGTTGCTTCTGCGGCGGAAGGATCTGAGCGATGAAGTCCGCAGCGACCTGGAGACGGTTGCGCAGGCGACAGAGCGAATAAGGAAGATCGTCAGGGGGCTCCTGGACTTCTCACGGCAGACAAAGCTCAATCCTCAGCCGACGGACTTGAACGGTATCGCATTTCTAAGCATTCCCCTCATGAGGCAGCAGGCACTGGTCAAGGGTGTGGAGGTGAAATTCAACCCCGCTCCAAGTCTGCCCATGCTGACCTTGGACCGAAGCCAGTTCCAAAGTGTCTTGCTCAACATCCTACTCAACGCCCTTGATGCAACCGGCCCTGGAGGGCGGATCACGGTGTCCACGAGCTTAAGTGAGTCGCCGGATCATCAATGCAGAAAGGGGGTGGCGATCGCTCTTGAGGACACAGGATGCGGAATCCCGGCCGAACAAATGGGTAAACTTTTCGATCCCTTCTTTACGACGAAAGAGGTCGGCCAGGGAACCGGGCTCGGGTTGTCTGTATCTCTCGGAATCGTGCAAAGGCACGGTGGAACGATTACCGTGAAGAGCGAGGTAGGTAAAGGAAGTCTATTCACCGTTTGGCTTCCTGTGGAGATCCAAGGTTGATCACATAGGGCCTTGCGGATGGCCGCCGGATGCCCATGGTCGGGATTTTATGTGGAGTGTGGTATGAAAAAAGTCTTGGTCATTGATGATGAACAGATCGTGCTCAACAGCGTCAAAAAAATCCTGGGGCATGGGGAGTACGAGGTGGACACCACGCTGAGCGGCCGGCAGGGTCTGGAGTGGGCGGTCAGCCAGAACTACGACGTGGTTTTGACCGATGTTCGGATGCCGGACATGGGAGGCATGCTCATTCTGAGGGACATCAAGAAGGCCAAACCGTCCGTGCCTGTGATCATCATCACCGGTTATGCCAATGTGCAATCGGCAATGCAGGCCATGAATCTCGGTGCTGCCGAATACATCGAAAAACCGTTTACACCGGAACAACTCCTCAAGGCAGTGAAAATAGCCGTTGATCAAGCGGCCGCTTTACAGCCGGATCGGCAGGTGCCCGTGCACAAGGAGGAGATCCTTCGAGTCCTGGAGCGCGCTTCAGGGGATTCGGACTTTGTCTTCGAGCTCGTCCATCACTGGGCCGATGCCCTTGGGAAATACGATCTGACAGGCCCTGAAAAACTGGCTCTGCTTACGGGGGATATCGAATGGATTGAAAAACGGGTCGGCCCGCTCACGGAAAAACAAAAACACTGGCTCCAGAGACCCCTGAACGCCGAAGTGCTAAAGATTTTCGGGTGGTGACACTCACCGGAGCACCAACCCCTGCATCAACCTTCCGCCGACTTTTTCGAGACTCCTTTGCATCTCCGTCACGTAATCCGGCCGGATCCCGTCCTTCCACTGGGGGTACCCTCCCACCCAGACATATTGAACGAGCTGGTGAAAGACTTTTTTTGTGAAAAGGTATTCGCCGATTGAAACGGTCTCATTTTCCCAGTCCACCGTGACAGAAACGGTTTCACTAACAGCCCATCTTTCCAGCAAAGAAATCACCCAGGTTCTATTTTGAAAGCCTTCCGGCTTTTGCTTGAATTCTGTTTCTCGTTTGGGGAACGGAAATCGTTTGTACACCTCTCCGATGAATCCGGTGTACCGGATAGCGTGAATGGCGGCCATGAGATCTCCGATCTTCCCCGGTTCGTCGATGGAATACACCTGCCATGTGGTTTCAAAGGGATCTTGCCCTTTCTCTTCGGCCATTCGGACAAGATGCCTGCAAAAGTCATCGGCAAAAAGGAAATACTGCTGCAGAAGCAGAAGGTCGATGTCAATGTTGAAGAAACCAAAGGCCACTGTTCCGCGACTGAGAGATTCAAAAGCAAGGGGCACGAAAAAACCCTCCGCAAATAGGGGTTTGACAGATCCTCTCAGGTCTTGTATATTAAAAAACTTGTGATTATTTTTGTAATCTATGTGCTGAAACCAAAATTCTTCCTCAAGGAAGAAGCATCTTATATGAAGGAGTGAAGAAATGCACGCTGAGAATTCGCAGACGAAGTTTACCGGAGCTTCCAAATATGTGCTGGATGAGGAACTGGCGAAGATCGTGAATATCTCCATGGCCTTGGAAATGCCTCTCCTTTTGAAAGGGGAGCCTGGCACCGGAAAGACCATGCTGGCTTATGCGATTGCGGAGGCCATGAACATGCCTCTGACCATCCTGAATGTAAAATCCAGCATGAAACTGATTGATGCTCTCTACCAGTACGATACGCTGACACGGCTCAATGACAGCCGGTTCGGGGACTCCAAGAGGGATGTGAGCAATATCGAGGAATACATTCGCATGGGCAAGATCGGGCAGGCCTTTGTTGCCGAGGCGAAGGTGGTGCTTCTTATTGACGAGATCGACAAGGCGGACACCGACTTCCAGGATGACATGCTGGACGTGCTCGACCAAATGTCCTTCGACATCATCGAAATCGATAAGACCATCAGGGCCAAGAACAGGCCGGTCATCATCATTACGTCGAACGCCAAGAAGGATCTCTCCGATCCTTTCTTGGGCCGGTGCAATTTCCATCACATCGCGTTTCCCGACCAAGACATGATGAGGAGCATCGTGGGGGTTCATTTTCCGGAACTCAGCCGTGACCTTCTGGAAAATACCATCAAGGTCTTCTATCGTCTGAGAGAGATCCGGGGGATTGAGAAAAAGCCGGCCACCCGTGAACTGATCAACTGGATAAGGGCTCTGCGGGCTGATCCCGATTTCAAGGTCAAGGACCTGGTCAAGGGAGAGGTTCCGTACCTGGGAGTGCTTTTCAAGAAAAGCCCGGACTACACCGTGGCGCAAGGCGCTGTGTCACGATTCAGACTCTAAAGCAGCGATGAGCAGGGAGCAAAGAGGAGAAAAACCCATGATCCCGGATTTGACTCTTCGCTCTATGCTCTCGGCTCTATGCTGAGTGGTTGATTCCTATGTTCACTGAGTTTTTTTATACGTTGAAAAAAGTGGGGATTCCGGTCTCTCCCACGGCCTTCCTCAGGCTCCAGAAGGCGCTCACCATCGGGTTGGTCAATTCGATTGACGACTTCTACACTGCGGCGCGTGCCATCCTTGTGAAGAGCGAACGGTACTTCGATCTCTATGACCAGGTTTTTGCCCACCATTTTGAAGGAGCGGAACTCAAAGACCCGACCGAGGTGGAGCTTGCGGAAGTGGCCAAGACACTGCTTGAAGATTGGCTGAAAGATCCGGAAGGCATGGCTCAAGCTCTCGGCGCCGATGCCAAGGAACTCTCCAAGCTCACTCCCGAAGAATTGATCAAGTACTTCCTTGATCGGCTGAAGGAGCAGACTGAGGCGCACCACGGGGGAAGCAAGTGGATCGGCACTCACGGAACGTCGCCGGTCGGACATTCGGGCTACCACCCTGGAGGCATGAGGGTGGGGGGGGTGTCAAGGAACAAGTCGGCCGTCAAAGTGGCCATGGATCGAAGATACAGGGACTACTCTCAGGAAGGGCCGTTGACTCAGGCCCAGATGGGGGAGGCGCTGAAGAGGCTGAGAAACATGGTTCCTGTCGGGGCGAAGGATCAGGTGAACATCGATGAGACCATCTATCAGACCATGAAGAATGCCGGAGAGATCGAGATCGTCTTTGACCGGAGCCTGAAAAACCGGCTCAAAGTGATCCTGGCGATCGATAACGGCGGATGGTCCATGGACCCTTACATCGAAATGGTGCAGACCCTGTTTAACTATGCCAGGGCTCAGTTCAAAGACCTCAAGACCTACTTTTTTCACAACACGATCTACGACATGATTTGGGAAGATCCTCCCCGGCGTGCCAAGCCGCATGCTGTAGACGAACTCGTGAGACTGGATCCTGATACCCGCTTCATCCTTGTGGGGGATGCAAGCATGGCTCCCTATGAGTTGATGGCGACGGACGGTTCCATCCACCTGGAGGAGCGATCAGGAAAGCCAAGTCACGAGAGGCTCAAATTCATCGCCAAGACTTTCCGTTATTCGGTGTGGCTCAATCCGAAACTTGAGCTCGAATGGCCCTACACCCGCACCATCGGGATCATTCAGGAGATTCTCCCTATGTATGAGCTCACCCTGGACGGTCTTGATAAGGCGGTCAAGTACATGATGAGCAAGAATTGAGGGGATTACTTATCGTCCCGAACAGAGGCAAGGGAGCAAACACTCTTGGTGATTTCCCTGAGCTTCAGGACGAGAGATCGAATCAAGGCTCTGAGATTGTAAGGAATCATTTCAAAGTCGCCGCTGAGTTTTTCTCCATCCAAAATACCTACCCACACATCCCCGGATGCGACCACTGAGGCGCTCCGCAACCGCTTGCCTCCTTCCAGGAATCCCATCTCCCCGAAAACATCACCGTCTTTAAGCAAATCGACGGTGACCAAACCTTTGGGGGTCTTTTTCCGGACTTTAACCGTTCCTTCTAGGATGACATAGACCCAGTCTCCCACGGTCCCTTCTTCAACGATCACCGAACCATCCGGATAGAACTCTTCACTGGCTACGTAGGCATGGACAGTAGGATGTACAGGCATATTTCCGCTCTCCTCAAGTGGGTAGCATAAAGAACCATAAGGTTTTTCGGGTTCCATCGTAATCCGGCAAATCATGGAACTGCATCCCCAGCCCCAGCTTTCCTCCCTGTTGGTTGAGATTGGCGATCTTTGCGGTGAGCTTGAGAGGTTGATCGTTGGGAAGCACAGTTTCAATCCTGAAGGACTTGCCTACTTGATGTGAGGCATAAGAGGCGTTGGCGGGAGAAGCTTCCATGCGCAAGCCGGTCATGCTCAGATTCTTGATACGCCCTTTCATGGGGTTGCGAAAGTCCTTGCCGGCATGGAGAGGGAAGTAGTCGCATTCAATGTCCACATTTTTTCGATAATAATGGCGCCGGGATTCCTTTGAGACTTTCTCCTCCACTCTTTTTGTCTCTTTCTGCCCCGACGTTTTGGAGGCCAGCTTGTCGAGGAGTTTTTGCATTCGAAGAAGGCGTTTCAAAACCTGGTCGATCATGGTTTTCAAGACAGGAGCGAGTTCTTCGTACTTCTTGGCCAGATCATCCGGGTGCCACACTTCGATTTCAGAGTCCTGGAGGGCTCTGACTGAAGCGGAGCGAACCTCAACGCCTTTGGTCAAAAAAATCATTTCACCGAAAATGTCCCCCGGACCTAGGGTGGCGAGCACAACTTGCGCGTCGTCCGATTCCCTGAACACTTCTACATACCCGTTCAGAATAATGTAGATGGACACGCCATAATCGCCCTGCTTGATGATCTGTTCGCCCTTTTTGTACTTGAGGACAGTGACGTCGGAAAAGTTTGAGGGAAGCTTGGCCATACGTTTTCTGTCAGGAAAAGAGTGTCCGGTTGTGAAGCAAATCAAATTCTTTATATCACATGGGGAGTCCTCTGTCCAGTGTGCTCAGAGGCGCCCTCCTGATTCGGCCAGATCGCGGAGCGCTTCACGGTCCATGATCCTTATCCGGCGGCCGTCGGTTTCAATCAATCCTTGGGTGCTCAGTCTTCCGAGAATGCGGGAGAGAGTCTCCGGAATGGTGCCCAAAAGGCTTGCGAGCTGGGCTTTGGTGACGGTCAGTTCAAGAACCTCTACACCCCTGTCCTGATCGCTCAGGTAAAGGAGGTATGCAGCCAGCCGGCCGGGAACTTCTTTTAAAGACAGGTCATCGATCAAGGCGGCGAATCGTCGGAGCCGTTTAGAGAGAATGGCCAGCATATTGAGCGCCAGAGAGGGGTTCCTCTTGATGAGATCCACAAAAGATTTTCTTGGGAAAAAGAAAACCCGGCTTTCCTCCATAGCCTCGGCACTGGCCGGAAAATGCTGGCCCGCAAAAACGGGTACCTCACCAAAGGGTTCCCCTGGCCCGAAAAAGTGCAGGATCTGTTCTTTTCCATCAGGGGACAACTTGAATATTTTGACCCGCCCGGTGATGACCACATAGAACCCGTTCGCCTCCTCGCCTTCAGCGAAGATGTTTTCCCCTTTTCCGAAGGCCTGATCCGTTACAATCATGGCCAGGTCTTCAATCTGCTCAGGGGGCAGACCTTCAAAGAGAGGAACGCGAGCTATGTGATCAAGGATAGGCAAGGGCGGATTCCTTTATGAAAGGGGATCATAGGCGGGAAGGGTGAGGATGTCAATGAAGCAGACACGTTAGGTCGAGTGTTGCCGGTTGCCTGTGGGGAACAGGAGACTTTGATCAGTACCTGTTGATAGCCGAAAGCCCCTTCAATGCCGTGCCGGGTTGGGCCACGAGCTGGAGGAAGTTAACTGGCAAGTCCTCGAAATTCCTCTTGAGATATATATGGCGACTGGGCACGCTCGATGCCCTTACCCCGATCGCACAGAAGGTCGCCTCTTCCCAGGAGTTTCTCCGCGCCTGTCTGGTCCAAAATAATACTCGAATTGGTTGCATTGATCACTCGCATGCAGACTTTTAAAGGCAGGTTCGCCTTAATCAGACCGGTCACCACATTTCTGTCAGGCCGCTGCGTGGCCAGCACAAGATGAATCCCGGCAGCCCGTCCTTTTGCTGCAAGCCTGGTGGCTAGGCTCTCAAACTCCTTTTTCGTTTTCTTATCGGAAAGGATCAAATCGGCAAACTCATCGAACACGATCAAATGGTAAGGAATATCGTTTTTCTCCGCTTTGAAGCGATCGCTGAGATTCTCAAATCCTTCACGGAATAAGATGAGATAACGCTTATCCATTTCTTCTGCGGCGCCACGCAAGTGGGCCAAAGCTGCTTGCACGTCTGTAACGACTGGAGCGGCGAGGTGAGGCAGCTCGGAGAGGTTGCCAAAGGTTAGAATCTTGGGGTCGATGAGTGTCAGTTGTAGGTTTTCAGGCCTGTTCTTCAGCACGAGGGAGGCGACTAAGCACTTCAGGAATTCGCTCTTTCCGCTTCCCGAAGCGCCTGCGACAAGGCAATGACAGGTATTGGGATCGGCAAAGTCAGCGAGGATGGCCTGATTATCGACTCCGATGCCTACGGGAAATGAGACTAGACTCTTGTGTTTCCTGTATTCGGCATGCGACACCACGTCCTTCCAATAGACTATGTCCGGTTTCTCTTTAGGAATATCAATAACAACAGCCCCTTTGGAAGGCTCAACCAGTGGCGTTTGAGGCAGGGAGAGCGTCACCTTCAGGTCATCCGCGCGATTTGCGAGGGATATTACTTTCACCCCAGGAGCGGGCTTTAATTTGTAGCGAATGAGTTGGGGCGCCTCCTGGTGCCCAAGCACCTCCACCTCCAGTTTGAAATCGGCAAAACATTTCCTGATCGCCTCAGAGAGATCTCTCTTCGCTTCCTTTGTTTCTTTTTTCTCTGACTTGCTAGGGAATGGAGTTTCCTCATGGGGTTCAGAGGGCGGCGGCTTTTCTCCCGCTATTTCGTAAAGTACAGGTTTGACCATATCTTCGAAAAGGCCTTCTAAATCCTCCCTCGAGACTGCAACTTCGTGCAGTTCGGGTTCATAATACTCCAAGGTACCATGAAAGATGAGACTAGGCCGGGCAAGGGAAAGCA
>Ga0316605_10001668_pt1 | contig 12749 bp, 10 predicted proteins | sample OWC_soil_day20_n_FD_207666 | JGI IMG/M metagenome (GOLD analysis project Ga0316605, IMG submission 207666) | Wetland soil microbial communities from Old Woman Creek delta, Ohio, United States - OWC_soil_day20_noCT | ecosystem: Environmental > Terrestrial > Soil > Wetlands | place: USA: Ohio... | reverse complement strand
GAACCTGCGGCGCGGCGCCGGCCGGCTGGTCGTGCGACCCGACGATGGAAGAGCTGCGGATGGCGTGGGCGCGCGAAGACGATCCGGCCAAGCGCAAGAAGCTGACCGAGGACATCCAGAAACGCGCGTACGATCAGTCTCCATACGTGAACTTCGGCCAGTTCTTCTGGCCGATGGCATACCGCGCCAATCTCAAGGGCCTGATCATCACCGGGATCCCGGTGATGTGGAACGTGGAGAAGTAGCCCGAGCCCTTAGGTTGAATCGCGGACAAGACCGCTCCTACGTGGATTGGTTGTAGGAGCGGCCTTGGCCGTGGAAACGTCGCATCGCGATTGATCCCACTCCCACAGATTTCCTGATGTTCTACGTCTTCAAGCGCATCCTGGCGGTCATCCCGGTCCTCGGCATCGTTGCCGTGATCGTGTTTCTGCTGCTGCATCTGAGTCCCGGCGATCCGGCGGCGCTGATCGCCGGCGACACGGCAAGCTCGGACGACGTCGAGCGCGTGCGCCAGCTGCTGGGCCTGAACCGGCCGCTGCACGAGCAGTTCTTCTCCTGGCTGTGGCGGCTGCTGCAGGGCGACATGGGCGTGTCGGTGTTCACCGGGCTGCCGGTGGCCAAGATGATCGGCCAGCGCATCGAACCCACGCTGTGGCTGACCTTCCTGACGATCACCTTCGCCGTCGCCTTCGCAGTGCCGATAGGCATCATCGCCGCGTGGAAGGCCGGCACATGGATCGACCGCGCGCTGATGGCGCTGGCGGTGCTGTCGTTCTCGCTGCCGGTATTCCTGATCGGGTACCTGCTCATCTTCGGTTTTTCCATCAAGCTGGCGTGGCTGCCGGTTCAGGGCTTTCGCAGCATCAGCGAGGGATTCGTCCCGTTCATCACGCACCTGATCCTGCCTGCCGTCAGCGGCGGGCTGGTTTACATGGCACTGATCGCGCGGATGACGCGAACGACGATGCTGGAGGTGCTGGGAGAGGACTACATCCGCACGGCGCGGGCGCGCGGCGTGGGCAACCAGCGCTTGCTGTTGCACCATGCGCTGAAGAACGCAGCGGTGCCGATCGTCACGACGATCGGCCTTGGCATCGCGCTGCTGCTGGGCGGCGTGATCATCACCGAGAGCGTGTTCGCGATTCCCGGCATCGGCCGGCTGACGGTCGACTCGGTGCTGCGGCACGATTACCCGGTGATCCAGGGGATTGTTCTGGTTGTCGCGGCGGTTTACGTGTTCATCAATCTGGCGATCGACCTGCTGTACACGGTGCTCGATCCGCGAATCCGGTATTGAGAACGGGGGAACGGCATCGTGGCCCTGACGCTGGCTCAGATCGAATCGCGTGTCGACATGGAGGGACGCCGTCCATGGTGGTCCTTCTTGCGGCGCCACCCGCTGCTCGTCATCGGCGGCGGGCTGCTGGTGATCATGGCGCTGGTCGCGCTGGCGGCTCCGTGGATTGCGCCCCACAACCCGATCGACATGAACGTGCTGCAGCGGCTGAAGGCGCCGAGCGCCGCGCATCTTTTCGGCACCGACGCGATGGGCCGCGACGTGTTCTCGCGCGTGCTGTGGGGCGGACGTGTGTCGCTGATCGTCGGCATTAGCGTGTCGCTGCTGGCGACCAGCATCGGCGTGCTGATCGGCATGGTGGCGGGTTTTTCGCGGATGGCGGACGCGCTGGTCATGCGCCTGATGGACGGCATGATGGCCATCCCCGGCATCCTGCTGGCGGTGGCGATGATGGCATTGATGCGTGCCAGCATCGAGACGGTCGTGATCGCCATCGCGGTGCCGGAGATCCCGCGCGTTGTGCGGCTGGTGCGCTCACTGGTCCTGGTGATCCGCGAGCAGCCGTACGTGCAGGCGGCGGAGGCCATCGGCACGCGCTTCCACTGGGTCCTGCTGCGGCACGTGCTGCCGAACGCGGTCGCGCCGTTGATCGTGCAGGGCACGTTCATCTCCGCCTCGGCGGTGCTGTTCGAGGCGTACCTGTCGTTTCTCGGCGCCGGAACGCCGCCCGAGATTCCGAGTTGGGGCAACATGATGGCCGAAGGCCGCGCCGTGGTGCAGCTCGCGTTCAACATCATCCTCTTCCCCGGCATCTTCCTGGGGCTCACGGTACTTTCGATCAACCTGCTGGGCGACGGGCTGCGCGACATGCTCGACCCCAAGATCGCACGGCGGCTGTGAGATGGATGCCTTGACGAGCTCCGCCGCCCGTGACGCGATCGTCGAGATCAACGATCTGAAGGTCTGGTTTGCGAGCCGGGACGGCATCGTGCGCGCGGTCGACGGCATAAGTTTCGATCTCCTCCGCGGCGAGACGTTGGGCATCGTGGGAGAGTCGGGCTGCGGCAAGAGTGTCACGGCAATGACGATGCTCCAGCTGATTCCGTCGCCGCCGTCGGTGATCGCGGGCGGCGCGATCCGGTACAACGGAGCCGACCTGCTGACCTTCGACGAGGAGCGGCTGCGCGCGATCCGCGGCAACGAGATCTCGATGATCTTCCAGGATCCGATGACCTCGTTGAACCCGGTGCTGACCGTCGGCGAGCAGATCGCGGAACCTGCGGTGCTGCATCGGCGGCTCGACAAACACGCCGCGCGCGAGCTGGCGGTGGAGATGCTTCAGAAGGTCGGCATTCCCGAGCCGCGGCGCCGCGCGGACGAATACCCACACCAGTTCTCCGGCGGCATGCGCCAGCGCGCGATGATCGCCGCGGCGCTCGCCTGCCATCCAAAGGTGCTGATCGCGGACGAGCCGACCACGGCGCTGGACGTGACCATCCAGGCGCAGATCCTCGAGCTGATGCTGAACCTGAAACGCGAGTACGGCACGTCGATCATCATGATCACGCACGATCTGGGTGTCGTCGCCGAGACCTGCGCGCGCGTCGTGGTGATGTACGCGGGCCGCAAGGTCGAGGAGGCCGCGGCCGCAGAATTGTTTTCCACTCCGCTGCACCCGTACACACAGGGCCTGCTGTCGGCCACGCCGCGGCTGGAGACCGCGCCGGGCACCCGGCGTGCGGACCGGCCGCGGCTGCAGGAGATTCCCGGCATGGTGCCGACGCTCAAGGGCGAAGCGATCGGCTGCAGCTTCGCGCCGCGCTGCTACAAGGCCACCGCCATCTGCCGGGAATACGCACCCCGACTGGAGGATCGGGGCAACGGACACGTCGTGTCGTGCTTCAACTGCGGGAGCGCGTGATGGCCGGCACAGCGCTGCTCGATGCCCGGGACCTGAAGAAGTACTTTCCGCTGAAGCGGGGGCTCCGGCGCGAACGCAAGCACGTGCGCGCGGTGGACGGGGTGTCCTTCACGCTCGGGCATCGCGAGACGCTCGGCATCGTCGGCGAGTCGGGGTGCGGCAAATCCACCACGGCAAAGCTGATCATGCGGCTGATCGAACCCACCGCCGGGCAGGTGTGGTTCGATGGCGTGGACCTGACCACAATGAGTCGGCGGCGGTTCCGCCCATACCGCAAGCGCATGCAGATCCTCTTTCAGGATCCGTACGCCTCGCTGAACCCGCGGATGAAAGCGGGGGCCATTGTCGGCGAGCCGCTGCGCAACTTCGGCGTACCCGCGTCGGAGAGCGCCGCACGGGTCGAGCAGCTGTTCGATCGAATCGGGCTGCACCGCGATGCGATGCGCAAGTACGCCCACGAGTTCTCGGGCGGGCAGCAGCAGCGGCTGGGCATCGCGCGCGCGCTTGCGCTGGAGCCGGAGATGATCGTCTGCGACGAGCCGGTGTCCGCGCTCGACGTGTCGATCCAGGCGCAGATCATCAACCTGCTGATCGACCTGCAGAAGGACCTGGGCATCTCCTACATCTTCGTCGCCCACGACCTCGCGGTCGTTCAGCACATCAGCGACCGCGTGGCCGTGATGTACCTCGGGCGGTTGGTCGAGACCGGCGATGGCGACCGGCTCTTCGCGCAGCCGCTGCACCCGTACACGCGGGCTCTGCTGTCCGCGGTGCCGAAGACGTTTTCGACGGTTGAAAGCAGGCGCATCGTGCTGAAGGGCGATGTTCCGAGCCCCGTCTCCCCGCCGCCGGGCTGCCACTTCCACCCGCGCTGCCCGGAGGCGATGCAGCGCTGCCGTCGGCAGTCGCCCGACCTGCGCGAGGTCGGGGAGGGCCATCGGGTTGCCTGCTGGTTGCACGCTGCCTGAAGTGGCGCGTTTCTGCATATCGCTATGCCTTGAGAGAGAGGTTGGATGCTTCAAGGTTTCCTCAAATGCCCATCCTGTCGGAGAGACTACGAGATCGAAACCGGCATCTTCAGTTGTCTCGACCGCCGCCCCCGGGAGGAGCATACCCTGCGGCGGGTGCTGCCTTCGGGGCCTGAGGTTTCGGACGGCATCCGGACATCCTGGGCTGCTGGATCAAGGCAGACATTCGATGTGATGCGGCATTCCATCTCCGCGCACAGACTGCTCGGCCACGACCGCTACCTCTGTGTCCTGGGGCGGGTGTCGGAAAAGCTGTTGCATATGGAAGGCCGGGATTTCAAGGTGACCCCATTGACGCAAGAGCCCGCTCTGGCATCCGCCCTTGGCCGCACCGGCCGCCTGTGGGTGAAGGATGAAACCGGAAACGTGACCGGCTCGCACAAGGGCCGACATCTTATGGCCACGCTGCTATATTTGGAGGCGCTACGGGAGCTCAAAGGCGAAAGCCTCAAGAAGGTCCTGGCCATTTACAGCTGCGGCAACGCTTCGCTGGGGGCCTCTGCGGTGGCCCGAGCCGGCGGCTACGAACTGCACGCCTTCGTACCGGAGGATGTCGACCCCACGGTGGACGCCATGCTGGCGGCGCGGGGCACGGTTGTTGAAAAAGTCCCCCGCTCGAGCACCGGCGAGGGCGACCCCTGCTACCTTGCTTTCCAGAAGGCGCTGAACCAAAACGGCTGGGTCCCCTTTGCCTGCGCCGGCAACGACAATTGGTCGAACATCGAAGGCGGGACCACCCTGGCCTGGGAAATGGTGATGCAGCTGCGGGATCGCTCGGAAAAGATCGACAGCGTGGTGGTTCAGGTGGGCGGCGGAGCCCTGGCGCGTTCCGTCGCGCAGGCCTTCGAAGAGGCCCTTCAACTGGGGTTCATCAGAGCTTTGCCGCGCATCCACGTCTGCCAGCCCGAAGGCGGCTTTCCCTTCATGCGGGCCTATTTGCTGGCGCTTGCCGAAATCGCCCGCCGCAACGGATTTCCATTCGATTTGGACTACCAGCGTGTTGCTGACCCAAGAGTTCAACTGGAAAAAACGCTGACCTTTAACCGTTTTGGGAGGGATCAAATTCAAGCTGTCTCCAATTTCGCCAAGAGCCACTTCGATTCGCCGGCGATGCAGTCGTTCCTGATCGACATGGCCGGCGAAGCCGGCCATTTCATGTGGCCCTGGGACGGGGCCGCCCCGCGCAGCCTGGCACACGGCATTCTGGATGACTTCACCTACGACTGGTACCACCTCCTGGAGGCCTTGCTGCGAACGGGAGGAAGAGTGGAGGTGCTCCGGGAGGAGACCATCCGCTACGCCCACGCTACGGCAAAACGCCATACGGGCATCCCTGTCTGCCCGACGGGGGCCGCCGGCCTGGCCGGCCTGATCCAGCTGACCGACACGGGGGTGATCGATCCCGGAGGCTCGGCCGCCCTGTTCTTCACGGGGTTTGACCGGGCTGCAACCGTTTGATATGAAAAACGACTTTTCAAAGCCGGAGCCGCCGCCCCGGCGCAGAGGTGAATAGAAATGACCGATACCCGACTCATCACCGGCCCCACTTTCTCAGAAATGCTGGAGCCCGCGGGCATCCGCAAGGACCTGCGGGCCAAGGCCCTGGCCACGAAGGAGAGGGATCCGCTGGACCCCATCAATCTCTACAACATCTCCTGGAAGGACGGCACCGGCCGCATCTACCACGAGGTCCTGCCGCGCGAGCTGACCGGGGTCGACACCCCGATCGTCGTTCTCTACGGCAAGGACTTCCCGACCGGCAGCCACAAGGTCGGCGCCACCTATTCGGTTCTGATCGAGAAGGCCATCCGCGGCGAGGTGGACCCGGCGCGCCACACCATCGTCTGGCCGTCCACCGGCAACTACGGCATCGGCGGGGCCTGGGTCGGCTGCCGCATGCAGTTCGACTCGGTCGTGATCCTGCCCGAGGAAATGAGCAAGGAGCGCTTCGAGATCGTCCGCGGCTACGGCGCGCGTCTGGAGCTGACGCCGGGCTGCGAAAGCAATGTGAAGGAGATCTACGACAAGTGCCATGAGCTCAAGCGCTCGGACCCCGGGCGCATCCGCATCATGAACCAGTTCGAGGAGCTCGCCAACTACCGCTTTCATTATTATGTGACCGGCAACACCATCGTCGAGCTGGCCCGGGTGCTTGAGACCCAGGGCATTGGGAAAGGCGTGGTTTCGGCCTACATCTCGGCCATGGGGTCCTCCGGCACCATCGCGGCCGGCGACCGTCTCAAGCAGCAGTGGCCCGGCCGCCATAAGATCGTGGGACTCGAGCCGATCCAGTGCCCGACGCTTTACTGGAACGGCTACGGCGGCCACGACATCCAGGGCATCGGCGACAAGCACGTCACCTGGATCCACAATGTCATGAACATGGACGCGGTCATGTGCATCGACGACATCGAGAGCAAGCTCGGCCTGCAGCTGCTGACCGAGGAGCCCGGCTGGGAGCTGCTCATCGGCAAATACGGCGTGGCCGAGGAGAAGGTGAAAAAACTGTCGCAGATCTTCGGCATTTCGGGGGTCTGCAACGTGCTGGGCGCAATCAAGACGGCCAAGTTCTTCGGCATGGGCAAGGACGACCTCATCGTCACGGTCTGCACCGACGCCATCGACCGCTATCACTCGGTCATGGCCGGCCTCACCGAGTGTTTCGGCCGCATGGACCGGACCGCCGCCGAGGTGCGGCTGATCAGCATCTTCCACCGCCAGAAGCTCGACTGGATCGACGAGGGCACCCGCCGCAACCGCAACCAGTGGCACAACCTCAAGTACTTCACCTGGGTGGAACAGCAGGGCAAGACCGTCGAAGAGCTGAACGCCCAGCGCGGCCAGGCCTACTGGGAGGCCCAGCAGGCGGAGGTCGGAAAGGTCGACCGGCTGATCGAGGAATATCGAATCAACGCCGCTTGAGCGGCTTTGATTTTCAGGGAAAATCGAATTCAAAGTAAAGAGGGCTTCCATGCAAACCGCCGAACGGATCCTGGAACTATCCCGACGATATCGCGACTACACAGCCTCAAACCTGTCTGAGCTCGTCAAGATCAAGTCCCCGAGCCTGGGCGAGAAGGAGGTGGCTCAAAAACTGGTCGAACAGATGCAGGCCGCCCGGTTCGACGAAGTGACCGCCGACGGGCTCGGCAACGTGATCGGCCGCATCGGAAACGGCAAACGCATCCTGGCGTTCGACGGCCACATCGACACCGTGGGGGTGGGCAACGCGGCCAACTGGAGCGTCGACCCGTTCTGCGGGGAGATCCGCGACGGGTTCGTCCACGGCCGCGGGGCCGCGGACCAGAAGGGCGGCGTCGCCTCTATGGTCACCGCGGGCCGCATCCTCAAGGAATTGGGTCTGAACCGGGATCTCACGGTGTATTTCGTCGGCAGCGTCATCGAGGAGGACTGCGACGGCCTGTGCTGGAAGTATATCATCGAAGAGGACGGGATCCGGCCCGAGGTGGTCTTGAGCACCGAGCCCACCGACGGCGGCCTCTACCGCGGCCAGCGCGGCCGGATGGAGATCGAGGTCGAGTTCAAGGGGGTTTCTTCGCACGGATCGGCCCCGGAACGCGGCAAGAACGCGATCTACATGGCCTCCCGCGCCTGCCTGGCCGCCGAGCAGCTCAACGAGCGGCTGCCCGTCGACGAATTTCTCGGCAAGGGGTCCATTGCACTGAGCCAGTTCGTCTCCGGCAGCCCGTCGCTCTGCGCGGTGGCCGACTACGCCCGCATCCACCTGGACCGCCGGCTGACTTGGGGCGAGACCAAGGAATCGGCCGTCAAGGAAATCGAAGCGCTTGTCAAAGGGGAGGATGCGAAGGTCTTCGTCCTGAACTACGAGGAAACGGCCTACACCGGCCGGCGCTACGGCATGGAGAAATACTACCCGACCTGGAAGTGGCCGGAGGACCACGCGGCGGTGCAGGCCGGCGCCCGGGCCTATAGGTCGCTTTTCGGCAAGCCGCCCCGCATCGGCAAATGGACTTTCTCGACCAACGCCGTCACCATCTCCGGCATGTACGGGATCCCGGCCATCGGGTTCGGCCCGGGTGCCGAAGCCATGGCCCACGCCCCCAACGAGAAAACACCGGTCGAAGACCTCGTCAACGCCGCGGCCTTTTACGCCCTTTACGCTTGGAGCGCCTGAACGGTCTTTCCAAGTAAGTTGGCGTCTCTTCTGTGGGAGCGGCTTTCCAGTCGCGACGATCGAGGCTGAAAGCCTCTCCCACAAAAAGCAACCTTGCCGGCCATAACGTGCCGGGTGTCATCGCCCGCTAATCAGGAAAAAACCTTAACGGGTGACGGGCCGACCTTTACTTTTTATGGAGGAACCATGAGCAATTTCCAAGGCCTGCTGAAGGAGATCGGTTCGCTTTCGGGCAACCTTTATCACAAGGACTTCCTTCTGACCTGGGAGAAATCCGTTGATGAACTCAGGAAAATCGTTGCCGTGGCCGATGCGCTGCAATGGCTGCGCCGGGAAAACATCTCGACCCGCTGCTTCGACTCCGGCCTGGCGGTGAGCATCTTCCGGGATCAGTCGACCCGCACGCGCTTCTCCTTTTTCTCCGCCGCCAACCTGCTGGGGCTCGGCGTCCAGGACCTGGACGAAGGCCGCTCACAGATCGCCCACGGCGAGACCGTGCGCGAGACGGCCAACATGATCGGGTTTTTCACGGAGTTCATCGGCATCCGCGACGACATCTTCCTGGGCGCAGGCCACACGCACATGCAGGAGGTGGCCGCCGCCGTGAAAGACGGATTCAAATCCGGCGTTCTGGAGCAGCGGCCGTACCTGGTCAACCTGCAGAGCGACATCGACCACCCCACCCAGAGCATGGCCGACCTGATGCAGCTCCAAAACCACTTCGGCTCGCTCGATCACCTGCGGGGCAAGAAAATCGCCATGACCTGGGCCTATTCCCCCAGCTACGGCAAACCCTTGTCCGTGCCCCAGGGGGTGATCGGGCTGATGACGCGCTTCGGCATGAACGTGGTGCTGGCCCACCCCGAGGGCTACCAGCTGATCCCCGACGTGGTGGCAAAGGCGGGCGTGTTCGCGAAAGAAAACGGCGGCAGCTTCAAGGTCGTGAACTCAATGGACGATGCCTTTGCGGGCGCCGACGTGGTCTACCCCAAGAGCTGGGCCCCCTACCATGTCATGGAAAAACGCACCGAGCTGCTGCGCAACAACGACGCAGCCGGCCTCAAGGAGCTCGAAAAGGACTGCCTGGCCAACAACGCCCGGTTCAAGGACTGGGAGTGCACCGAGGCCAAGATGAAGCTCACCCGAAAAGGCCAGGCGCTATACATGCACTGCCTGCCGGCCGACATCTCGGGGGTCTCGTGCACAGCCGGCGAGGTTGCGGCGAGCGTGTTCGAGCGCTACCGCATCCCGACCTACATTCAGGCCGGCTTCAAGCCCTACATCATCGCCGCCGTCATGCTGGCCGCCCGCTTCGAGGACCCGGTCAAGCTGTTCAGAGCCCTGAAGCGCCGGGCAGCTGAGCGCGTCGGTCTCTAACATGGCTGGAGAATTCGGCTCCTCGAGCCTTTGCATCCTGAACCCTTTGAACCCTCTGGGTGAACCATGAAAATCTACCAGGTCGACGCCTTCACCGACAAACCGTTCACGGGCAATCCTGCCGGCGTGTGCGTACTGCCAGGTCCCAAGGACGATACCTGGATGCAGAATGTCGCGCGGGAGATGAACCTCTCGGAGACGGCTTTCCTTCAGCAGCAGGCGGACGGCTTTCGCCTGCGCTGGTTCACGCCCGCCGTGGAGGTCGAACTCTGCGGCCACGCGACGCTCGCCGCGGCCCACACCCTGTGGGAGGCCGGCCTGCTGGCCCGTCGCGAAACGGCGCGGTTTCACACCCTCAGCGGCCTGCTCACGGCTGCACGCCGGGGCGAAGACATCGAACTTGATTTCCCTGCGACGCCAGACCAGCCGGCCGAAACCCCGCCCGGCCTGGCCGAGATCCTGGGGGCGAAGGTCGTGAACTTTCGCGGCAGCCGCTTCGATCACCTGGCCGAGCTCGAATCCGAAGACATCGTGAGAAGCCTGCGCCCCGACTTCACGCGTCTGAAAGCCCTGCCGGTGCGCGGCATCATGGTGACCAGCCGGGCTTCCATGCCGGGCTTCGACTTCGTGTCGCGGTTCTTCGGGCCGGCCGTCGGCATCGACGAGGACCCGGTGACCGGCTCGGCCCACTGCTGTCTCGGTCCCTACTGGAGCAAGCGCCTGGGCAGGTCCGAAATGCTCGCCTACCAGGCCTCGGCGCGCGGCGGCGTGGTCGGAGTCAAGGTGATGGAGGACCGGGTGCGCCTGAGCGGCCAAGCGGTCACCGTGCTGGTGGCGGAGCTGATCGCCGAATAACCGTTGATTTAATTTGGCATGATAATTTAAAACCTATATTGAAACTATCATGTTTCAGCGCTGGTTGAACATCGATTTGCCCGAGCGATCAAGCTGCTTTCTCTGGGGTCCGCGCCAAACCGGTAAAAGCACGCTGCTGCGCGAACGCTTTCCACACTCCCGCCGCTACGATCTCCTCCTCTCGGACGAATATCGTCGGCTGCTGCATCAGCCGGCCCTGTTCCGGGAAGAGTGCCTTGCCCTGATGCGCAACGCAGCGCGGACTCAAACAATAATCTTGGATGAAGTCCAAAAAGTCCCTGATCTGCTCGATGAAGTCCACTGGCTGATCGAAAACACGAATCTGCAGTTCATCCTCTGCGGCTCGAGCGCTCGAAAACTGCGTCGCGGTCAAGGTGGAAAACCGGTTCGACTCGGGATCATTTTTTCATCAGATGGGCGACCGCCTGCTCGAGGCCGTCGATGGTGAACTCGAACATGGGGAAGACCTTGCGGATGGCGATGATGCTGCGGGTGTAGTCCCAGACCTCGACCGGCTTAGGGTTGAGCCAGACGCTGCGCGGGAACGTCTCGGCCAGGAAGTTCAGGCACTCGATGCTGGCCCGGCCGCTGCGCTCTTCGGCGTAGATGGAGCCGTCCGTGGCCAGCAGCTCGTAGGGCGCCATGCTGGCATCCCCCACGATCACCAGGCGGGTTTGCGGGTCGAACCGGGCGAACTCCTCGATCCGCTGGGGTTTGCGAAAACGCGCCGGGTCTCCCCACAGCGTGTCGTAGATGGTGTTGTGGAAAAAAAACGTCTTTAAATCCTTGAACTGGGACCGGGCATAGTCGAAGAGGGTCTGGACCAGCGGGATGTAGGGGTCCATGGACCAGCCGCCGTTGTCGACGGCGAGAATGACCTTGAGCTTGTCTTTCAACGCCCGGTCGAAGACGATCTCGATCTCCCCCGCGTTCTTGGTGGTCTGGTAGATGGTGGCCTCGACGTTGAGCCGGTCCTTGGGCCCGGCCGGCACCATGTGCCGCAGCCGCTTGAGGGCCTCGCCCATCAGGGCCTGCGTCAGCGGGCCTTCCAGCGAATAGTCCTTGTAGCGCCGCTCCAGGGCCACCTTCACCGCCGACTGTCGGCGCGAAACCCCGCCCACACGCATGCCCCCGGGGTGATAGCCGGAGTGGCCGACCGGCGATGTCCCGCCGGTGCCGATCCACTTGGCGCCTCCGTGGTGGGCTTCGGTCTGCTCCTTCAGCCGCTCCCTGAAATAATCCAAAAGCTGTTCGGGGGTGAGCTGCTTGAGGGCCTTTTCGTCCATCCCGAGCAGGCGCGACAGCTCCCCGGAGTGCTGCAGCCAGGCGTCCAGCATGGCCCGCGCCATCTCGTCGAGCTCGATGCCCTTGGGGTCCGGCATCTCGGCGCCCTTGAAGTGATGGGCGAAGACCTGGTCGAAGAGGTCGAAGTAGCGCTCGCTCTTGATGAGGATCGAACGGGACGCCGTGTAGAAGTCCTCGAGGGAATTCACCAGCCCGCCGGACATCGCCCGGTGGAGCGTGAGAAATGCGGTGGGGCTGACCGGCAGCCCCACGCCGCGCAGTTTGTAGAAGAAGTCGATGAACAAGGTTGTTAGATGTTTTGGTATTTGGGTGTTTGGCGTTTGGCAAAACAAAAAATCTGAATGCCCGAAACAACGTAGCGGCTGCAGCCTCCCCTTACAGGCGCCTTCTGCTGACGGCCTCGCGCGCCCGCTGGTGGTCCTGGCTCTTTTTGAACAGCACCCCCAGGTAAGGCAGTTCGCCCTTGCCGAGCTGCCGCGGGTTGAAATCCGGGTCGGACTGCAGCGCGCGGATCCAGTTGATCAGCTCCCGGGTGGCCGGCCGCTTCTCCACACCCTCGATCTGGCGCATGCGGTAGAAGGCGCTGATGCTGTTCTCGAGCAAATCCCGGTCGACGCCGGGGAAATGCACGGCGAGGATGCGGCGCATCATGTCCGGTTCCGGGAAGGCGATGTGATGGAAATTGCACCGCCCCAGGAACGGGTCGGAGAGGTCCTTCTTGGCGTTGCTGGTGATGATGATCACCGGCCGGTGGCGGGCGGCCACGGTCTTGTCGATTTCGATGAT
>Ga0316605_10001667_pt1 | contig 12762 bp, 9 predicted proteins | sample OWC_soil_day20_n_FD_207666 | JGI IMG/M metagenome (GOLD analysis project Ga0316605, IMG submission 207666) | Wetland soil microbial communities from Old Woman Creek delta, Ohio, United States - OWC_soil_day20_noCT | ecosystem: Environmental > Terrestrial > Soil > Wetlands | place: USA: Ohio... | reverse complement strand
TCTTCCGGCGCATCTCGTCGATCTCGACCGATGCGTCGTCCTTTTCGCCGAGCTCCTCGCGGATGGCCTTCAGCTGCTGGCGCAGGTAATATTCGCGCTGGCCCTTTTCCATGTCCCCCTTCACCTGGGTCTGGATCTTGTTGCCCAGCTCCAGGATCTCCACCTGGTGGCTCGCCAGCCGCGCGACCTCCCGCAGCCGCGCCTTGACATCCTCCAGCTCCAGGACCTTCTGTTTCTCCTCCAGGCTGGCATTGATCGTGGAGGCCACCATGTCGGCCAGGGTGCCGGGCTCCTGGATCGAACGCGCCATCTGACCGATTTCCTGCGGCAGGCCCGGCGACAGCTCCAAAATCCGAACGAACTGGCCGACGATGTTGCCCATCAGCGCCTCGGTTTCGGTGTCCGGCTCGGCCGCGTCGCTCAGGGGCGACACCTCGGCCGCCAGAAAAGGCTTGCCTTCCACAAACGCCTTGATGCGAAACCGGCTCAACCCCTGCACGAGGAGCTGGGTGCGGTCGTCGTTGGTTTTGGCCATTTTCAGGATCAAGGCGCCGGTGCCCACCGCGGAGAGCCTCTGCTTCAGCGTCTCCGGCTGCTGCTCCCCCCCCTTGGCCGCCACCAGGCCGAGGATTCGGTCACGGGCCATGGCCTCGTCCACCAGCTTCACCGAGTCGCCCTGCATCACCATCAGGGGCAGGACCATCTTGGGGAAGAGGACGGCGTCGAACAGCGGCAGGATGGGAAGCACCTCGGGCAGGTTTTCCGGTTGTTGGGGCAGGGCAGAGGGGGTTTCCGTCATGGTGTCGTCATCCTTCCGTCACCTTGATTGGGTGGATTGGGTCCATCGGCTGCCGGGCCAAACGGATTTCCAGCATGCCGTTGGCGTAGGACGCCGACACGATTTCCGGGTCGATCGGGGCCGGCAGAAAAAGAATGCGCTCGAACCTCCCGTACTGGATCTCGGCCAGCCGGTAGGTGGCGTCCGGGCTGCAGTAGCGGGGGTTGCGGGTGGCGCGGATCCGCACCGCGCGGGTGCTGATTTCGACCTCGAGATCGTCCTTGTCGACCCCGGCCACTTCCGCCAAGACGATGATCTGCCCGGGGGTTTCGTACATGTCCATCAGCGGCTTCCAGCTCCGCTCGGCCAGGTTGAAGACCGGGCTGAAGGAGCGGAACATGTCTTCGACGGCTCGTTCTACCTTGGCCCCCAGGGCCTCGATCTCATCCGCAAATCGGATCTTGATGGTGCTCATGCACGCCTCCCGGCCGATTTCTTCCATGGAGTAATAATCAAAAAAAATAGCACCTCGCATGAGGTTTGTAAACCCGCCGGCGGCGGCGCAAACCTTTTGCCCCGGCGTTGAAAATGCCCTATGATGGTCGGAAGAATCGAACCCGGGCAGCGTTTTCCTTAAACCCCGTCGCGAATGCAGCCGGAGCGTCCCTGCACCCGAACGCGCCCGTAAATCGGCTGCCGGAAGTTACCCTATTTCATTGCCGGAGCAATCATGCGCTGGTGCCATGACTGAAAGCGGCTCCAATAATCCGGGTCGACCCTTCACCCGGGCGGCGGTGGCCTGCCAGTATTTCCTCTATTTCGGGGTCATGGGGATTTATCTGCCCTATTTCAACCTCTATTGCTACCACCTGGGGTTTTCGGGTTTCGACATCGGCGTGCTGTCGGCCCTGCGCTCGGTCGCCATGGTGGTGTTCCCGATGGCCTGGGGGGCGCTGGCCGACCGGACCCGGGGCCGGCGTCCGATTTACGTCCTGTGCAACATCGCCAGCGCAGCGATCTGGGCCCTGTTTCTGACCACCGAGGCCTTCGGGCCCATGGCGGTGATCATTTTTTTGTACGGAATGTTTTACGCGCCGGTCATTTCTTTTCTTGAAGCCATCTCGATGGAAACCCTGGGCCGCGCGAAGCAGTCCTACGGGAGAATCCGCCTGTGGGGGTCCATCAGCTTCATCGCCATGGTGCTCGCCTTCGGCGCGTTGATCGGGGTTTTCTCGGAGCGGGTGATCATCGTCTCCATCTGGATCGGATCGATCCTCCTGGCCATGATCTCCGTCACGGTTCCGCGGGACCGGCCCGGGGGCGCACCGTTGTCGGCTCACGGCGCCAAGGCGCTGCTGCGGCGCCAGCCGGCGGTATTCCTCGCCTGCGGCTTCCTGATGCTGGTCAGCCACGGCGCCTACTACGGTTTTTTTTCAATCCACCTGGCGACCCTCGGCCACACCGGCACCTTCATCGGCGCCGCCTGGGCCCTGGCGTCGGCCGCTGAAATCGTCGCCATGCTCTACTCGGAGGCCATCTTCAAGCGCTTCGCGCTCGAGCGGGTCCTGACGGCCTCGTTTGCGGCCGCCGTGCTGCGCTGGTGGGTGCTGGGGGCGTCGGCCTCGGCGGCGGTGATATTGCTGTCCCAGGTGCTGCACGCCATGACCTACGGCACGTTTCACATGGCGAGCATCCTATACATGGACCGGCTCGCGCCCGCAGGGGCAAAGAACCTGGGCCAGGGGCTGAACAACGCCCTGACCTACGGCCTCGGCCTGATGACCGGTTTTTTCATCAGCGGGTATCTGCACGACGTGACCGGCTCCTTCGGGCTGTTCCAGGTGAGCGGCCTGATCGCCTTGACGGGCGGGCTTCTGTTTGCGGCGTTTCAGGTGCGGGGGCGGCGGCCGGGCGACGGGTGACGGGCGACGCGTTCAACGCGCGGTGGAGGAACTCCAGATGCGGTGGCTGAACAGGCCGGCGGCGGGCGTGAGACCGAAGACGGCGTCTGCCGCGATGAGCACACCGGCGTTGGTCCATGTGATCCGGTCCTCGGGCCAGATGGTCATGTCCGGGAAGGTGAAGCCGGCCCAGTAGGAGCCGTCCTCGAAGCGTCGGTCGCTGATCCAGCTGAAAACGACCCGGGCCTGATCGAGGCTGCCCATGCCGGCCAAGGTCAGGGCCAGTTCGGAGGTTTCGGCAATCGCAACCCAAGGCTGATCCGAGACGCAGCGCACCCCCAGGCCCTCCACCACGAATTTTTTCCAGCCCCGCTCGATCCGCCGCTGGGCATCGGCGCCGGTCACCGCCCCCGAGAGCACCGGGTAGAACCAGTCCATCGAAAACCGCGACTTGGTCATGTTGAACAGGTGCGGCTTGCTGCGAATGGCGTCGCCGAGCCTGCCGAACGCGGCCTGCCAGCCAGGGGGCCGCCGTCCGAGAACCCCGGCGAGGGCCAGCGCGCATTTGATGCTCATGTAAATCGAGCTCGAGCCGGTGAGCAGCGCCATGCGGTCGACGTTTCCCGCGGGGCTGATGGCCCAGTGGATTTCGCCGGTGGGCGCCTGCAGGCCCAGCGCGAAATCGATTGCCGCGCTCACGGTCGGCCACATCTCGGACGCAAAGCCGCGATCGCCCGTCAGCAGGAAATAGTGATAGACCCCCACGGCGACGTACGCCGACATGTTGGCGTCGCGGGTCCGGTCCTGCGCGATCCCTTCCAGGTAGGCGCTGTGCCAGCTCCCGTCCGAAAGCTGCCGGGCCGCCAGCCACTCATAGGCCCTGCGGGCCTCCGGCAGAAAGCCCGCGACGGCCAGCCCCATGGCGGACTCCACGTGGTCCCAAGGGTCGGTTTTCTGGCCGTCGCACCAGGGAATCTCCCCGCTCGCCCGCTGGGTCCCGGCGATCCGGGCGGCGGGCGCCTCGATGTCGATCGGTTGCTCCGGCTCGGGCCGGATTCGGTTGAGGTCCATTTCCATGCGCATGCTCAGATTCGTCGGCTTGCCATCCATCGGGCGCGGCCACCATACAAGGCATCGCGAGGAGAAGCAAGCGGAGGAAAGGCTTCCTCTCTGGTTGCCCCTTGATATTTTTGACGGTGTAATATAAAAGATGACGGTTGATTCAAATTTTAAAATTATACGACACCTACGAGGGTTGCCCGATGGAAACCGGCAAGCCGTCCCGGCGGGAGCGCGAAAAGCTGAGGCAGCGGCAAGAGGTTCTCGATGTCGCGTTGCGCCTTTTTTCAGAGAAAGGGTTCCACAACGTTTCCATGCACGAGATCGCCAAGGAAGCGGAGTTTGCCATCGGGACGCTTTACAAGTTCTTCCGAAACAAGGAGGACCTCTACCAGGCGCTCATCATGCAACTCAGCGACCGGTTTCACCGGGCGCTCACGGAAGTGATCGAGGGCGACGCGCAGGAAATCGAAAAGCTGCGAGCCTACCTTCGGGTCAAGGCGGAACTCTTTCGCAACAATGCCGCAGCGATTCGACTCTATTTCGCGGAGACCCGGGGAGCGCGCTTCAACGTGATGGCCGGTCTTGAACGGGAAATCCGCGAGCGTCGCGGAAACATTTTGCTGTCGCTCGCCGCCATCTTCGAACAAGGAATGAATCGCAAGCGCTTTCGGCGAGTCGCCGCCCCTTTGCATCTGGCCATCGCCCTCGACAGCATGGCCACCGCCTTTCTGTTTCACTGGCTCGAAGAGCCGCACACACACCCGTTTCCGGAGGAGCCCGACACCATTTTGAACATCCTGTTCAAAGGATTGGTCAACCCCTGAGGTTCCCTGAACCCGACACGCCTTGATCCTTCACAGGCATCTCGATGAGGAGAATATCTCGATGCGAAAAGATGACATCGGTTGCGGACTGTTCCGATACATGGCGCTGGGCGCCTCATTGCTCAACGGACTGTGGCTGATGGGCTGTGACCGCAAAATAGAGGCCCAGCAAACGCCCAAGGTCCCGGAAGTGGCCATCGTCGCCATCCAACCCCAGCGGGTTGAACTCACGACCGAACTGCCCGGCCGCACCTCGGCCTACCGCATTGCCGAAATTCGGCCGCAGGTCAATGGCATTGTACAGAAACGGCTCTTCCAGGAGGGCTCCGATGTCAAAGCCGGCCAACTGCTTTACCAAATCGATCCTGCGCCGTTTCAGGTGGCGTATGATTCCGCCAAAGCCTCCCTCGGCAAGTCGCAGGCCAATCTGCCCTCGATTAAACTCAGGGTGGAGCGATACAAGGAAGTGCTGGCGGATAAAGCCGTCAGTCAGCAGGAATATGACGATGCCGCGGCTTCCATGGAGCAGGCCCATGCCGATGTGGAGTACTGGAAGGCGGCGGTTGAGGCCGCGCGCATCAATTTGGGCTACACGCGCGTCACCGCACCCATTCCCGGGCGGATCGGCAGGTCCAGCGTGACGGACGGTGCGCTGGTGACGGCGTACCAGCCCGTGTCCCTCGCGACCATTCAACAGCTCGACCCCATCTATGTGGACGTGACCCAGTCCTCTGCCGAGCTGCTCCGCTTGAAACGAAATTTCGAAACCGGACGCCTCAGTGCCAATGGGAAAGACCAAAAAAGCGTCCAGCTGCTCCTCGAGGATGGAACTCCGTATCCTCTTGCGGGGACGCTGCAATTCCGCGATGTGACGGTGGACCCGACGACGGGCTCCTACACGCTGCGCATCGTGGTCCCGAATCCCGAAAATCTGCTCCTCCCCGGGATGTTCGTGCGGGCCGTTGTCGAGGAGGGCATCGCCGAGGAAGCCATCCTTGTCCCTCAGCAAGGGGTGAGCCGCACGCCGAAGGGGGACCCCGTTGCACTGGTCGTGGATGCGTCCGGGGCGGTCCAGCAGCGGATGCTGAAGCTCGATCGCGCCCTTGGCGACCAGTGGCTCCTTGGTTCCGGCCTCTCCGCCGGAGAGCGCGTGATTGTCGAGGGTATGCTGAACGTTCGGCCGGGCGCCGTCGTGAAGGTTGTGTCCGTGGACGGCCGCAAGGCCGGCGCGGACGCATCGAAGACAAACCGTCCGCCCGCAGAATCGAACTAACGGAGGCGTGTGATGTTGTCGAACTTCTTTCTGGACCGCCCGGTGTTTGCGTGGGTCATCGCCATCATCATGATGTTGGCCGGCGGCCTGGCCATTTACAATCTGCCCGTCTCCCAGTATCCGCCCATCGCCCCCCCCTCCATCGCCATCGACGCCTTTTACCCCGGCGCTTCGGCTGAAACCGTTGAAAACAGCGTTACCCAGATCATCGAGCAGAAGATGACCGGATTCGACAAGCTGTTGTACATGTCCGCCAACAGCGATGCCTCCGGCGCCGGCCGGATCGAGCTCACCTTTGCGCCCGGGACCGACCCGGACCTCGCCTGGGCCCAGGTGCAGAACAAGCTCCAGCTCGCCATGGCGAGTCTGCCCGAGGTGGTCCAGAGCCAGGGGGTCAAGGTCAGCAAGTCGACCCGGAACTGGCTGATCATTGTGGGGCTGACCTCGGAAGACGGCAGCATGGATGACTATGACCTGGGAGACTATGCCCAGTCCAGCATCCAGCAAGTGTTGGCGCGGGTGCCCGGGGTGGGCGAGGTGGAAGTCTTCTCATCCCAGTATGCCATGCGGGTCTGGCTGAATCCGGACAAGCTGGCCGATTACCGCCTGACGGTGGGGGATGTCGTCCGCCGGCTGCGGGCCTACAATGTGGAAATTTCCGCCGGCCAGTTCGGCGGGGCGCCGGCGGTGGAAGGCCAGCGGATGAATGCCTCGATCATCGTCCAAAACCTCCTCAAGACGCCGGAGGAGTTCGCCGCCATCCCGCTGCGCACCAACCCCGACGGCTCCATCGTGCGCGTGCGCGACGTGGGGCGCACCGAGTTGGGCACCGAACGCTACGGAAGCAAAACGCTCACCAACGGCAAACCTTCGGCCGCCCTGGCCGTCCGGCAGGCCCCCGGCGCCAATGCGCTGGCTACCGCCGATGCCATCAAGGCGAAAATGGAGGAGCTCTCGAGGTACTTTCCGCCGGGGATGAGGGTCATCTATCCCAACGACACAACGCCGTTTGTGAAGGAAGCCATCAAGGAAGTGGTCAAGACGCTGTTCGAGGCGATCCTGCTGGTTTTCTTGGTGATGTATCTTTTTATGGGGAACATACGGGCGACGCTGATCCCCACCCTGGCGGTGCCGGTGGTGATCCTGGGGACCTTCGCCGTCCTGGGGCTTTTCGGGTTTTCCATCAACATGCTGACCATGTTCGCCATGGTATTGGCCATCGGCCTTCTGGTGGACGATGCCATCGTGGTGGTGGAAAACGTGGAACGGGTCATGTCCGAGGAGGGGCTCTCCCCCAAGGACGCGACCCGCAAGTCCATGAAAGAGATCACCAGCGCATTGATCGGGATCGGTCTGGTGCTCTCGGCGGTGTTCGGTCCCATGGCGTTCTTCGGCGGCTCCACGGGCGTCATCTACCGGCAGTTTTCCGTGACCGTCATTGCCGCCATGCTGCTGTCGGTCGCGGTGGCGCTGATACTGACCCCGGTCCTTTGCGCGTCGCTTCTTAAAAACGTGCCCAAGGGGCACGGGCCGGCGGACACCGGTTTCTTGTGGTTTCGCCCTTTTTTCCGGTGGTTCGACCGAATGTTTCAACGGGCCAGGAACAGCTACGTGGCCATGGCGGGCCGCATCATTTCGAGGAAGTTTCGCTACCTGTTAATTTACTTTCTGCTGGTGGCAGCCTTGGGCTATCTCTTCCAGCGAATGCCCACCGCCTATCTTCCCAATGAGGATCAGGGCATCCTGTTCGTCCAGGTGACGCTGCCGGCGGGTTCGACCCTGGAGCAGACCGAGCAGGTCATGGGTCAAGTCCGAACTTATTTTCTGGAGGATGAAAAGGAGGCGGTGGCAACCTGTTTTACGCTGGCCGGCAGGAGCTTTTCCGGAACCGGGCAGAACGTGGGGCTCTCGTTCGTAAAGCTCAAGGACTGGGAGCTGCGCAGCGGGGCGGAGCTAAAAGTGGACAGCCTGCTGAGGCGCGCCATGGGGAAGTTCTCGCAGATTCGCAATGCCCAGGTGTTCGCTTTCCCCCCTCCGGCGGTCATAGAACTCGGGCAGGCGGGCGGGTTCGACTTCCAGCTGCAGGACCGCGGCGGCGTGGGGCATGAAGCGTTGATGGCGGCCCGCAACCAGTTGCTCGGCATGGCGGCCAAGGACCCCAGGCTCACCCGCGTGCGCCCCAACGGGCTGGAAGATGTGTCCCAATACCGAATCGATGTGGATTGGGAAAAAGCCGGCGCACTCGGGGTTCCCATCGACTCCATCCACACGACCATCTCCGCGGCGTTCGGCAGTGCCTACGTGAACGACTTCATCCAGGGCGGGCGGGTCAAGCGGGTTTACGTCCAGGCCGACGCCCCATACCGGATGCTCCCCAAAGACCTGGGTCGGCTCTACGTTCGAAACGACGCCGGGATGATGACCCCTTTCGCCTCCTTTGCCACCGGGCACTGGTTCCAGGGATCCCCGCGGTTGGAGCGCTTCAACAGCTTCCCGAGCCTGAATATCTGGGGCGGCCCGCCGCCGGGGAAGAGCTCAGGGGAGGCGATGCAGGCCATGGAGGAGATCGCCTCGCAGCTGCCCGGTGGGCTCGGTTTTGACTGGACCGGGCTCTCCTACCAGGAGCGGATGGCGAAGTCCCAGGCGCCGCTGCTCTACGCCTTTTCCATTATCGTGATTTTTCTGTGCCTGGCGGCCCTCTATGAGAGCTGGACCGTTCCCATTTCGATCCTCCTGACCTTGCCGTTGGGGGTCATCGGGGGGGTGGTGGCCTCGTCGCTGCGGGGATTCCCCAACGATGTCTACTTCCAGATCGGGCTCCTCACCGTTTTAGGATTGACGACCAAGAACGCCATTTTGATCGTTCAATTCGCCATGGCCAGGGTAAAGGAGGGGGCGGATTTGATCGAGGCCACGCTGGAAGGGGCCAAGTTGAGGGTTCGCCCGATCGTTATGACCTCACTCGCTTTCGGCTTCGGCGTTCTTCCCCTGGCCATAGCCAGCGGAGCCGGCGCGGGGGCGCAAACCGCCATCGGAACCGGCGTCCTGGGAGGGATGGTGGCCGCGACCTTCCTGGCGACCCCCTTCATCCCCCTCTTCTATGTGGTGGTGGTCCAGTTGTTCGGAAGGAAAAAACCCGCCCCATCGGGAAAACCGAGCTTGAATGTCGAGAGCCCTTCGGAGGTGCACTGATCATGGATGCGAAGCGCCCTTTGCTTTTGGTGTTCGCCGCAGTTTGGTTCGCCGGGTGTACGATGATCCCGGAACACACGCGTCCCGAGGCGCCGGTTCCCGCCGGCTGGCCGAGCGGCCCGGCCTACAAAGAGACCCTGTCCACGCAGGGCCCCTCGCCGGCTGCCGACCTTCAATGGAGGGACTTCTTCGGTGATGAGCGCCTTCAAAAAATCATCGAGACGGCGCTGAACAACAACCGCGACTTAAGGTTGGCTGCTCTGAATGTGGAAAGGGCGCGCGCGATCTACGGCATCCAGCGGGCGGAGCTTTTCCCTGCGCTCAATGCGACCGCCAGCGGGAGCAAGGAGCGGGTGGCCGGCGAGTTTACCAACAACGGAGAGCCGAAGACCGTGACGCGATACGGTGCCACGCTGAGTGTCATCTCCTGGGAGATCGACTTCTTCGGCCGCATCCGGAGTCTGTCCGAGAGGGCGCTGGAAGAGTTCCTGGCCACGGAGCAGGCCCGCCGCAGCGCACAGATCCTCCTGGTGTCCGAGGTTGCCGCCGCCTATCTGAGCCTTGCAGCGGATCGAGAAAACCTCAAGCTGGCGGAGACAACCCTCGAAACGCAGCAAGCCGCCTACGATTTGGTCAAACGGCGTTATGAAGTGGGGCTCGCCTCCGAATTGGACCTCCAGCGCGCACAAACACCGGTGGATACCGCCCAGGGAGACCTGGCCCGCTTCACCCAACGGGTGGCGCAGGATGAGAACGCCTTGAACCTCCTGGTCGCCTACACACCCTCGGAGGCCATCGAACTCTTACCCGCCGACCTATCCGGCGTTGCGCCCCCTAAAGAGGTCGCTGCCGGCACCCCCTCCGATGTGCTCCTGCAGCGGCCGGATGTCATGGCGGCGGAGAATCTTCTCAGGGCCGCCAACGCCAATATCGGCGCGGCCCGGGCGGCGCTCTTTCCCCGGATTGCGCTGACCACCTCCGCCGGAACCGTGAGCAGTGAACTGTCCGGTCTTTTCAAATCCGGCTCGGAAACCTGGAGTTTCGCGCCGCAGATACTGATGCCGATTTTTGACGCCCGGCTGTGGTCGGCCTTGGATGCCAGTAAAACAGAAAAGGAAATCGCCATCGTCCAATACGAGAAGGCGATTCAGGCCGCCTTCCGAGAAGTGGCCGATGCGCTTGCCGTGCAAGGCACGGTGGACCGGCAGGTAGCGGCCCAGCAATCCCTGGTGGTTGCCTCCGCAAAAACCTACAGCCTCTCCAATGCCCGTTTTGCTAAAGGAATCGACAACTACCTGGGCGTTCTCGATGCGCAACGGTCTCTCTATGCGGCACAGCAAGGGCTGGTTGCGCTCCGCCTGACAAAGCTTGCCAATCAGGCGAGGCTTTATGCGGTGTTGGGCGGCGGCGGAGGATAGTTTCTATGAAGGATGCGCTTTTTTGATTTCAGTTTATTGCTCCGGCAAGTAAATATGTCGAATTTCCTCATATCACGCAGAGGCGGAGCGGGGTGCCCGCCGCAGCGCGCCGCAACCAATTTTTCAGGTGACGCTGCCACGCCCCCCAGCCGTCTCGTGGAACCGATGGCAGGCAGCGACGGCCGGCGGCTCCGTGAAAGAGGGTCCTCTGGGGCTGTCCGGGTCCGTATGGAGCGATCTTGCTGCCGTACGTTGGTTCGTGAACGGGTGGTTGCGGCGCGCTGCGGCGGGCACCCCGCTCCGCCTGGCAACGGCTGCAGTTGCACCGGTTCAATTGCCGGTTTAATAAAAGCGCTGTGACGACATGGTGCATGGACAGCGGTTTTCGGCTCTAAGCGTGGAGGTGGGAGTATGACCATTCAAAAAAAAATGCTCATCCTGGTGGATGGTTCCGAACGTGCCATACACACGGTTACCTATGTAAAGAATTTTATGCCCGTTGGCGAGAACACGCGGATCGTGCTGTTTCACGTCTTCAGCGGTTTGCCGGAAGAATATCGGCAACTGGAGAAGGAACCCACTTGCGCAGAAGCCGTGCATCAATTGAAAAATCGGAAAATGGAGGAGAAACGAAAAATCCGGGCCTATCTGGAAGAGGCGAAAAAGATTTTAATCGCCGGCGGATTTCCGGAACAGTCGATTGAAGTCAAATTTCATCTATTAGAAAAAGGGGTCGCCCGGGACATAATCGATGAAGCGAGAAACGGTTACAGTGCCGTCGTCCTAAGAAGGCGCGGGATGGGCGCGCTGAAAAATCTCGTACTCGGCAGCGTGGCCGTCAAGCTGTTGCAATCCTTAACCTTTATCCCAATTGTGATCGTGGGGCAGGCTCCTCCCGTCAAAAAAATTTTATTGGCCGTGGATGCTTCCGCCGCTTCGATGAAAGCGGTTGAATTTGTCGCCTCATTTTTAGGAGGGCATGGGTATGAGGTCTGTGTATTTCATGCGATTCCCGGCCTGGGGGCTGTCAATTTCGATCTTTCTGAAGTTAAAAAGCATGAACCTCCTGAAGTCGACATGTCTGACACCTGCCTTGACGCTTTCAAGGTAAAAGTGGCGCGACTGTTTCAGGATGTAAAAGAAAGGTTGGCGGCATCCGGATTTGAACCTGAAAAAATATCTGAAAAAATAATTTCCGGTGTACACAGCCGATCCGATGCCATTGTCAAGGAAGCGGCAGACGGGGGTTACGGCACCATTGTTGTCGGGCGACGGGGACTTTCCAAAGTGGACGCTTTTTTTATAGGCCGGGTCGGGCATGAGGTCGTTTATGGAGGGAAAAACTTTACCGTCTGGGTTGTCTGATGACATCTCGTGGGGAGACCCTCGCGCCTCCGCCTTCCCCCCGGCCCTCACGGAACGCAAGGCTCGGATGCCCCGCACTACGCCCTTCCTGAGGGTGCGCTGCGGTTGTTTGTCTTCATCCAAAACAGCCGGCTTGACTTGAGAGGCGGATTTCCTGTAGACAGTAGATGTCGCTCACTTCTCCATCTGCCGCGCCGGCGCCCCTGTTCGTTACAGCCGGCATTCGTCCGCGCGCGGGTTCTCATCACCGCTGCAACTCACGAGCGGCCTGAAATTTTTTCACCTCATCGCTGCGCCGTCCGCCTTCTTCCGAAGGCGTTGCTCCGTGCAGCCGGAGGGCGCCCGGCGCCGCCTCCGGCATGTGGTTCAACCGTGCTCATCAGAAAGGAGGACGTCATGGCCGAGAGTGTTTACAAAGTCATCGAACTGGTCGGAACGAGCACCAAGTCGTGGGAGGATGCGGCCAAGAACGCCGTGGACACCGCATCGAAAAGCCTCAAGGAACTGCGCGTCGCCGAAATCACCAAGCTCGACCTGAAAATCGACAAGGGCAAGGTGGTGGCCTACCGAGCGCGAGTCAGCCTCTCCTTCAAGTACCAGAAGGGCGATTGAGAGCGGCAGCATAACCCCACCTCAGGCCCGAAGGCGGGCAGGGTCCGGCCGGACGGCGCGCCTTAAGGCTTGATGCGGTCCTTATCCAAAATCCCCCCAACCCCCTCTGGCAAAGGGGGCGAAGGGGATTTCTTTTTTGACGAAGCTTCCTGCCGGCGAAAGTCGGTTAGCCCACTATTGGAGAAATGAAACACGCTGCGGCGAGGAGGATCGATGACGGAGAAGGCGTTTCAGGATTTTTATGCGGACGACATGAGCCACTGCTATGGATGCGGCCGGCTGAACCCGGACGGGCTGCAGATCAAGAGCTATTGGGAGGGCGATGAAAGCGTGTGCC
>Ga0316605_10001666_pt1 | contig 12764 bp, 12 predicted proteins | sample OWC_soil_day20_n_FD_207666 | JGI IMG/M metagenome (GOLD analysis project Ga0316605, IMG submission 207666) | Wetland soil microbial communities from Old Woman Creek delta, Ohio, United States - OWC_soil_day20_noCT | ecosystem: Environmental > Terrestrial > Soil > Wetlands | place: USA: Ohio... | reverse complement strand
CCAATTTTCCAATCATTATTTGCAGAGTTTTATACCGTAAAGATACATAATCCTGCAAATATATGCAAGTATTTTGGAGGTTATATTGTTCATATACTGATATATAAGAAATAATAAGGAGCGACTACTTACTGAGTTCTTAATGGTCGACCAAGCAAACAAGACAGTTGACAGATGTAAGCATTTATACAAACAAGAGCAACAAACCTATGAGATTTGTTGCTCTTGTTTCAGTGACTCCGTTGGGATTCTAACCCAAGACCTTCAGAACCGGAATCTGACGTTCTATACAGCTGAACTACGGAGCCTTTGTTAAATAACAGTGCAAAGATAAATAAATTATCCCGAACTGAAAAAAGTCCGGGATAAAAACACGGTTAGTTTCTCCTCTATTTTTGGTTTTTAAGCATCTGATCAGTCTCTGCGACCCATGAAAATCATGATGTAATAGAACAGAGTTGCCATGGAACCCAGAGCAGCTACGACATAGGTATATGCAGCCGATTTGAGAGCACCGGTAGCAGCGTCGCGGGTTTCGTAATTGGTTATCCCGGCATTACTCAGCCACGCTACAGCGCGTTGACTGGCGTTAATTTCCACCGGAAGGGTTATGATGCTGAATAAAGTGGTGAGACCAAAAAGTATTATACCAAAAAACAACAAACCAGGAAAGACCTGCAGCAATAAAATTCCGCCCAGTAAAATCCATTGAACCCAACTAGATGTAAAACTGACAACCGGAACCAGTTTGGAACGCATGGTTAGCGGAGCATACGCCGTTGCATGCTGAACAGCATGTCCGCATTCATGAGCTGCAACAGCTGCAGCAGCCACACTATCGGAAGCATAAACCGCTTCACTAAGGTTTACTGTTTTGTTGGCTGGATTATAATGATCAGTAAGCTGTCCGGCGATGGAAATCACCTGAACATCGGTAATACCGTGATCGCGCAGCATTTTCACAGCCACATCCCGACCTGTCATTCCTGAAGGAAGTGGAATTCTGGAATATTTCTTAAACTTGGATTGAAAATTGGCCTGTACTATCCAGCTGACTAAAGCTACCAATCCAAAAAGCACATACGAGTAAATCATAATTATTTTTTCTTTAAATGTTATTGAATACAAAGCATCAAATTTCACGCCAAAAAATCAGACTGACAAAATGGCAGAAATACCAACATTTCAAACTCTGCATTCTTTAGAACATACACGTCCCCAGTCAGTTAAGTGTACGGCTGTTATTTTTTTTCGGAAAAAAATTTTGATTGTAAAAAAAAATGCCACATGAAGTTTACATATGGCATTACTATGAATTTTTAGTCCTGATGTCTGATTATTGTTTGCTCGCGGTCGGGACCAACGGACACTATTTTCACCGGAACTCCAAGTTCTTCTTCCAGAAAATCGAGATATGAATTAAGTTCTTCGGGAAATTCATCTTCGCTTTTTATGGATGTAAGGTCTGTTTTCCATCCGGGAAGTTCCACAAAGACAGGTTCAGCGCCATCGTTCAGATCGAAGGGAAATTCTTCTGTTTCTGCACCATCAATTTTGTAAGCCACGCAGGCTTTAATGGTTTCAAAACTGTCGAGTACATCAGCTTTCATCATGATAAGCTGAGTTACTCCATTGATCATGATGGCATACCGGAGCGCTACCAGGTCAATCCATCCGCAACGGCGCGGACGTCCCGTAACCGATCCGAATTCAAAACCGATACGACGCATTTCGTCGCCATCGTGATCGAAAAGTTCGGTAGGAAATGGACCGCTGCCCACACGTGTACAATAGGCTTTAAAGATACCATATACATCTCCGATTTTGTTGGGTGCCACTCCCAATCCGGTACATGCACCCGCACAAATGGTGTTTGAAGAGGTAACGAACGGATAGGAACCGAAGTCAATATCGAGCATGGTACCCTGAGCGCCTTCAGCCAGTACTTTTTTCCCGCTTTTCAGGGTATCATTAATAAAATGTTCGCTGTCAATAAACTGAAACTCTTTGAGTTTTTCGATGCCTTCGAACCACACCTTTTCGAGTGCCGGCAGATCAAATTCTATCTGATAATGCTTCAGTATGTCGAGATGCCGGTTGATGGCCGCTTTGTATTTTTCATCAAAATTGTGAAGCAGGTCGCCCACACGAAGGCCGTTACGGCTCACCTTGTCGGTATAGGTTGGTCCGATACCTTTACCGGTTGTACCAATTTTTCCACTACCCTTGGCCGACTCGTAAGCCATATCCAGCAAACGGTGTGTTGGCAGAATTAAGTGGGCTTTCTTTGATATTCTCAGTCTGTCGGTAAGCGTGTGTCCCGATTTTTCGAGTGATTCCACTTCCTCTTTGAACAGAGCCGGATCGAGAACAACGCCATTACCAATTACATTGATTTTATCTCCCTGAAATATTCCGGAAGGAATTGAGCGTAACACGAATTTGCGTCCTTCGAACTCGAGGGTATGGCCGGCATTGGGTCCGCCCTGAAAACGGCTGATGACGTCATAAGAGGGTGTTAATACGTCAACAACTTTTCCTTTGCCTTCGTCGCCCCACTGAAGGCCTAACAATACATCTATTTTCATTTGTCTGAATTTATTTTTCTGTCTTATAAGCTCTCCGGCTCAGAAAACAGACTGTAAATTTATTCGATTAAAGCTTTTTTACTCCGTTTTTTTTTTGCGCGCTGCATTTGCTGCACAGCCCATACACGTAAAGTGTATAGCGTGAAGGTTCGAACCGGGGTATCTTCTTTTTCTGTAAAAGTTTTGATATGGTGACATCGGGTACTTCCCGGATTTTGCCGCAACTGGTACAAACCAGGTGATGATGAAAGATGATGCCAAAAGTCTTTTCATATTGTGCCATCTGTTCGCCAAACTGATGTTTCACAATAAGATTACATTCCTGCAACAATTCCAGGGTGTTATATACGGTAGCCAAACTCACCTGATACTCTTTCGGCATCTGATTATATATCAATTCGGCATTGAAATGCCCCTGATGTTTATAGATACAATCAAGTATTGCATATCTTTCACGCGTTTTCCGGTATTTGTTTTTTACCAGATAATCGGTAAAAGTCCGTATCAAATCTTCATGTGAATTTTCTTCCTTCATTCAAGAGGTGCTATTTTTTTAGGGAAACAAAAGTACGACAATTTGATGAGACTTTCAATTAAAAATTCAAAAAAGATATTTCCTGCGACACTTCGCTAAAAATATACCTTTTTGATGGTTGGTCGGAGTTTTTCATATAACTGATTTCTTCGTAAATCTTGTCCGAAAGCTCCTTATTGGTTCTGCATAAGCGGCTCAACATCAAAGCAATGGATTTATAAAGATGAAATTCAGCAGTATCTGAAATTTCAAGTGCGCGCTGAACGAGTTCGTCACTTTGGCTGTCGTCAATACTTTTCCAGATGCGTGCTCCGAGATTGAACGCGGTAATCTGATGCCAGAGCATATCCGATTTTGCCCAGCGGAGACAGAGTTCCGCGGCATAAGGCAATTTGGCAAACAGGTTCATGCAGCATTGTTCTACGATTTCGGGATGAGTGAGCAAAACGAGCCATTCGTCAGCCATTTCGGGTGAGAAACTATCAACAGGCTGGAGCAGTGTTGCCAAAATCATGGTTTCGCGTATCTGCAACGCCCATAAGCGCTGCGCTAAATCCTTGTTTTGATCATATCCGGCAGCTATTTGTTTCAGTCGCAGGATGTCGACCCCGAAGTTCTGCTTATAGCGGATGCCGTTTTCCTTCATCTTATCCGAAACCACACCGTTCATCGACAGCCTTACTTTTTTCCGGATTTCTTTTATTGTGTTGTCTATCTGCTCATTCTGAATAAAATACTTCATACACTTTATTTTTTTGTAAACATTTTTCTTTTAAAAACTTGCACAGTTTGCGATTCAATGTTATCTTTGCACTCGCAAAAGCATGGTGGTTGTAGCTCAGTTGGTCAGAGCGTCGGATTGTGGTTCCGAAAGTCGCGGGTTCGAGCCCCGTCTCCCACCCTACAATAGAAAAGGAAATTCAGCAATGAGTTTCCTTTTTTCATTCTCTATGGCTTCTATTTTTTATTGTAGTTCCATCCGGGAGTTGTAGTTCGACAACAGTGTGACGACATGCACGATACCGGTGATTGTAGTTAATGTAATAAGCACCTGAACTATTGCCTGAAACAGGTTGTAAAATTATAAAAAATCAATTCAGGATTACTTTAATGCTTCATATTTTAACTTATAAACAGCAAAAGCTATCAATATATCGGCTATATAATTCTATTTCTTGTTTTTGATACTAAAACCTTACAGAAAAAAATAGTATCTTTGCGCCGTATTTTTATCAACAATAAAATATCTTATAACATGCAAATACTTAAATTCGGCGGGACTTCCGTAGGTTCGGCAACCCGCATGAAAGATGTGGCCAAACTCATCAGCGATGGAAAACAAAAAATAGTTGTACTGTCTGCTATGTCAGGCACGACAAACAATCTGGTAGAGATAGCCGATTATTTTTACAAAGGTAATACATCCGGTGCGTTGGAAAAAATCAATCTGCTGGAACATAAATACAACGAAGTGATACAGGAACTGTATTCCACTCCGGAAAAAGCTTCTGAAGCTGAAAGGATAATCCTGTCCCATTTCGATTTTTTGCGTTCTTTCTCTAAAAGCGTATTTACATTATTCGAAGAAAAAGCAATCCTGGCTCAGGGTGAATTGCTATCGACCGCCATGTTCCAGCTTTATCTGGAAGAAGCCGGTAAAAACAGCATTCTTATTCCTGCACTTGAATACATGCGAATTGATAAAAATGCAGAACCGGATGCAGCTTATATTGCCGAAAATCTGAAAAAAATCCTGTCGGAAAATCCCGATAAGGAAATCTATATCACACAGGGATACATCTGCCGTAACTTCTACGGTGAAATTGACAACCTGCAACGCGGCGGAAGCGACTACTCGGCTTCCCTGATTGGAGCAGCCGTGAAAGCCGAGGAAATTCAGATATGGACTGATATTGACGGCATGCACAACAACGACCCCCGTATAGTACAAGGCACAAAACCGGTTCCTTATCTTCACTTTGAAGAAGCAGCCGAACTGGCATATTTCGGTGCAAAAATCCTGCATCCGACCTGCATTCTGCCCGCTAAACTCAATAATATTCCGGTTAGACTGCTCAACACCATGGACCCGGAAGCACCGGGCACTCTTATTTCCAACAAATCGCGCAAGGGAGTGATTGAAGCTGTTGCTGCCAAAGACGGTATTACAGCCATCAAGATTAAATCGGGACGTATGCTGCTGGCACATGGCTTCCTGCGCAAAGTTTTTGAAATATTTGAAAGCAATCAGACTTCCATTGATATGATCACGACTTCCGAAGTGGGTGTGTCGGTATCAATTGACAACAGCAAACGACTGGAGGAAATCGTAAACGATCTGAAGAAATTCGGTACGGTAACCGTTGACAAAGATATGGTCATCATCTGCGTTGTGGGCGACCTGCCTTACGAAACGGTTGGTTTCCAGGCAAAAGTAGTAGATGCACTGAAAGATATTCCTATCCGCATGATATCTTACGGAGGTAGTAATTACAACATCTCCATCCTGGTAAAATCGGAAGACAAAAACAGGGCGCTTAACCAGTTAAGTGAAGCATTATTCAATTAAAAAAAACAAACAAACCGGTAAGACAAAACTTATCGGTTTTTTAAGAAACAAATCTCAGAAATCTATGTTAAAAGCTCAATACCCCCTCGAAAAATTCAGGAACATCCCTACGCCATTTTATTACTATGATCTGGATGTACTTCGCAACACATTGAAGGAAATTAATGAACAAACTACAGGTTACAACTTTGAAGTACATTATGCGCTGAAAGCGAATGTCAATCCGGAAGTGCTGAACATAATCAGGGAAGCTGGACTTGGTGCTGACTGTGTAAGTGGCGGCGAAGTGCAGGCTGCTGTAAATGCCGGAATTCCATCATCCAAAATTGTATTTGCCGGAGTGGGTAAAGCTGACTGGGAAATTAATCTGGCTCTTGAGAACGACATATTCTGCTTCAATGCAGAATCTATTCCTGAACTGGAAGTAATCAATGAGCTGGCTACCGCCAAAAACAAAACTGCCTCTGTTGCTCTGCGCATTAACCCGAATGTGGATGCCCATACACACAATTATATAACCACCGGGCTGAATGAAAACAAATTCGGCATCAACATGGAGGATATCGATAAGGTAATCAGCGTATTGCCCGACCTGAGGAACATCCGGATGATTGGCATCCATTTCCACATTGGCTCACAGATTACCGACATGACCGCCTATCACAACCTTTGTGTGCGTATTTCGGAAATTGAAGATATTTTTGCTTCGAAAAACATATTTCTCCAGCACATCAATGTAGGCGGCGGACTGGGTATCAACTACGAGCACCCCAACCATTTCCCCGTTCCCGAATTCGAAACTTATTTCAGAACTTTCAAGGAACATTTCAAACTACAGCCGGGTCAGACCCTGCACTTTGAGCTTGGCCGTTCGGTGGTGGCTCAGTGCGGAAGCCTCATCTCGAAAGTTCTGTATGTGAAAGAAGGTTCCACCAAGAATTTTGCCATCCTCGATGCCGGATTTACCGATCTCATTCGACCCGCTTTATATCAGGCTTATCACCGGATTGAAAATCTGAGTTCGGATTTACCTGTTGAGAAATATGATGTTGTTGGTCCTATCTGCGAATCGTCCGATGTTTTCGATAAAGACTGCTACCTGAACAAAACCCGCCGGGGTGATATTATTGCTATCCGGTCGGCAGGAGCTTATGGCGAAATCATGGCATCGCAATACAACCTGCGCGCACTGCCAAAAGCCTACACATCGGATAATATCTGATTTTTAGTGCAGTTTTTCACATTTTTAATCACTTAACCGGATTTACTGTTTTTTTCAGAATATGAATATTGGTGAAATACATTTTACGTATATTGAATTGAGTTGGTTGCTGGTATTGCTTGTCGCTTTCTTCTTTCAGCTATACTTTTATCTGCGTTACATTGCCGGGGTACTGCGTCACCGCCGACACATCAGGAAGGGAAAAATTAAATTTCAGGAACATCAGCCACCTGTTTCGGTGGTGATTTGTGCCCGTGACGAAGAGGAAAATCTTCGCAAATTTTTACCGCTGATACTTGAACAGGATTATCCGGAATATGAAGTAATTGTGGTGAACGATGCTTCGATGGATTACACGGACGATTACCTCTCACTGATGACCAAACAGTGCCCAAATCTGCACACTACTTTTGTACCTGCAGGAGCCACCAACCTGAGCACCAAAAAGCTGGGGCTTACGCTTGGTATTAAAGCAGCAAAATATGACCTGCTATTATTTACCGATGCTGATTGCATGCCTGAAGGAAGAAACTGGATAGCTTCGATGGTCAGAAATTTCAATCCTGAAACAGAATTTGTGCTGGGTTATGGCGGATACCTCAAGAAAAAAGGATTACTGAATACGCTCATCAAATACGACACGTTATTTATCGCCCTTCAGTACCTGGGAATGGCCATTGCACGCAAACCTTACATGGGGGTAGGACGCAATCTGGCTTACCGTAGCGAAACATTTTTCAGGATGAAGGGATTTGCCTCCACACTGCATCTTCAGTCGGGCGACGACGACCTGATGGTAAACCGGGGTGCAACAGGACGAAATACTGCTGTAGAAATTTCGTCAGAAAGCGTTACCTGGTCAGTACCAAAAAATACGTTCAAACAATGGTTTATTCAAAAGGAACGCCATCTGTCGGTTTCGAATCAATACAGTACCACCAGCAAATTCAGTCTGATACTGGAGCCCCTGAGCCGCGCCGTGTTTTATCTGGCAATTATCTTTGCGGCGATATTTGGCAACTGGATAAGCCTGGCAGCTGCCGGATTTATTTTCGTGCTCCGTTATACCATGCAGGCAATCATCATCAACAAATCGGCCAAACAGCTGGGTGAACAACGCTTCTTCCTTTCCATATTGCTGCTGGACATACTTCTGCCACTTATTACACTGTATATACTGGTATTCGGCAGAACGAAAAAGAAAAAGGGGTTGAAGTGGAAATAAGGCATTGCTGATAAAACCGTTAAGCTGACATTTCTTTTACAATCATCTTACAAAATTCAACACGAAAAAGGCTCCCCTGTTCAAGGAAGCCTCCCGTCCTTCCGGATATATTCTTTAATTGTAAAAACTTTGTGCACTGACCGCTGGTTCCGAAAGCTTTCGAAACCAGCCCTTTTATTATCAAGTTCCGCCAAAAGTCGGACAAGTTTTTAATCCGGAAACAAATATTCACAGCAAATAGATGGAATTTGTTTTATTCCGGAACACAGTTCCTTATAGTACGAAAGGTGGGATTAATTAAATCCCACCAACCATGCCACTAACTTTACTCATTTATGTTTATTGCATATCCCCGAGGACTGGAGATAAATCTTCTCTCACAGACACCCCGTGCCAGCGTGCGTCACTAAAACTACCTCCTGCAAGTGCCGTACCAACGAGTTCGTGCCTATAAACTTATTTTATCAAAATAACCTTCTGGAAAAAACTTACTTAGACTATCCGCTTTTAATGAATCCTTTTTTACGACAATTCCATTCTTATAGTAATAATATAAATAACTTTGACTGTACTCATCACCTAACATTGCTCCTTTATTTAAAATGTACAAGAGGAAATCTTGTTCGGGTTTAGCTAGTCTAATTATTGATGCCTTATCAAACTTACCTGAATTACTAAGTTTAAGGTAGTTTTTATAAAACTGATAACAAGCATAACCATCATTTGCTTTGCACATTATTAAATCATAAGGAAGCTGCTCCATATACAATTCAGGATGATCATTTGAGTAATATAAATCAATATCAGCATAGGAGATAGCATACTGAGTCTCAACAACTGCTTTTTTTGCCTCTTCTAATACAGAATCACTTATGCTGCTTTTTCTAATACATGAATTGATTAGAAAAAGTGTAATTACTAAGTACAAAATACTTCTTTTCATAATAAAATATTTTATTGTTTTATTTACCTCTCCAAAATTCGAAATATGAACCTGGTTTAACGAAATTTACACCCAAGATATTCCATACTCTTGTGGATGGAGCGTATACAAGCATATGGTGATTATAGCTTGAAAATTCCTGAGCAAAACCATTTCCTGTATTACATGCTATAATTCGCACAATTATTGCTTCTCCGTGATAATAAGATCTCTGATATAATTTATTGTTAGATAGAAGATATTCATGTAATTCCTTAGGTCTCATTGTACCGCTTGCGGTTGGAGCATTTATTTTTACATTGTTGCCGTGTGCGTTGATTACAATAGTATTACCTTCGACTCCTCCATCGTCTATATACTCAGCAGCAAATCTCAAAAAACGATCAGTTTTGTTACCTCTATAAAAGAAATTGTAATTATTATCTTGTTCGGCTGTTTCTTTTGCATATATCTCATTTCTTGCATTCGTTTCAGCTGTGATTACCGCATGTTGGAGATTTGTTTCGTAATTCACAGCTTGTGTACTTACAAAACCATTTTGATAATTTGCAAAAACGGGATAGCCAGTTTTAAAATTATTGGTTTCAATACCAAAACCTCCTCCGTAAGGCATTCCATTCGGAGCATTTGGAAATACGGTTAAGCTACCGCCTTGGAATTGCATATTTGTACCTACGCTAACCGTAAACCCATTGCCGAATACTGCGTGCCATTCACGCATAAACGGTTCTGATACATTCTTTCTCCACCAATCTTTGAACGATGCCCCGTTCAAGTCCGTATATAGCATCGGATTATTGCGGGCATACATATAGCGGTTGAAATCGAGCAAGCAAGACGGGTCTGTTACTACAGGGATTAATAAAATCCCACCAACCAAGCTCATTTATTTTGAATATCCGTTAGGACGAAGAAATTAGAATCTCTTGTTTTTGTACACAGAATTAAAAAAATCATTTACAGTTCTTACGTTTAATCTCTCAATACTCTTTAAATAATCAAATACTTTAAATAAATTAGGATACATTATATTTGTAATTATAAATTCTTCTTTTGACTTCGTTATTATCCTCATATAATGATATGAATCTACTGCATATTTTGGATTGATTATTGAAGAAATTACTTCTGTAGAAGAAGGATATAGAATTATTAACTCAATATCATCAAAATTAATATTTCTTTCTTCTTTAGACGGTTTTTTGATAACAAATTTATAACCAACTAAGTGAATGATATAACCGCTATTAACAATGTTGTATTCAATTTGTAGGTACAAAGCAGGTAACACGTCAATTGCTATTAACGCTAATATAATAATTATTATATAAATGTTATCAATATTTATATTTAATATAGGGAATAGCAATAACAATATATATTTTCCAAATGATGACAGCAAAATAATAAAATTATTTTGAAGCGAACTTTTCATTGTTATATTCATTTTTATGGGTAATAAGCAGGATTGGTTAAATTATAAGGTATATTTTGTATCCAATTATTAAATTGCCAGTACCATTCTTGAGCTATAGGTTTAAACGCTCTGTACATTCCGTAGTACGCGCCAATAGTCAAACCAACTAACCCTCCAGCAGCTGCAGCTTCTATAGCAGTAGCGCCAGAAGATATGAAATAGACCTTAGTTCCTTCAGTAGCTATTGGTGTTATTACGTCAATGGTCAGATTTTCATAAAATTCAGTTTTGTCTATCTCATAATTTTTGTATGAAGCATAATTTAAACCAACATTAATTATATCCAAACCATATCCATAATCTGTATATTGAATAATTTGTTTTAGCATAGGTGTCAATATTGGTGATGACTTAAAAGTTGCTCTTCCAATCAAAGCAAACTGGTTCGTATTACTAACTATATCAGTAAATTTAAGAATATTTTCATATTTAAAATACTCATATCTTGCATTCGTTTCAGCGCCAATTACCGCATGTTGGAGATTTGTTTCGTAATTTACCGCTTGCATCTGGAAGAAACCATTCTGGTAACTACCGAAAGTGGCTTGGTTTTTATTGAAATCAAATCCTGCTGCCGGTCCTACCGGTCTTCCGTAATAATTAGGCGTAAATGAAAGCTGACCGGATGTGTTAAAACCTATAGTGCCACCATCGAAACCTCCGATAAATTTGTTCCAATCCCGCTTCCAGGCTGCTGCAAAATCATGCCAAAAACTTTCTTATTACTCCTATGGGTATACACCTATAAAACTACTTTTCAGATTAAATGACAATGCTGTAAGAATAGGTAAAAGTACCATCGTGAAAATTGTTATCGTATCAAGTCTTTTTCTCCTTTCGAGATTCATTTTATTTTTCGTGTTTTCTATGTCTTGAATACTTTTAAAACCATAAAACCTAATGACACCAGAAAGTCCACCTATGAGCATTATTGTTTTTTCTGTAATAGAAGAACAAAGAATAATAAAAACTTTTGAGTTGTCATAGAAAAACAAAGAAGATAAATTAAACACAAATATTATAAAAGCTATACAATAAAAAGAAGTAATTGTAACTGCAGTAAATTTTGGTCCGTAAGTCATTAATTTACCTTTTAGTAAAGAAAAAGCAAAATAGTATATATTATCAAATATTATCATAATGCAACTTATTAATACATATAAAAATCACGACCTCTATAAGCTTCTTTTTTTATTTCATTAACTCCCCAAGGTAAAATCTTATAAAAGTAAAATCCCACATATGGATTACAATAGTTAATGCCATCTTCAATAAGAGGTTTGATATTATTTATAGTAGGATTTTTCAACATATAATATGAATGAGTCCCAAAATCATACACATCATTAATTTTTCCAACTGTCTTTATTGTTTTTCCGAAATAATTCAATCGAATATTTCCTTGTTGTTCATAGTAGCTCAAAATTTCTCCTGTGGTAGAGGTTGCATCCCCAAATGCCGGTAATGCATTTGATATTTTATACCAGATGCTGGTATTGTTATTCATTACTGGATCAATAGCAGCACTGCTCCCCAAAAATTTATATAGTTCTTCTTTTTGCATCTTTTCTATTTCATTATCTATTCTCCACAATCTTACTTCTTCGTTCCACTTCTCAGTTAAGACACAACTCAGATTTCTCAGTTTACTTTCAAAATTAAATGCTTGTGTACTTACAAATCCACCTTGATAATTTGCAAAAACGGGATAACCGGTATTAAAATTATTGGTTTCAATACCAAAACCTCCTCCGTAAGGCATTCCATTCGGAGCATTTGGAAATACTGTTAAGCTACCGCCTTGGAATTGCATATTTGTACCTACGCTAACCGTAAACCCATTGCCGAATACTGCGCGCCATTCACGCATAAACGGTTCTGATACATTCTTTCTCCACCAATCTTTGAACGATTCCCCGTTCAAGTCGGTATATAGCATCGGGTTATTGCGGGCATACATATAGCGGTTGAAATCGAGCAAGCAAGACGGGTCTGTTACTACAGGGTCGGGAGCTAAGAAGCGTCCCAGAGCAGGGTCATACAGGCGGGCATTCATATTGATAATGCCGAAAGTATTTAAGTGTTCGTGCCCTGTGTAGCCGCGCCCGAAGAGCAATGCAGGCTGCGCATCGGACGTATAGGTCTGTCCGGTAATCGGGTTTCGCAGGCGCCCCCACGCATCGTAGCTGTATTCTGCCGCTAAAT
>Ga0316605_10001665_pt1 | contig 12773 bp, 13 predicted proteins | sample OWC_soil_day20_n_FD_207666 | JGI IMG/M metagenome (GOLD analysis project Ga0316605, IMG submission 207666) | Wetland soil microbial communities from Old Woman Creek delta, Ohio, United States - OWC_soil_day20_noCT | ecosystem: Environmental > Terrestrial > Soil > Wetlands | place: USA: Ohio... | reverse complement strand
AGGACCGGGACATGTCAATGACCGTGGCATAGTTACGGCAGCAATGCGAGCGCGCCGCGCACAATCGTTGTCCATGGCGACGAACTGCAAATCACAGGCGGTGGCGGTGGAGCGGCGGTTGGGCAATGACCGCCGCAGGCGTGACAGCGCACCACCGGCCAGCTGGGAGCGACGCCGGTCGATCGAGCCGCGCAAGCCTGAGGTGGTCGAAATGGAGATGACTCCGTCGCAGTGGGATGCGCTCGACGGTAGCGCATCACTGGCACTGCCTGGCATGCCCTCCGGCAGGACCAGATAGGCACCTTTTCGGTGCTGGGTCGAACGGCCCTTCGCGGCTGGGACCCGTTGCCTCCAGAAGTCAGCTGGCCGGCGGTTTGCTTCAACCGGCAGGTCTGCGGCATCGAGATTGTTTTCGCGTAGACCTGCCGTCGACCCTGAACCGACATCCGCAGTCCTGATCTCGCCACCCCAAAGCTGCCAGACGGACTCGCACTCAGGCACCCGATGGAGGCCGCGCCGCGGAGGAGCGCTTCAAAAGCAGCGCCTGTTGCGTGGCGTTCATGTCCGCGAATACTTGCGGCGATCAGGCGCGGGTTGGACTCGTCGGTCCCGGCCACCCAGTCACGCGCGGCCTGCGCGCTTCGGCCGAAGCGTTCGTGCCGCTGTACCAGGCGGTCGGTGCGCGTCGCATCGTCGATCTCGACGTACCACACCTCGTCGAGCAGCGCCGCAACGCCGGCCCAGGGGCAGTCCTCGAAATCACAGCGTGAGGCACTGTCGATGCGCTGTTCCATGTGCCGTTAGCAGCCGGGCGACGATCCGCCGCGCGCTGCCGGCGACGTTGCATGCCGCTCGGTGCACGCAGCCCCATGGCGGGCACGCGTAGGTTGCGCGCAACGCCCCTGGATTGCCCGAAAGCGTCGACTGGGTCGAGCCCGATCCACAGAGCTAGCCGCGGCACGCGGTCGGTTGCGAGCAGTGCAGCAAGCCCGTCGGCCGACGCCCCGATCAAGACGACGGGCAGCGTGTAGAGCGTGCGCCGGCCCATGATCGCAGCAACCAGTGCAACGAAGCGTCTGAGTTCGCCGCGTGCCGCACCGAATGCGGCAGATCGGGCACGGCAGCGAGAAAGCCCGCCTCGGCCAAGCGCTCGGCGAGCATGACATGCTGAGCCGCGCGAACGGGTGAAACCGTGCGCGATCACAGCGAGCGTGCGCGGTGGTGCTGGCGCGCAAGTATCGACTGCTGCCGCTTGACCGGTTAGCACAGCGAACGCGTCTCGACCGAGGCCGCGGCAGGCGCAATGCCGGCCGAAAGCGTGAAGCTGAGAAGGAAGGCGCGGAACATGGGCACTGTCAACGACAACGCGCCTCGCGCACAGCGGGCTAACGCCGCTGTCAGGTTGACTTTCGGCCGAAGCGGTGGCGATGTACCGCGAAGTCGGTTCGCTTTGCAGCATCGACCCGTTGGCGATCTGATCTTCAACCGCGGCGGCGGCTGGCGGGGCGCAAGCGATCCATTTTTGCCGGACGGCAGCCCAGATTGCTCGCTAACTGGCTGCCATTCGCGAGGACGCGGACGCAGCGGAGCCAACAGCGGTACTGCTCACGTGTAGCCCCAGGAAGTCACGGCTGGAAACCCGAACCCCGCGCTCAGCTCAGCTCAACTCAGCTCAGCTCAGTCCCGTCACCGGCAGCGCCGCGCCGTGCACCGCACGCGCGCCGTCCGAAGCCAAGAAGTGGATCACCCGGGCCAGGTCCTGCGGTTCGACCCAGCGCGCGGGGTCGGCTTCGGGCATGGCCGCGCGGTTCTCGGGCGTATCGATAATCGTCGGCAGCACGCAGTTGACGTTGACGTGCTTGTCGCGCAGTTCGGCCGACATCGCCTCGGTCAGGCGGATCACGGCGTCCTTGGCCACGCAATAGGCCGCCATCTGCGCCTGGCCCTGGCGGGCTGCGAAGGCCGCGACGTTAACGATGCGGCCGCCGCCGCGGCCCAGCATCGCGGGCACCACCGCACGCGCCGTATGCAGCAGCGTGCGTGCATTGAGGTCGAGCAGGAAGTCCCAGGTCGAATCGGCCGTCTGATGCACCGGCTCGCCCATGCGGAAGCCGCCGGCCAGGTTGCACAGCACGTCGATGCGTCCGAAGCGGCCGAGCGCTGCGTCGACACAGGCCTGCACCTGCGCCGCATCGAGCAGGTTCGTCGGCGCGAACTGCATCGTCCGAGCTTCGGTGCCGAACGCGCGCTCCAGGCTCTCGCGCGTCAGGTCGACCAGCACCAGGTTCGCGGCTTCCTGTGCGAAGGCCGCAGCCACGGCGCGGCCCAGGTTGCCGGCGGCGCCGGTGATCATCACGGTGCGCAAAGAGTTCGCCATGTCATTGCCCCTGTCGCCGGAGTGCGGCATAACGGCCGGTGCCGCGATGCAGCACGCGGTCGCTGTCGAGCACCTGGCCGGGGTCGAACTCCGGCAGGCCTTCGACGCGCTGGTACAGCGGCAGGAAATCGATGTGCGCCAACTGGAGCAGTTCGTCCAGGCCGCCGAGCACGAAGTAGCTCTCCTGGAAGTCGTCGATGCGGTAGCACGTGCGCATCACCCGTTCCAGCTCGAAGCGGATGCGGTTCGGCGAGGCGTCGTCGAGCGCGAACACGCTCTCGGTGGCCGACGAGGCGATGCCCGCGCCGTAGATGCGCAGCCCGTCGCGCTGCTGCACCAGGCCGAACTCGACCGTGTACCAGTACACCCGCGCCAGCTGCGTCAGCTTGCCCAGGCGCTGGGCCCGCAGGCCGCCTTCACCGTAGGCCTGGATGTAGTCGGCGATCACCGGGTTCATCAGCATCGGCACGTGCCCGAAGACGTCGTGGAAGACATCGGGTTCCTCGAGGTAGTCGAGCTCGTGCGGCTTGCGGATGAAGTGGCCCGACGGGAAGCGCCGATGGGCCAGGTGCTCGAAGAACACCTCGTCCGGCACCAGCCCCGGCACCGCGACCACCTGCCAGCCGGTGCGCTGCATCAGCACGTCGGACAGGCGGCGGAAGTCGGGGATCCTCTCGGGGCCGATCGGCAGATCGCGCATGCCCTGCACGAACTCGTCGCAGGCGCGGCCGGGCAGCAGCTGGGTCTGGCGCTCGAACAGCGTCTTCCAGGTGGCGTGCTCCGCGGCACTGTACTTGTCCCAGCCCTGGTCGATGGTCCAGTCGGCACGCTCGGGACGAGTCTCGGTCTCGGCCGCCAGGCCATGCTTGACGTTCTCGATCAACTGGCGTTGCATCAAATGGCTCCCTGCATCGATCCGAAGGCCGCGTCGGCGATGTGCGCCATGTCGATGTCGCGTTGCGACAAGCCCTGGCAGTCGTGCGTGCTCAGCGTTATATCGATCCGGTTGTAGACGTTGAACCATTCCGGGTGGTGGTCGGCCTTCTCCGCGGCCAGTGCGATGCGTGTCATGAAGGCAAAGGCCTGGGCGAAGTCGGCAAAGACGAACTCGCGCCGAATCGCTCCGCGCGTCTCGTCGAAGCGCCACTGCGGTAGCCCGGTCAGCCGCTCGTGCACCTCGCCGGGGTCGAGCTTGCGGATCATGAAGGCACCTTCGTCGCTGGCACGGGCGGCAGCACCATCGCCGTGCAGTTCCCGAAACCGATGCGGCGGAAGCCGTCACGCTGGCAGCGGCCGCGCAGCGAAACCGCGTCGCCATCGAGCAGGAACATGCGCTGCTCGCCGTTGGACAAGACGATCGGCTTGCTCCCGCCCTCGCTCAGCTCCAGCAGCGAGCCGGCCTGTTCTGGTTTCGGCCCGGACAGCGTGCCCGAGCCGAACAGGTCGCCGATGTTCAAGCTGCACCCGTTGACGGTGTGGTGCGTGACCAGCTGTGCCACGGTCCAGTAGGCGGCCTCGGCGAAGTTGGAGCGGCTGATGCATTCACCGCCCTGGCCGGCCTCGCGCATCCGGGTCGTCTGCAGCCAGGCCTCCAGGTCGATGTCGAAGGCGCCGTGCTCGCGGTCGTGCGCGCTGTCCAGGTAGGGCAGCGGCAGCGGCTCGTGCGGCGCGCGGCTGAAGGCCCTGCGAAACGGCGCCAGCGCTTCGAGCGTGACCAACCACGGCGACGTCGTGCTGGCGAAGTTCTTCGACAGGAACGGTCCGAGCGGCTGGTACTCCCAGGCCTGGATGTCGCGCGCGCTCCAGTCGTTGAACAGCGTCAGCCCGAAGACGTGGTCCTCGGCCTCGTCGATCGCGATCGGCTGGCCCAAGGCGTTCGGCCGGCCGATGAAGATGCCGAGCTCCAGCTCCATGTCCAGCCGCTGTGTCGGCGCCAGGCGGGGAGCCGCGTCGTTCGGCCCCTTCAGCTGGCCGCGGGGCCGCGGGAAGGCGTGGCCGCTGGCCTGCACTGTCGACGCCCGGCCGTGGTAACCGATCGGCACCCACTTGTAGTTCGGCAACAGCGGCGCATCGGGCCGAAACAGCTTGCCCACCGCGGTGGCGTGGTGGATGCCCACGTAGAAGTCGGTGTAGTCGCCGACCTGGCAGGGCAGGCCCACTTGCACGCGGCTCACCGGCAGCACAGCGGAGCGCCAGGCGGTTTCCCGCGCGCTGCCCACCTTCAGGCCATCGGAGAGCACCAGGCGCAGTTCGCGCCGCATCTGCGGTGTCAGGCCCATCAGCCGGGGCATCTCGGCGTGGTCGACGAGCCCGGCGCGGCGCAGGTCGAGCACCTGGTCGCCGATGGCCACGCCGATGCGCCACTCGGTGTCCGCCGCCTCGCGGAAGCGCCCGAAGGGCAGGTTCTGGATCGGGAAGTCGCTGTCCACGTCATTGGCCGACTCGACCCAGCTGCGCCGGTCCGGATCGTGTGTGGCGTCGATCACCGGCTTCATGCCCGGAACTCGCGCTCGTGCAGGAATGCAGCGTGCTTCGGTGCGCGCCGGGTCCTGCTCCACTCCTCGAGCATGTCCCACTTCACGGTGTCGAGCCTGGCGTGGATCGCGGCCTCTTCAGGGTCCGGGCAGGCCAGCTCGACACGATGACCGTTCGGGTCAAAGAAGTAGATGGAGTGGAAGGCACCGTGGTCGGTGATGCCCAGCACGTCGACGCCCTCGGCCTCGAGGTGCGACTTGTATGCCAGCAGCGTCGCGCGGTCCTTGACCTTGAAGGCGATGTGCTGCACCCACTCCGGCGTGTTCGGATCGCGGCCCATCGGCGCTTGCGTCGGCAGCTCGAAGAAGGCCAGCACATTGCCACCACCGGCGTCGAGGAAGACGTGCATGTACGGGTCCGGCGCCTTGGTCGACGGCACTTGGTCCTCGGCAATGGCGAGCACGAAGCCCATCTTCAACATCTTTTCGTACCACAGCACGGTCTGCTTCGCGTCCTTGCAGCGGTAGGCGACGTGGTGGATCCTGTCGATCTTCAGCATCTCAAGCCTCCGTGATCAGCGCACCGCGGCGGATCTGGTCGCGCTCCAGGCTTTCGAACAGCGCCTTGAAGTTGCCTTCGCCGAAGCCCTCGTCGTTCTTGCGCTGGATGAACTCGAAGAACACCGGCCCGAGCAGCGTCTCGCTGAAGATCTGCAGCAGCAGCCGCTTGTCGCCGCCCTTCGTTGAACCGTCGAGCAGGATGCCGCGTGTCTGCAGCTCCTTCACCGGCTCGCCATGGCCGGGCAGGCGCTCTTCCAGCATCTCGTAGTAGACGTCGTTCGGCGCGGTCATCAGCGGGATGCCGGCCATCTGCAGTGCGTCGACGCTTTGCATCAGGTCGTCGCACAGCAGCGCGATGTGCTGGATGCCCTCGCCGTTGAACTTCATCAGGAACTCTTCGATCTGGCCGCTGCCGCCCTTGCCGGACTCCTCATTCAGCGGAATGCGGATCAGGCCGTCGGGGGCGGTCATGGCCTTGCTGGTCAGGCCGGTGTATTCGCCCTTGATGTCGAAGTAGCGGATCTCGCGGAAGTTGAAGATGCGCTCGTAGAACGTGCTCCAGAAAGCCATGCGGCCACGGTAGACGTTGTGCGTCATGTGGTCGATGATCTTGAAGCCGTGGCCTCTGGGATGGCGCTCGGTGCCCGCCAGGAACTCGAAGTCGATGTCGTAGATGCTCTTGCCGTCTTCGTAGCGGTCGATCAGGTACAGCGGTGCGCCACCGATGCCCTTGATTGCCGGAAGCTTCAACTCCATGGGGCCGGTGGGCACATCCACCGGCTGCGCGCCAAGCTCCAGCGCACGGGCATAGGCCTTGTGCGAGTCGCGTACCCGGAAGGCCAGCGCGCAGGCGCTGGGCCCGTGCTCGGCGGCGAAATAGCCGGCCAGGCTCTTGGGCTCGCGGTTGACGATGAAGTTGATGTCGCCTTGACGGAACAGCACCACGTCCTTGCTGCGATGCTTGGCCACCAGCGTGAAGCCCATTTTCTCGAACAGCGGTTCCAGCACACCGGGCGTCGGTGAGGCGAACTCGACGAATTCGAAGCCCATCAGGCCCATTGGGTTGTCGAAAAGATCTGCCATGGTGTGGCTCCGGGTCAAATGAGTTGGTCGAGGGCAATCTCGAAGGCCTTGCTGGCGATGCCGACAGGGCCGGTCGAGCGATCGTGGCAGCGTTGCAGCGCGCTGGCAATGGTCGTCGACACGTCGCCGAAGATCGCCTCGTCGGAGATTTCGACGCTGCCCTGCATCAGGAAGGCAAACGCGCGCGCCATGCCGCAGTTGGCGATGAAGTCGGGGATCACGGCGACCTGGGTGTCGGCTTGCTCGTAGATCGGGCCGTAGAAGATCTCCTTGTCGGCGAAGGGCACGTTGGCGCCGCTGGACACCACTTGCAGGCCACCGGCGACCATCTGCTCGACCTGTTCGCGGGTGACCAGGCGCGAGCCGGCGCAGGGCAGAAAGACCTCGGCACCGAGGTTCCAGATGCGCCGGTTGACCTCGTCGAAGCTCAGCATGCCCTCGGCCTTCAGCTGGCTGCCGTTCTTGCCCAGGAACAGCGCACGGATCTGCTCGAAGCTGAAGCCGTCGGCGTTCAGCAGCCCGCCGTCGCGATCGATGATGCCGACCACCTTCGCGCCGGCCTGGGCCAGGTAGTAGGCCGCCGCCGAGCCGACGTTGCCCCAGCCCTGCACAATGACCCGCTTGCCCGCCGCCGAACCGCCGTAGATGCGGTAGTAGTGCAGCACCGATTCGGCGACGCCCCAGCCGGTGATCAGGTCGGCGACGACGAACTTGCGTTCGATCGACGGCGTGAAGCGTTCGTCCTCGACCACCTTCTTGACGCCCAGGCGCAGCTGGCCGACCTTCTGGATGCGTTCGCTGTCGCTGGGCTGGAAATGGCCGTTGACCACGCCTTCCTGCGGGTGCCACAGGCCGTAGCCTTCGGTGATCGGGATCACTTCGTGCACTTCGTCGACGTTCAGGTCGCCACCGGTGCCGTAGTAGGTCTTCAACAGCGGCGTGACCGCCTTGTACCAACGGCGCAGCACGCCGTCCTTGCGCGGGTCAGCCGGATCGAAGTCGATGCCCGACTTGGCGCCGCCGATCGCGGGCCCGGAGACGGAGAACTTGACCTCCATCGTCTTGGCCAGCGATTCGACCTCGCGCCGGTCCAGACCCTGGCGCATGCGCGTGCCGCCGCCGGCGGCGCCGCCCCGCAGCGAGTTGATGACCACCCAGCCCTTGGCGGTCGTCTCGGCGTCGTGCCACTCGAAGACGATCTCCGGGGCCTTGGTTTCGAAGCGGTTCAGCAGTTCTTTCATTGCAGTCTCTAGTGGAATTGGGGGATTCAGGCGGCCAGCAACAACTTGTCGTCGTCGAGCTTCTCGCCGCGGGTCTTCTCGAACATGTGCAGCAGATCAGGCACGTCCAGGCCGGTGCGCTCCTTGCCCTCGACGTCTAGGATCACGCGGCCGGCATGCAGCATCACGGTGCGGGTGCCGTAGTCCAGCGCCTGGCGCATGCTGTGCGTGACCATCATCGCGGTCAGCTGATTCGCCTCGACGATCTTCGCGGTCAGTTCGAGCACGAACCCGGCCGTCTTCGGGTCGAGCGCGGCCGTGTGTTCGTCCAGCAGCAGGATGCGCGACGGCTGCAGCGAGGCCATCAGCAGGCTTACCGCCTGGCGCTGTCCGCCGGACAGCAGGCCGATGCGGTCGGCCAGCCGGTTCTCCAGGCCGAGCTTGAGCAGGCTCAGCTTCTCGCGGAACAGCTCGCGCAGCGTGCGGTTGAGCGAAAAGTGGAAGCCGCGCTTGGCGCCGCGCTTCCATGCCAGCGCCATGTTCTCCTCGATCGTCAGCGCCTCGCAGGTGCCAGCCATCGGATCCTGGAATACGCGCGCCACCTGGTCGCTGCGCTGCCAGGCCGACTTGGCCGTGACGTCCTGGTCGTCGATGCGGATCGAGCCGCGATCGACCATCAGGTCGCCGCTGACGGCGTTGAGGAAGGTCGACTTGCCGGCGCCGTTGCTGCCGATGACGGTGACGAACTGGCCCGTCGGGATCGTCAGGTCGAGGCCGCGCAGCACGCGGTTCTCGATCGGCGTCCCGGGGTTGAAGGTGATTTCGAGTCCTTGGGCTGACAACATGATCAGGCCTCCTTGGTAACGATGGCCGCAGGGCTGCGCCGGGCCGGCCACAGCCTGGCCAGCTTGCGCTTGTAGGCGGGAACGAGCAGCGCGAAAGCGACGAGCACCGCGGTCACCAGGTTCAGGTCCTGGGCCTGCAGGCCGATGAAGTCGCTGTTCAGCGCCAGCGCGATGAAGAAGCGGTACAGCAGTGCGCCGACGATGCACGCTGCGGTGGTGATCACCAGGCTGCGGGCCGGCAGGATGGTCTCGCCGATGATCACCGCGGCCAGACCGATGACGATGGTGCCGATGCCCATCGAGATGTCGGCGCCGCCCTGGCTCTGCACGAACAGCGCGCCGGCCAGCGCGACCAGCGCGTTCGACAGCGCCAGCCCGAGCACCGTCTGGCGGTCGGTGCTGATTCCCTGGGCACGGGCCATGCGCGGGTTGCCGCCGGTGGCGCGCATCGCCAGGCCGGTCTCGGAGGCGAAGAACAGGTCGATCAGCAGCTTGGCGGCGATGACGATGACACCCAGCACCAGCGGCTTGAGCACGTAGTCGGGCAATCCGCCGAAGTCGACCAGGCTGAACACCGTCGGGTCGTTGATCAGCGCGACATTGGGCTTGCCCATGATGCGCAGGTTGATCGAGTACAGCGCGATCATGATCAGGATGCTGGCGAGCAACTGCATGATGCGCAGGCGCACGTTGAGCCAGGCGGTCAGCGCGCCGGCGCCAGCGCCGGCGACGATGGCCGCGGCCGTGGCGACGAAGGGGTTGATGCCGGCGACGATCAACGCCGCGGCCACGGCGCCGCCGAGCGGGAAGCTGCCGTCGACCGTCAGGTCGGGGAAGTTGATGATGCGGAACGAGAGGTAGACGCCGAGCGCGACCAGGCCGAATATCAGACCGATCTCGATCGCGCCGAGCGATGCGATGAGTGACATGCTGCAAATCCTTTGGGGTGAGCTTGGTCCGGCGCGCGCCGCGCGCCAGCCTTGAGTCATGGCGGGAAAGGCGGTGGCGCTGCGCCGCCGCGTGCGCATCAGGGCTCTAGCGCACCACCACCTTGGCCGACTTCAGCAGTTCGTCGGACAGCGCGATGCCCTGCTTCTGTGCGGCACCCGGGTTGACGAAGAGCTCGTAGGTCTGGCTGGTCTGCGAGGCGATCTTGCCCGGCGCCTCGCCGTTGAGGATGCGCACCACCACCTTGCCGGTCTGGCGTCCGATGTCGTAGTAGTTGAGGCCCAGCGCTGCGACGGCGCCGCGCTTGACGCCATCGGTGTCGGCCGCGATGACCGGGATCTTCGCCTGCTGCGCCACCTTGACGATGCCTTCGAAGGCCGACATGACGTTGTTGTCGGTCGGCGCGTAGATCACGTCGACCTTGCCGACCAGGCTCTGCGCGGCACTGGCGACGTCGACGCTGCGTGCTGCCGAGGCTTCCACCAACACCAGGCCAGCGGCCGGCGCGGCCTTCTTCAGCGCCTCGACGATGGCCACCGAGTTGGCTTCACCGGGGCTGTAGATGACCCCGACGCGCTTGGCATTCGGTGCGACCTTCTTCACCAGCTCGAGGTGCTTGTCCAGCGGCGACATGTCCGACACGCCGGTGACGTTGGTGCCCGACGCGTCCCAGCTCTTCACCAGCTTGGCCGCGACCGGGTCGGTCACGGCGCTGAACACCACCGGGATGTCCTTGGTCGCGGCGACCACGGCCTGCGCCGACGGCGTGGCAATGGCGACGATCGCGTCGGGCTTGCCGCCGACGTACTTGCGCGCGATCTGCGCCGCGGTGCCGGTGTTGCCCTGGGCACTCTGGAATTCGTACTTCAGGTTCTTGCCCGATTCGAAGCCGGCAGCCTTGAGTTCGTCACGCACGCCATCGCGCACGGCGTCGAGCGCCTGGTGTTCGACGATCGCGGTGACCGCCACCGACTTCTCGGCGGCATGGGCGAAGGGGGCGGAGGCCGCCAGCGCGAGGGCCAGGGCGGTGAGGCGGTGACGAAGGAAAGAATGTTGCACAAATGTCTCCTGTAACGATGGGGCCCGGTGGGGCCCGGTGGGGCACGGATCGGGGCATCGTTACCCGCCAAGGCCTCTTGAGCCCTGTGCACAGCGTCGTTGTCCCCAGGCAGAATTCTGGGATTCGGCGCGCGGAATGGGCTTTCGTTGAGGGTTGGGGCAAACCCTGAAAAGCGAAATATGCTTGCGCCTCTCAGCGCAATCAGGAGACGATCTTGTACGACCTTGATCTGGATCGAATCGACCGCAAGATCCTGGCCTTTCTGCAGGCTCATGGACGCGCGTCAAACCTGGAAATGGCCGAAGCGGTCGGCCTGTCGCCGGCGCAATGCCACCGGCGTCACCGGCGCCTCGAGGAGCAGGGTTTCATCAGGGGCTACGCGGTGCGGCTGAATGCCGCGAACCTGAAGCTGGGCGTGACCGCCTTCATCGAAGTGACGATGGAGAAGGGACACATCCGCGACCTGAAGAAGTTCACCGACGTGGTTGTCGACATTCCGCAGATCATGGAATGCTATGCGGTAACCGGAGACTTCGACTATGTGATCAAGGTGGTCGCGCGCGACTTGAAGTCACTATCCCAGTTCCTGATGGATCAGCTGATGCGTCTGCCGGGAGTGAACAGCGTGCGGTCGAGCATCTGCCTTGACGAGATCAAGTGCACTACCGCGCTGCCACTGCCCGAATGACGCTAGCCAGTCGCGCCGAAGCCTCTGGGCGGTTCCGATGCAGGTTGGCATCTCCGCGCGCTACACATCGAGGTGCGCCTTGATCGTCGAGCCGATCGGATCGGCGGGATCATCGGGTTGCGTCCCATCGGCGGTCGGACAGACGGCGGTCGCCGCCTTTCTCGCGGCAGGGAACGTCGGCACCAGCTGGCCGCGGTCACTGCTCGCCCGAGCAGGCCCAGGTGGCAGCTACCAGGATTCCAGATCGCGAAGCTGGCTGACTGGCCACGACCCATTGCAGGCGCTCGCGCGTCCAGATAGACGCTCCCGAAGCGGACATTGCGCCGCGCCAATAGGCGGTTTCGATGGGCGCTGTGTCTGGCGGTGGCGCGGCCGGCCTAATGGCGGCCATACCGCGGGGCCGGTCCACGCGCGCAGCTGTTGCCGACGCCGGACTGCGACCCGTGCGGCGTGTACTCCGGTAGCGATGCGGGCCGGGCCATGGAGCACCCGGAAGGTTATCTGCAGACCGTCATCGACTTCTTCGGCATCACCGATGTGCGCTTCGTGCGCGCCGAAGGCCGGCCATGGGCGATGCGAAGAAGGCCGAAGCTCTGGGAGGCGGCGGCGCAGGCCCAGCTCGCCATTGGCAACGCGGCGAATCAGCCGCAGGTGGCTGTCGCGGCTTGACGTCGAAGGGTGCTCGGCCGGCGGCACACCAAGCTCGGAGCAAGGGCGTTCTTGTGGTCAGCGCTGCCCGTGCCCGGCGGGTGATCGCAGATAGTGCTCGCGCAGCACGTCACGACCGAAGTCGCCCTCGAAGTCGCGCCACACCGAGTGGATGTGGTTGCCGCCCGAGTTGTCGAACTCGATCAGGAAGCTGCTTCCCTGGATGCGGAAGTAATGCGGCTCGCGCGGCACGGTGGAGCCGGCCCACGCCATGCGGATGGTATCGAGCGGTGCGGCTCGCACGCGCGCCAGCCGCGCCTGCGTCAGCTCGGGTTGCAGGTGGTCGGCGAAGGTGGCCACCAGTTTCAGCAGCAGCGCCTGTTGCGTGGCGTTCATGTCCGCGAATGCCAGCCCGACATCGTCCAGCGGCTTGGCGCGCGGTGCGTTGCGCGACAGGATGTCGCCGTAGGGCCGCTTGTCGATGACCGCTACCTGGCGCTGCACTTCGCTCAGGCTCGTCAGCCACTGCCGCGCGGCGTCCTCTTCGCTGCCGAGCAGCCGGAAGCCCGCACGCGGACCCCCGGCCACGTCGCGTGGCACCACGGCCGGGTTGGCGCCGAAGAACTGGGGCAAGGTGGCGACGTAGCGGTCCGCCTCCAGGCTGAAGTGCAGCGACAGGTGATGCCCTTCGATGCGCCAGCCCCATCCGCCTTCGCCCGGCTTGCCGTACAGCGCCAGCGCGTAGTTCTCGGGGTCGCGCGTCAGGCCGAAGCTTTCCAGCTCGCGCAGCGTGATCTCCAGCGCCATCAGCGCACGCACCTTGTCGTGGCCGCGCTCGTTGAGCGCCGTACGCAGCAGCGCGGTGGTGG
>Ga0316605_10001662_pt1 | contig 12798 bp, 11 predicted proteins | sample OWC_soil_day20_n_FD_207666 | JGI IMG/M metagenome (GOLD analysis project Ga0316605, IMG submission 207666) | Wetland soil microbial communities from Old Woman Creek delta, Ohio, United States - OWC_soil_day20_noCT | ecosystem: Environmental > Terrestrial > Soil > Wetlands | place: USA: Ohio... | reverse complement strand
CGCCCAGGCAGCGCTGAAGGAAAATCTGGCGCGGCGTTGAATCGAGCAGGTCGGCGCCCCGTACCACATGAGTGATGCCCTGATCGGCGTCATCCACCACCACTGCCAGTTGGTAGGCGAAATAGCCGTCGGCCCGCAGCAGCACGAAGTCGCCGGCCTGACGGGCCAGATCCTGGCGGATCAGCCCCTGCACCGCGTCGATGAACTCCAGAGTCTCATCCGAGACGCGCAAGCGCCAGGCCCGGGGCGACTTGCCTGGCGCGAGCCCCTGTCGGCAAGTGCCGGGATAGAGGTGGGCGCCATCCACGGCCAGGGGCGCACCCTCCAGCTCCTTGCGGGTACACGCGCAAGGGTAGGCGTGGCCGTCGCGCCGCAAGGTCTCCAGAACCTCCTGATAGCGGGCCTTCCGCCGGCTTTGCACCATCACCTCGCCATCCCACTCGAAGCCGAAAGCCTCCAGGGTGCACAGGATGTCGTCGGCCCAGGGACCGCGACAGCGCGGCTCATCCACATCTTCCATGCGCAGGAGCCACTCGCCGCCCCGGCAACGCGCCTCCAGATAACTGCCGACCGCCGCCACCAGGGAACCGAAATGCAGGGGGCCGGTGGGGCTGGGCGCGTAGCGGCCGCGAACGGCGGCAGAGGACGAATTCGATACCGGCACAGGGAGCGATGATTGGCGCAATGATGAATTAATCGGTAGCATGATTATCCCCAATCAGGAGCGTTTCATGGCTACCATCGAACTCAACAACGAGAACTTCCAGCAGACCATCTCCAACAACAGCATTGTCATCATCGACTTCTGGGCGCCCTGGTGCGCCCCCTGCCGCTCCTTCGCCCCCACCTATGAGGCGGCGTCGGAGAAGCACCCGGACGTGGTGTTTGCCAAGGTCAATACCGAAGAACAGCAAGACCTGGCAGCGGCCTTCAGCATCCGCTCGATTCCCACCCTGATGGTATTCCGCGACCAGATCATTCTGTACTCCGAGGCCGGCGCTCTGCCCCCGGCCGCCCTCGATCAAGTGGTGGAACAGACCAAGGCCCTGGACATGGATCAAGTCCGCGCCGAAGTCGCCGCCCAGGGCAACTGATGGAGCTTTTTCTCCCCCCGCCGGCATGAGTGCAAGCCCCGCCCAGCCCGACCTGCCGGTCCCGCCGCCGCCCCATGAGGCGGCACGGGTTCGTACCTACTATGGGCAGATGCCCACCGACCTGGCCACCGTCCTGGTCGGTGTGCTCTGCGCCGCCGTCTTCCTGTTTGAACAGGTCGGCACCGACCTGCTGAAAGCCTGGGCCGGCTACATGCTGTCCATCGTCAGTCTGCGCGCCTGGATCTGGTATTCCTTCCACAGCACCGAAGTCCCGGACGCCTCCATGGGGCGCTGGGAAAACCTGGCCGCCCTCGGCACCTTCCTCACCGGTCTCGGCTGGGCTGCCCTCGTAGGCCCCCTGTTCCCGAGCAACAGCCACCCGGCGCAGGAACTCGTGCATTTGCTGCTGGTCACTGCCAGCATCGCCGCCGTGATCTTCAGCGGCATCTCGCGCCGGGCCTGCTATGCCTTCCTGCTGCCAGTGCTGCCGCTGGCCCTGTTCCACTTCGTTTTCTATCATCACCAAGGCAGCATTGCCGCCGCAGTCGGCGCCGCCGCCCTGGTTGCCGTCATTGTCGCCGCCCAGCACCTGGTCCATCGCGTCATGGTGGAAAACCTCCGGCAACATAACGATACCGCCGGACTGCTGGAAGAACAGAATGCCATTTTCGAGTCCGCCACCCTCGGCATCGCCATCATCCACAACCGCCGCATCATCAAGTGCAATCGCCGCCTCGGCGAACTCCTGGGCTATGGCGCCGAAACCCTGACCACCCTGCCTCTGGAGCAGCACCTGGTGGACAAGAATGATCTGGAAAAGCTGATCGCCGGCAGCCGCACCGCGTTTGACGAAGGCAAGTCCTACCAGATCATCCTGCGCCTGCGGCGCGCCAACGCCAGCGAATTCTGGGCCGAGTTCAACGGCCACGCCCTGGCCCTCGAAGGCCAGTCCCATAAGAGCGTCTGGCTGGTGGGCGACGTGACCCTGCGGGCACGACGGGGCTGAGTCACCCCGGCGGGCGAGTCACTTTCTTGCTGTGCCCTGTGATTTGAATACCGTAGGCAGCGCGCTATCTGCATAGCTCCTCGATCCGGTCGAAGCGGTAGTCTTCAACCAGATCGGCGATGGTATCCGCCTCGGCACATTGATCCGACCGCAGGCGCTCGACGATAGTCAAGATGGCTTCCGAGTCGAGGGTCACGGCCGCCTCGCGCAATTCCTTGCGCACATCGGCCGGCAGAGCGTTCAGATCGGCCACGCCGGTCGCCGTCGCAGCCGGCGCGGCTTCCGCGTAGTCAAAACGCAGTCCGAGCAGCCGACCAATGACCTCGTACAGACGGTTCTGCTCGATCGGCTTCTTCACCATTTCATTGCAGCCGGCCGCCAGGACTTGTCCCAGATCCTCCTCGAAGGTCGAGGCGGTGAGCGCCACGATGGGAATCGTCTCGCCGCCCGGCAGCGAGCGGATGGTTCGAGTTGCCTGGTAGCCATCCATCACCGGCATGCGCATGTCCATGAAGATCAGTTGCGGGCGCCAGGTCTGGAAGAAATCGACGGCCAATTGGCCATTGGCCGCAATCTGCACCTGGCAGCCAATGCGCTTGAGCAGTTGCTCCACCACCTGCTGGTTGTCCGGATGATCCTCGGCGACCAGAATGCGCGGGGCGGCTTGCCCGTCGACCAGACCCAGGATGCTGGCGCTACGGCCGGCATTGGGCGCGGCATCGGTGGCGGGCAGGGGAATGTCGAAACTGAAGGAACTGCCCTTGCCGGATTCGCTGGTGATCGCAATGTCGCCGCCCATCTGTTGGACGAACGCCCGGGATATGCTCAGACCAAGGCCAGTGCCCTCGCCCTTGGCGATACCTCCCTCGGTTTGGTAGAAGGCCTGGAAGATGCGCTCCTGCTCGTCCTTGGCGATACCGGGGCCGGTATCCGTCACGTCAAAGCGTATGCGCTCTTTGCCTTGCGGCCTGACGCCCAGGGTGATCTGGCCGCTGTCGGTGTATTTCACGGCATTGCCGAGCAGGTTTATCAGCACCTGGCGCAAATGGTGGGCATCGCCCTGGACGTAGGCTGGCAGGTCTGCCGAACGCTCGACGACGAAGGCCAGCCCCTTGGCCTCGGCGCGAATGCGGATCAACTCCTCGACGGCGGTGAGGGCGGCGGGCAGGTCGAAAGCCTCGCGGATGATCTGGATGCGGCCGGACTCGATGCGGGAGATTTCAAGCACATCGTTGATTAGCGAGAGCAGGTGGCTGCCGGAGCGATTGATGGTGGCGATGTTCCTGCGTTCATCCTCCGGCATGCGCTTATCGCGTTCCATGATCTGGGCAAAGCCGAGAATCGCATTCAGCGGTGTGCGCAGCTCGTGGCTCATGTTGGCAAGGAAGATGCTCTTGGCGCGATTGGCGGCTTCGGCGGCGTCCTTGGCGTCGGCGAGTTCCCGCGTCCGCTCGGCCACCAGTTCCTCCAGGTGAAGGCGGTAGCCGTCGAGTTCGATTTCGGCCTGTTTGTGCGCGGTGATGTCCTGCACGGTGCCGATGGAGCGCAGCGGCTTTCCCGTCGCGTCGAATTCCGACATGCAGCGCTCATGCGCCCACTTGACGCGCCCGTCGGGCATCAGCAGCCGGTGGGTGATCTCGAAGGGCATGCGGCTGGCGAGCGATGCTGCGTAGGCGCGACTCACCGCATCCCGGTCGCCGGGGTGAATGGCGGCGAGGAAGGCGTCGTACGTGAAGCCAAACTGATTCGGGTCGATCTCGAACACGCGGAAGATTTCGTCGCTGCAGTCCAGTTTTCCGCTCGATTGGTCCAGCGTCCAACTGCCGAGGCGGGCGATGCGCTGCGCTTCGTTCAGATTGCGCTCGCTTTGCCGCAGCGCCTGCTCGGTTTCCTTGATGCGGCGGTAGGTGCGCGCATTGTCAATGGCCAGACCGGCGACGCCGGCGACCGACAGCGCCAGGTTGAGGTAACGCTCGCGATATTCCGGGAAGGCGAAATCGGCGGCGACGGCCACGCCCAGCGCTTCTCCGGCCCGGGCGAAACGCAGAAGGAAGCCCGTCTGCCCTGCCGTCCAGGCCCAGTCGCCTTGCAGGGTGCGGATTTGCTCCGCCAGCGCAGGCGGCAGCGCGGCGTCGGGATGGGGGGTGCCGTTTTCGACGCGAACATAATGAAACTGCTGCGGCGCGAACAGCATGTGGAACATCTCGGCGATGGCGGCGACGGTCTCCGCTTCATCCTTCAGCAGCGGCAGGCGTCCGAGAAAATCCAGCGCGGCCTTGTGGTTGGCCAACTCGCGGGCATGCTCGCGCTTGAGCTGGTGCGCCTGGTGTTGCGCGTTTTCCAGACGCCACTCGGCCACCAGGCGGGCAAGCTGGGCGCGGACATGGTCGATGCCGACCGCCACGCGGGTGGCGGGCAACCCGACCGCCTTGGCGAATTCATCGAGTTGGCGCGGGGCATCGGCCACGACCCCGGAGTCCAGCAGCAGCAGTTCGCGGGCAAAATCGCGGAAGAATTCCGCCGCGTTTCCCTCGTCGAATCCCATCAGGCGCAGTTGCTCGCGCCAGTTGTCGAGCCAGCCCGGCGTGATGAGGTAGGCGCCCCGGGCGATGGCGTCGTCGACGAAGGCGGCGCTCGCCACCAGATGGAAGTATTCCGGCTGCCGGTGCAAGCGCACGGGAGGCCAGTCCGCCGGCGGGTCGCCAACCCCCTGGAGACAGGCGCTGCCGAGAATGGCGACCTGGGTGCAGTCCACCGCCAGCATGGGTCGCAACTCATCCCAGGTTTGCGGCGGATGGCCGCAACGGGAAGGAAACGCCACGACACAAACATCGTCCCAGCCCTCGGCGGCGACGGCCGCCTCGACCTCAAGGCGAAAGTTTTCGCAGCAAAAAATGCACAGCCTCGGCGACATGCGATTACTCCACCCAGTCGAGCGGATAGCGCCCCCAGCGATCGACGGCGGCGCGTATCGCCAGCAGCACATCCTCAGACACCTGCCAGGGGATTTCGCCGTGGTTGTCGGCCAGAACGAAGCCGCCGCCGCGCCCGGCGGCGGCGATGGCCCGTTTGACCTCGGCTTCCGCTTGCGCCGGCGTCCACCGCCGCATTTCCACACCGTTCAGGTTACCGAGCAACGTGAGCTTGCCGCGCACGGCAGCCTTCCAGTCGGCCAGATCCTCCAGGGCGCTGACCCCGACCGCCGCCGCCCCGGTGGCCACGATGTCCTGGGCGATGCCCAAGCCCCGCCCCGAGGCCAGATGCACGGCCGTCGGCCCCTTGATCCGGGCCAGGGTTTCCACCGCCACCCGATGGCCGGTCTTCAGGTAGAGGTCGCGCGGGATGTTGGTCGTCGAGGCCATTGGGTCGGCATAGCCAATGGCCGTGGCGCCCGCCGCCAACTGGGCATTGGCCCACTCGACGCAGAAGGCCTGATTCACCGCCATCAGCCGGGCGAAGCGTTGCGGCTCCTCATAAATCAGGTCGATGTAGCGCTCGAAACCCATCTGCATGATCGGCAGCGAGAAGGGGGAAATCACCGAGCCAATGATGGGCGCCGTATCGCCCACTCGCTCCTTGAGTCGGCGGATGGCGTCCAGTCCGGGCGCCAGACAGGCCGCTTCTGCCACGCGGGGCGGCTCCAGACGGTCGATGTCCGCGCCGTTGCGGATGATGGGGCCGGCGCAGTTGGGCGGACCGTCGTCGATGAAAATCGTTGCGCCGCCGAAGGCCTCGATTTCGAGGGAGGCATAGAAGAAGGGATAGAGACAGTCGCCGCGATACTTGTCGCGCAGGCGCAACTGGCCTTCGACGACATGCTCGGCGCGCGAGAAATAGTCGCGGATGGTAAGCCCCAGCTCCTTTGCTCCGTGCATGGTGGTGAGCAGGAACAGGGGGACGCAGTCCGGCTCCTGATGACTCATCGTCGTTAACACGCGCTGCATGGATGTCATCATCACTGCTCCTCCCGCCAGCGCTGGACGATGGTAACGGCATCAACGGCGTTGCGTCCCATGGCGTCGGCGCCCACCTCGCGCCAGAGCTCGGGGTCGAACAGGAAAGGCGCGCCGCCGACGGCAATCCTGACCTGGCTGCCCTGGGCATCCAGAGCTGCGCGCACCGCCTTGACCTTGAGGGCGGACGGCAGCATCAGCACCGAGATCAACAAAATCCCCACCCCATCGGTGCGCACACGCCCGACCACCTCATCCACATCCATGCGGCCGTAGTCCAGAATGTCGAAGCCGCAGGCGCGCATGACCGAGAGGACGATGCGCTTGCCCAGCATGTGGTAATCGCTGAGCACGGTAATCGCCACGCGGGGCAAGCCCTTGCGCTCCGCCGCCGCAGCCGGGAGCGCGCATTCGACAACATCCTCGCAGATGCGGCTACCCATGTAGATTTGGGACAGGGCGACATGCCCCTTACTCCAGTCATCCCCGAGGCCGATCAGCGCCGGCACGATATACCGCTCCACCGCTTCCAGCGGGGGCATGCAGTCCAGCGCCTGCTGGAAAAGCGCCTCGAACCGCGGCCGATCCAGCGCCGCCAGAGCGTCGCCAAGTTTGCTCGTCAATTCGTCCAATTCAGCCCCCTTCGCCGCAGACTCCAGTGCGCCTTCACGGTCCCATACTAGTCCGTTGAATCACCGCTGTCCAAGCCAGCCGAAACGACGCCGATGACGCATTGAACTGAGGGGTATTTCAAGCGGGCAATGGTGGAATTTATGGATCGTGCCGCCGGGTGCGGTCCAAGATCACAAGCGCCGAAAGGAACCACCCCGCGAGCCGCATCCAGCGGCGTTCTCGGTCAATACCTTCCTGCAAGCGCCTACCCACGGGCATTCCAGGCAACCCCTGCCTGAGATAGCCATTTGACGCGGCCCCCAGGCAGGTGGCGAAGGGCGCTAGTAGTCAGTCAAGAGACTATTGATGGAAAAAGTTCATGAACCACAGTGACACAGAGAAGACCTCGATTGCTTTTCCTCTGTGCCTCTGTGTCTCTGTGGTGAAAGGTTTTGGCCTTTCGGGTCTTTCCATCAGATATTCAATGACTGACTTAGACGTTGAACAGGAAGTTCATCACGTCGCCGTCTTTGACCACGTACTCCTTGCCTTCGGCGCGCATCTTGCCGGCTTCTTTGGCACCGGCTTCGCCCTTGTAGGTGATGAAGTCCTCGTAGGCGATGGTCTGGGCGCGGATGAAGCCCTTCTCAAAGTCGGTGTGGATCACGCCGGCAGCTTGGGGGCCGGTGTCGCCGACGTGGATGGTCCAGGCGCGCACTTCCTTGACGCCGGCGGTGAAGTAGGTTTGCAGGCCGAGCAGTTGGTAACCGGCGCGGATCAGGCGGTTCAGGCCCGGCTCATCGAGGCCCAGGTCGGTGAGGAACATCTGCTTTTCTTCGTCTTCCAGGTCGGCGATCTCAGCCTCAATGGCGGCGCAGACGGCGACCACCTGGGCGCCTTCCTTGGCGGCGTGGGCGCGCACGGCGTCCAGGTGCGGGTTGTTCTCGAAGCCGCCTTCCTTGACGTTGGCGACGTAGAGCACCGGCTTGGCGGTGATGAGGCAGAAGGGCTTCAGGGTCGCCCATTCTTCCTTCGACAGGTCCAGCGCCCGCACCGGCTTGGCTTCGTTAAGCTGGGCCAGGCACTTCTCAAGAACGGAGACGATGATTTTGGCTTCCTTGTCGCCGCCGGACTTGGCCTGCTTGGTGTAGCGGACGACGGCCTTTTCCACCGTGGTCAGGTCGGCGAGGGCGAGTTCGGTGTCGATCACTTCGATGTCGTTGAGCGGATCGACCTTGCCGGCAACGTGGATCACGTTGTCGTCGGCGAAGCAGCGCACCACGTGCACGATGGCGTCGGTTTCGCGGATGTTGGCGAGGAACTGGTTGCCGAGGCCCTCACCCTTGCTGGCGCCGGCGACGAGGCCGGCGATGTCGACAAATTCAACGATGGCGTGCTGGACGCGCTGGGGCTTGACGATTTCGGACAGGGCGTCGAGGCGCGGATCGGGCACTTCAACGATGCCGACGTTGGGCTCGATGGTGCAGAAGGGATAGTTTTCCGCCGCGATGCCGGACTTGGTCAGGGCATTGAAGAGGGTGGACTTGCCGACATTGGGCAGGCCGACGATGCCGCATTGGAGACTCATGTTTTTTCCTTTGCCCCGGAGGGCTTGCTGTTGATGCGCTGGGTGGCGGCGGTGAAGTCAGCCTTGGCCAGCAGGGGCCAGGCCAGGAGCGCCCGGTCGAGGGCGGCGTCGATTTCCGCCGACTCCTCTTTGCGTGGGGGTTTCAGTACGTAATTTGCCACCTCGGCCTTGTCGCCGGGATGGCCGATGCCGATGCGCAGGCGCCAGTAGTCTTGGGTGCCGAGATGGGCAGTGATGTCCTTGAGGCCGTTGTGGCCGCCCAGACCGCCGCCGAACTTGAGCCGCATCTGACCTGGCGGCAGGTCCAACTCATCATGCACCACCAGCATCTCACTGGGCTGAATGCGATAAAAATGGGTCAGGGCCTGGACCGACTGGCCGGAGCGATTCATGAAGGTCTGGGGCATCAGCAGCCACAGGTTCTCGCTGCGGGCATTGGCGGTGAAGCCGTGATAGCGGGATTCATGATTGAAGCTGGCGCTAAGTTCCCGCGCCAGACGCTCACAAAACCAAAACCCGGCGTTGTGCCGGGTTTCGGAGTAGTCGGCCCCGGGGTTACCGAGGCCGACAATGAGGCGCAGCGGAGACTGCAAGGGGAATTACCGCTTGTCGGTCTTCTCGGAGGGCTTCGGCTTCTTCGCGGGCTCGGCGGCAACCACCGGAGCGGCCGGGGCCTCTTCCTCGACGGCAGCAGCGCCACCGCGGACGGTGACAGTGGCCACCACCGGGTCACCGTCGCCATGATGCACAACTTCCACGCCCTTCGGCAGCACCAACTGGGAAACGTGCAAGGAGTGACCGCTGGAAAGATCCTTCAGGTCCACCTCGATGAAGCCGGGCAGGTCGGCGGGCAGGCACTTGACGTCGACTTCGGTCATCACGTGCTGCACCAGGCCGCCTTGCAGCTTGACGCCGGGGCAGATGGCGTCGTTGATGAAGTGCAGCGGCACCTTCTGGTGGATGGCGTGGGTGGCGTCGATGCGCTGGAAGTCCAGATGCAGGATCAGCATCTTGTAGGCGTGGCGCTGAACGTCGCGCAGCAGGCAGGTTTCCTTCTTGCCTTCGATGTTCATGGTCAGCACGGAAGAGTGGAACGCCTCTTTCTTCAGCAGGTGCCAGAGTTCGTTGTGGTCGAACTCGACCATTTCCGGGGCGGTGGTGCCGCCGTAAAGAATGCCGGGGATACGACCGGCAACACGCAGGCGGCGGCTCGCTCCGGTGCCCTGCACATTGCGCTTGGTAGCGTTGAATTCGATTTGCATGATGACTCCAATGGTTGATGTTACAAACCCTGCCCGCGACCAGGCAGGGGGCTTAAAAAAACTTAGTCCATGAACAGGGACGAGACCGACTCTTCGTTGCTGATGCGCAACATAGTCTCGGCCAGCAGGCCGGCGATGGAAACGACGCGGATGCGCGGGCAGGCGCGGCCTTCTTCGGAAAGGGGAATGGTGTCGGTCACCACCAACTCGTCGAGGTCGGATTCGCGGATGCGCGAAATCGCGGCGCCGGAGAGCACGGCGTGGGTACAGTAGGCCAGCACCCGCTTGGCGCCGTTGGCCTTGAGGGCCTGGGCCGCCTTGCACAGGGTGCCGGCGGTGTCGACGATGTCGTCCATGATGACGCAGGTGCGGCCATCGACGTCGCCGATGATGTTCATGACTTCCGACACATTGGCCTTGGGACGGCGCTTGTCAATGATGGCAAGATCGGATTCGAGACGCTTGGCGATGGCGCGAGCGCGCACCACGCCGCCGACGTCGGGCGACACCACCAGCAGGTCGGGGTGGCTCTGCTTCCAGATGTCGCCGAGCAGAATCGGCGCGGCATAGACGTTATCGACCGGAATGTCGAAAAAGCCCTGGATCTGGTCGGCGTGAAGATCGACGGTCAGCACCCGATCGACGCCCACGGATTGCAGCATGTTGGCCACCACCTTGGCGGTGATGGCAACGCGGGCGGAGCGGGAGCGGCGATCCTGGCGGGCATAGCCGAAATACGGGATGGCAGCGGTGATGCGGCCGGCGGAGGCGCGCTTGAGGGCATCCACCAGCACCATCAGTTCCATCAGGTTGTCGTTGGTGGGCTGGCAGGTGGACTGAAGGATGAAGACGTCCTTGCCGCGCACGTTTTCCATCAATTCCACATTCACTTCGCCGTCGGAGAAGCGGCCAACGGTGGCGCGACCCAGGGGCATGGACAAACGTTTGACCACATCGGCCGCCAACTTGGGGTTGGCGTTGCCGGTGAATACCATCAGGCTGTCGTAGGCCATGTTTGCCGCCGGGATGCAGAGTGGAAAGTGAAACGGACACGCTCGTCAGCATGTCCGCAAGAATGCTGGCTGGGGAGGAAGGATTCGAACCTTCGCATGCCGGAATCAAAATCCGGTGCCTTAACCAGCTTGGCGACTCCCCAACTCGACCTCGCCCGGTTAAGGCAAGCTCGAAAGGACGCGCATTTTCCGGGATTACGGCGCGGCTGTCAATTGGGCAATCGGATGTTGATCTATTCCGGTCGCCATAAAGCCCTGCATATCGCCCGGCAGGGCCGCCAGCGCGGCCTCGGCGGCGTCTCGATCGGCGAATTCGGCAAAGCAGCAGGCGCCGGAACCGCTCATGGCGGCAGGAACGCCGAGCCCCCGCAGCCAGTCCAGGTGCCGCGCCACCTCGGGGTAGAGGCGGCAGGCCACGGCTTCCAGGTCGTTGCCGCCGAAGCCGGGACGCCACTCGGCGGCGGCGATGGCCGGGGTATCGCGACGCAGATCGGTGGAAGTAAAAATGGCCGCCGTCGGCACCGCCACGGTTGGCATCAGCACCAGATACCAGGCCGGAGAGGGCGTGACGGCGGTGAATTGCTCGCCGACACCCTCGGCAAAGGCGCTGCGGCCGTGGATGAAAATCGGCACATCGGCGCCCAGGGCGAGGCCCAGGGTTTGCAGTTCCTGACTGGAAAGGCCGCAGGCCCAAAGCCGGTTCAGGGCCATCAGCGTGGTGGCGGCATCGGAACTACCGCCACCGAGGCCGCCGCCCATGGGAATGCGCTTTTCCAGGCGAATGGTGACGCCCTGACGACACCCGGTGGCGGCGCGCAGGCTCTCGGCGGCGCGCACCGTCAAGTCGCTTGCCGGCGGCACACCGGGCAGGGGATTGGCAAGGACGATCTGGCCGTCTTCCCGAGGCGAGAAATGCAGGCTGTCGCCGTAATCGAGAAAGCGGAACACGGTTTGCAGCAAATGGTAGCCGTCGGCGCGGCGGCCCACCACATGCAAGAAAAGATTGATCTTGGCCGGGGCGGGCCAGGCGGCATGCCACAAACTCATTCCAGGCTCCAGGTGTCGATTTTGAGACGCAAGTCCATGTCGTCGCGATGGAACTCCAGCAGGGTCGGCAGGGCGTCGGCGGCGGCGCTCTCATAATCGAGATAGTCGATGCGCCAGCCTTCGACAGTCGCGTTAGCGGGCCGCCCCTGCTCATCCCACGCCGTCACCGCAGCGCCGGGCAAGTCGGCCAGCAGCCAGCGCGGCAGATTCGACAGCGGCAGGGGGGAGCCGAATACTTGCGCCGACAGTTCCTCCCAGTCGCTGGCACTGGTGGTCTGGCGGTCGGCGGTCAGCAGGCGGGCGCCGCTGGCATCGCGCTGCAACTCAGCCAGTCCCTGGCCGAGGGGGCCGCTGAGGAAGAGTTCGTCGGCGGCGGCGGTGTGATGCCAGGTCAGGCTGACGTGGTGGCGATTCTCGCCCTGACGCACCGAGAGGCGGCCATCGAGATTGAAGCTCTCGATGGCGGCGCGGGGCGGTCGCTGCGGCCCCGACGAGCCTTCGGGCCGGGGGGGCTGGAGTACGCAGCCACCAAGCGCCAAGGCCAGGGCGAGCAGAAAGAGACGGCGGGGAACCACGCGCAGACCGGGTTCCAGGCTAGTAGTGAATCATTGAATATCTGATGGAAAGACCTGAAAGGCCAAAACCTTTCACCACAGAGGCACAGAGGCACAGAGGAAAAACAAACGGGATCATCTCTGTGTCTCTGTGCCTCTGTGGTTCATGAACTTTTTCCATCAATAGTCTCTTGACTGACTGCTAGGGCTTGAAGCGCTTTATCGTCGCCGCCAGCACGTCGTTGCCCGGATTCTTCTGACTGGCTTCACGCCAGGTCTTCTCGGCCTCGTCGCGACGCCCCATGGACCACAGCACTTCGCCCAGATGGGCGGCGATTTCTGGATCGGGCCGGGCGGCGTAGGCCGCATTCAGGGCCTCCAGCGCCCCCTTGGCGTCGCCACGGCGGAACAGCACCCAGCCTTTGCTGTCGAGAATGAAGGGGTCGCCGGGGGAAAGAGTGAGGGCCTTTTCGATCAGGCTCAGGGCCTCGTCCAGCCGCTCGCCACGATCCGCCAGGGAATAGCCGAGGGCGTTGTAGGCTTGGGCGTAGTCCGGCTTGAGCGTCATCGCCTTGCGCCAGTGACGCTCCGCTGCATCCAGGCGCCCCAGGCGCTCGGCGAGCATGCCGGCCTCGTAGAGCAGCTCGGTGTTGCCGGGCTGGGCCAGCA